>Ga0209123_1000161_pt1 | contig 103207 bp, 87 predicted proteins | sample BarGraIncu00431A_FD_184500 | JGI IMG/M metagenome (GOLD analysis project Ga0209123, IMG submission 184500) | Arctic peat soil microbial communities from Barrow, Alaska, USA - Barrow Graham LP Incubations 004-31A (SPAdes) (version 2) | ecosystem: Environmental > Terrestrial > Soil > Wetlands >... | reverse complement strand
GAAGTCCGTGAGGTAACCGTAAGGAGCCAGCGGCCGAAGGTGGGATTGATGATTGGGGTGAAGTCGTAACAAGGTAGCCGTAGGAGAACCTGCGGCTGGATCACCTCCTTTCTAGGGAGTAGATGCAGAAATTTCGATTTCTGTACAAGAAGAATATTAATTTATTCTTCAAAAATTCTATTGTAATTACTCGTTACCTAATTCTCTGTTTAATTTTGAGAGACTAATAGTCTGAAAAATGTAATGAGCAATTGTATAAACACTATTTAGTGGTTATGATTGGTCATTTTATTTTTTTTTAAAAAAAATATTTTCAAAAAATTTAATTATAATAATTTTAAACTAAAGATATAACATTAGAGGAGGACTATATGAATTTGATAGCAGCAGTTGATTTAAACTGGGGCATTGGGTACAAGTGTGAATTATTAGAAAAGATACCGGATGATATGAAGTACTTTAAAGAAAATACCCTAGGAAAAGTTATTGTCATGGGAAGAAATACACTTGAATCTTTCCCTAATAAGAAGCCATTAGAACAAAGAATCAATATAGTGCTTACTAGAAATAAAAACTATAACTGTGAAGGGGCCATTATATGTTATTCATTAGAGGAACTTTTTAAAGAATTGAAAAAGTATAATGATGAAGATATATTTATTATAGGAGGAGAATCTATTTATTCTCAATTGATTACTCATTGTAATAAGGCATATATAACTAAAATATATAAAGAGTATAAACATGATAAAATTTTAGTCAATTTAGATAAGTACTCATTATGGGAAGAAGTTTCAATTAGTGAAAAACGACAATTTAAAGAGGGTATATATTATACATTTAATACTTATATTAAAAAATAAACTTCCACAAAAATGTGGAAGTTTATTTTTTTGAATATTTAAGATATATTCATTAGTAAGCAAATATTAACTTGCCTAAAGACGTAGCCACTTTTTTAGAAGTTAACCACTTATTCGTCACTGTATTATCATAAAAATACAAGGCTCCATTAGTTGGGTCTGTTCCTTTTAATACTTCATATGCAGCATTAGTTGCAGTATTAGATGCCACCTTATTAATCATACCATTCATTACTGGAGTGAATTGGTAACAATCATTGCTTTTCTCATTGATTACTGCACTAATATTACTTGGATATTGTGAACTTTGAACTCTATTCACTACTACAGCCCCTACAGAAAGCATTGCGTCGTAGCTCTCGCCAGATGCCTCAGCAGTTATTAATCTAGCTAATAACTTTACATCACTATTGGAATACTTAATAACTTTAGAAGTGTCTTGTGGCTGAGCTTGTCCACTTTTAGGAGTAGGTTGTGGTGAAATTTGTTCACTCCCTGAATTAGTTGGAATCTTAAAGATATCTCCAGGGTAAATAGTATCACTCCACTTATTATTTTCACTTCTTATTATATTCAAAGGTAAACTATATCTCTTTGCTATGAAGTATAGGGTGTCTCCACTAACTACTTTATAAGTTTTATTTGGAACATCAAGTACTTGCCCAGAATATATGGTATCGTTTGATAGTCCATTATTTTTAATTAAAACATTCGTAGTTGTGTTATAAGCGTTACTGATTTCACCTAATGTATCACCAGATTTAACTTTATATGAAGCAGCAAATACAGAGATGCTACTAACTAAAGTTAGGGTTAACGCTAAAAAAGTAGTTTTCAAATTTAATTTAATAATAACGAGTCCTCCTTCATAAGCCTACGAGGTTAGTTGACGGATTCGGGTTAAAGGCACCCTACTCTATATAAGAGATTCACCCCATAAGGAAATCCCCCGTTCTCCAATTAGGAGATTTGGCAATGTAATGTATATATTGTAACATAAATCGACAAATTAATCTATGTAAGAAATTGGTATTGGAATTTGAACTTTTATATAAAAAATATTTAAATTTAAACATATGTTAAAAATATAGTTAACTAATATATTCTAAAAAATAATTCATTCAGAAATATATATATTTTACGTTTTAGTTAATACTATAGTTAAACGATACAATAAGTGTTTTGTAGCGAAAAAATAAATCGGAGGTGTTATTTTTGGAAAATGATAATAATAGAAAAGTAAGTAGAGAAAAACAAATTGTAGAAGAGCAAAATGGAGAGAAAAAAACATTTGTAAGCGAAGTTCAGGAATTCAATAAGCCAGAAGGTTATGATGACGCTTTTAAACAATATTATCCTAAACAAGAATAATGTTCTTTAATTTTAAAATAAAACAGAGTATGAATGTTTAAGGGGAAATAGAAATAATATATCATAAATCAAATAAAGAACCAAGCTCAAACTTTGAGCTTGGTTCTTTGAGTTTTGCATAAAGTGTAGCTAATTTATGAATTTGCTTTTTAGCACTGGGTTAATTATAATAAGTTTCTGTAGAGAGTATCCCATAAATGAATTAAACACTGAAGTAGGAAGCACTATGGATACAAAGAGTACTAAGAAAGGCGCTGGTAAACCAAATAGAGTAAGAGCGGAACCTAGAAAAATACCTCCACTTATTATAGTTCCAAGAAAATAAATACCTGCTAATTTAAGCGGAGAATCAGATTTCAAATTTTTATAAATACAATATACTATGAGTGAGGTTAGTGTTTTATCTATTATGCTAGGGAGTTGACCACCTGGGAAAGTAGTACTTAAAGCAGCTAAAAGACCTGCTACTATTCCTGTAACAATAGCCATTTTAAAATCCTTTGTGAGTATTATAGATAAAATCATAAATATCAATAAAAAATCTGGTTTCATTCCTAAAAATATACCTGGTGTAATTTGATGTAATATAAGACCTATTGCAAGTAACAGAGAAGTTATTATTATTTTATTTGTTTTCATAAAAAGCAGCTCCTTTTCAAAATAATTTAGATTTGTTGGTTTTGATATTATTTTAAAAGCTAGTATCTTTCAGAACATCACATTAACCACCACCTTTGATTTAATATTTAAAATAAAAAAAGCTTCCACCCTATATTAGGGCGAAAGATATTCGCTGTACCACCTAAATTATGCTACAAAAATTAAGCATATTTTATAATTCGAGCACTAAAATACTCTAGCCCTTTTAACAGTGGACATCCGGTAACTACTACTCTCAAAATATGATTTCGGGTTACTTCTAGCAGGTCCATTCACTAAAGTTATCAATACTGAGATCACACTATCCTCAGCTCTCTGAAATTGCATTGCCTTAACTACTCTTCCTGATCAACGAATTTATAATATTATCAATCTACAAAACAAGTTAATTAATACATCACTGTGACGCGTAACTGAATTTCTTAAGATTAAAAGAAGTATAACACTAAAATTATTAAATGTAAACAGCTATTTTGTTTAATAGATATTATTAGATTAATTCTATAGAAATTATTGAAAAATGGATTCTTTTAGTGGAAAATATTAACCTTTAAGTTTATAATTATTATAAATGTGCTGGAAACAAGGGGGGAAAGTAATTATGTTAGGTACAATTGTAAACTCATTATCAATATTAGTGGGAGGAATTTTAGGCTCGTTTTTCAAAAATAAAATTTCTAATACATACAATGAGACAATTATGAAAGCTCTAGGACTATGTGTAATAATTATTGGACTAAAGGGTGCACTTCAGGTAAATAATATATTGCTACTAATTATTAGCATTACATTAGGAACCCTAATTGGTGAAATAATAAAAATTGAAAAAGGTATAGAAAATGTCGGAGCATGGCTAGAAAGTAAAGTTTCAAGCCAAAATGGATTGGCAAATGGGTTTGTAACAGCTAGTTTGGTGTTTTGTGTTGGTGCAATGTCTATAATGGGATCACTTGAGAGTGGTCTTTCTAAAAATTATAGTATATTGTACGCCAAATCTTTACTAGATGGTATATTTGCAATTATATTTTCATCTTCTCTAGGTATTGGAGTATGTTTTTCGGCTATAACAGTTTTTATATATCAAGGTATTATAACTTTAACAGCTTCTCTTATGAAACAATTTTTAATAGTTTCTGTTGTAAATGATATGTCTGCTGTTGGGGGATTACTTATTGTGGCAATTGGTGCAAATATGTTGGATATTAAAAGAATAAAAGTTGGTAACATGCTTCCAGCTATTTTCGTGCCACTTTTATATTATATGATTAGAACGGCTATTGGGTTTTAGTAAAGATTAAAACTATTAGAAATAAAGACAAGGTTCCAGCAATGTACATTGCTGGAACCTTGTCTTTATTAAATCTATTTTATTTGAATTCTATTGTGCTATTATCAAGCCAAGTCCACTCAGGTTTAAAAACTTTTACATCATCTAAAAGCTGATGAAAAGCCAAATCTGCTTGCTTCGCTTCGAAAAGTACATCTAAATCCATTCCTAAAGGAATACATTTTTCAATAAACTCAATGAATGATGCTGCATCAATATTATCAGCATGTTTTTTGTCTTTTTCACCGGTTTTTGGGCTTGAAAAATGTACTTTTGGTGGTAGTGGTTGACCTTCCCAAGTTGAAAATATATCTTTTAACATAGGTTCTAGTTCATCACCACCGCTATTACAGTTATGGTGGTGTACATCTAATACCATAGGTGCATTTATTTCTTTGCATATGTTTAATACTTCTTTGGTAGTAAAGCTTTTATCATCATTTTCAAATACTAATAATTTTGTTATCTCCTTTGGTAAGTTATTAAAATTCTTAAAGAATCTTTCTGTAGCAGCAGCTTTTCCGCCTTCTTTACCACCAATGTGCAAGACCATTTTTCCTAAGGGATAATTAAGATCTTGAAAAAGATTTGCGTGGAACTGAAGATTTTTTATAGTAGTTTTTATTACTTCTTCCTTAGAACTGTTTATAACATTAGATTCATCAGGATGAGTATCTACCCTTAAATTATTATTATTAATGAAATTCCCAAGCCAATCAAAATCCATTTTTAAAATTCTTCTAAATTCCCAATCGGTAACTTCAGGATGAGTTGCTAAAGGAATCAAAGCAGAAGTTATCCTATAAAAATGAACATTGTTTTTTACAGTGTATTCTAGAATTTTATACAAATCATTAACGTTTGATACCGCTACCTTTTGTAGTTTTTCAAGTTTGTCTCTAGCCGTCGATTGTTTAGTATATGTAGAAAAAGTTACAGTGCTTGCGGAAGTTATTTTTGCTGCCTTTAAAGCTGTAGCCACGTATCCTAATCTTATTTGCATAATATCACTCCTCATATAATATAGTTATATTCTTGAATATAAATTAAAACATCTCTATTAACTGATATTCTTTAATATATTTAAATTGTTGCATAATCATATCAAAATTCATTCTGTAAATTATAATATTCTTTAATAAGTATAATTTTATAGCTATCATTTTGCTTATAATGAAGTTAATTTATAAATATTGCACTAAATATATTAAGTAAATATAAAATTTATTAATCAGATAGTTATATACAGACTTTAGTAATTCAAAATCTGTATAAAATATTTTAAAACTTCTTGAAAACCACTTATTAATCAAATATAATATTAAAAAAGAATTAAGAATAAACCCAAACTTAATCATATCACATAACTATAGTATATGTAAAACAATATACACATATTTGAATAAATATTTGCGTAGTTTGATGAGTTTTATTACAAAAAAGCTAAAAATATATTATAATATTTTTTTTGTTGGAATCCCAATCCGTATAGTTGTTCCTACTTCAGGTCTGCTTTCTACTATAATAGAACCGTTGTGCATTCCTATAATCCATTTTGCAATTGATAAGCCAAGGCCAGTTCCACCACTTTCTTTTGCTCTTGACTTATCACATCTATAAAATCTATTGAAAATATAGGGAAGTTCATCTTTGGGAATACCTATCCCCGTATCTTCTATTTCAAGTACTAAATTTTTTTTCTTAATATAGCTATTTAACTTAATACTTCCACCGATTGGAGTATACTTTATGCTATTATCAATAAAAATTCGTAATGCTTGTTTTAGTAATTTTTTATCTGCATAAACTTGTGATTCCTCATTAATATTAGTTGAAATTTCATGATTAGAGTCAATTAGTTTCGTTTCTTTTATAATTTCATCTACTAGTTCATTGATATAAAAGTTTTCTTTGCAAATTTTTTGTGTATTCTTATCACTTCTTGCAAGGAAGAGAAGTTTTTCTACTAATTGTTGCATATTGTAAGATTCATCTTTGATAGCTTCAATGGATTCCACCAGTACTTCTTTGTCATCTTTTCCCCAACGGTGCAACATATTTGCATAACCTTGTATAACAGCTATGGGAGTTCTCAGTTCATGTGAGGCATCCGATACAAATTGATTCTGCATTTCATATGAGATCTGAATACGATCTAACATTTCATTAAAAGTTTCAGCTAGCTGTTTTAATTCATCATGAGAATTGCTAACATTTATCCGCTTATCCAAAGCATTAATTGAAATAGCTTTTGTTGTTTTCGTCATGTTTTTTATTGGTAGGAGCATTTTTTTACTTGTTTTAGAGCCAACACCTAATGTTATAAGTAAAGAGAATATATTTATTATAAAAATAATAAAAGTGAAAATACCCCAATATTCATTTTCTTTAACTAAATTTTTAGAAAATTGTAGGAAAATAATTTTATTTTTAATGTTTACTTTAGTTGTAACAAAAATGAGTTGTTCATTTACATTATTAATAAAAGGGTAAGGTGAACTATCTTTATGATAAGATATATTTTTTTTATCTTTTTGAGTAGAATAAAGAAGAACTTTTTTTTCGTCAAAAATATTTAATGTTACATATTCTAAATTAGAAAATATATTAACATTAATGCCCTGAATATCCTTTCCTAATTTAGTATAATTAATAGCGACAGCACTATATTTACTTAGTTCACCTTGTACTTCATTTAACAAAAAGAATCTAAAACCGATAACTAAACCAACACTTAAGAGGAACATTGTAATAGAAAAAATAAGAGTATATACAGCGGTCATCTTAAAACTAATCGAAAATCTGAGTCGTTTATGAATTATGTTTATTATCTTTTTAACTAATGTAGGCATAAAATTAAGTATTATCCTTATAATCCTTAAGAGAAATCGGAAGTACTGCAATATAAACTTAAAGACAAATTTTAAATTATTCATCTTTTAAAAGATATCCCACCCCTCGCACTGTATGAATAAATTTCTTGTCAAATCTATCATCTATTTTACTTCTTAAATATCTTATGTACACATCTACTACATTAGTATCTCCCATATATTCATATCCCCATACCTTATCTATAATTTTATTTCTTGTAAGCACAATATTCTTATTTTCTACTAAAAATTCAAGCAAATCGAATTCCGTTTTAGTTAGGTCTATAGGGTTATTTCTAAAAGTAACCATATGTTGATCTAAATCAATGGTCAATTCTCCAATAGATAATATATTTAATATGCCCTTAAATACGGGTATCTTTTTTAATGCTGTTCTTATTCTCGCAAGTAATTCTTCAATAGCAAAAGGTTTAGTCATATAGTCATCGGCACCTATGTCTAGGCCCAAAACTTTATCCATTATTTCATCTTTAGCAGTAAGCATTATGACAGGAATTGCTGACACTTGCCTTAGTCTTCTTAATACTTCAAGGCCATTTAAGGAAGGTAGCATAACATCAAGAATTATGAGGTCAAAAATCTCACTAATGGCTTTATCTAAACCCTCACGACCATCATGAGATTGCGTAACGCTGTAACCCTCATATTGTAGTTCTAATTCAAGAAATCGAGCTATTTTTGTTTCATCTTCAATTATTAAAATTTTTTGCCCACTCATATATACGCTATACCTCCAAAATATATTATATTATTAATTTTATTATATATTATTTTAAATATAATTACAGATAATTGTATTTAAATTTTGGATATAGATATTAAAAAATAACCTACATTGATGAAATGTAGGTTAATAGGTTCAATAATGTAAGTTATTCAGTTTTCATTTCTTCAGTTATTTTTGTAGTTACTTTATTAACAACAACGGAAATTTTATCAAAAACTTTGTTTACTTCTGAATCTTCATTATTTTTCTTTTGAATCCTTATTTTATGGTTAGTTACAAAGGCTAATATTAATCCTGCAATAACTACAGGTGAAGCTACTGCAGTTATTATAATGACTAGTGTGATGGAGAGATTTAGTATTACTACATCATTTTTTTTTATTATTAATTTTGTTTCGTTACCTTTCCTAATAATCTTTTTTATCTTTTCAAAGAATTTTGATCCGCTGAAAGTGCAGTCACTTGAATATTTTTTCTCAGGGTTAATTTTATTTTGTTTTTCAAGATAAATTAAAGCTTCAATAAGGTTTCCGTCACTTTGTTCTAATGCATTTTTAGCATCCTCGTAGGTTACATTTGCTCTCTTTCTTAACTCATCAACTTGTTCTAAATTTATTGACATATCAATTCCCCCTTAATTTTTCATAGATAACAATCTTAAATTTTTAGTAGCATATAATTTTGAGTAACATAAGTTGTTTGTTTCTATGTTTTTATTATAAGATGGTAGGATTAAATTTTTATTAGTAGAACATTAGAATTGCATTAGAATTATAAGCTTAAACATGTTATAATATAGACTTATGAGTAAAAGATATTATTTAAGTTATACTTTAAAATTATATATGAAACAAAGGGGAAGTTAAAATGAGTAACATAAAATTTGAGGAATTTAATATTAGTGAAGAAATATTAAAAGCAATTAATAAATTAGGATATAAAAATCCGTCAGAGGTTCAAGCACAGGTAATACCTATTGCACTTAAAGGTAAGGACATCATAGTCAAATCACAAACAGGTAGTGGGAAAACAGCCGCCTTTGCTATTCCACTTTGTGAGAGTGCAGATATCGAGGAAACTGAGCCTCAAGCATTAGTATTAACTCCAACAAGGGAACTAGCACTTCAAGTAAGTCAAGACATAACCAATATAGGTAGATATAAAAAAATTAGAGCAATAGCTGTTTTTGGTAAACAACCTATAGAAATGCAAAAGAAACAGCTAAAGCAAAGAGTTCACATAGTAGTTGGTACTCCAGGAAGAACATTAGATCATATTGAAAGAGGTAGTATTAATTTAGATAAGGTAAAATATCTAATATTAGATGAAGCAGATGAAATGCTTAGCATGGGATTTATAGAACAAGTAGAAGAAGTAATTAAGGCGGTTCCTAAAAATAGGGTTACTATGTTATTTTCAGCTACAATACCTGAGTCTATTGAAGCAATTTGCGCTAAATACATGATAGCGCCTGTTAAAATAGAAATAAACCCTGAACAGTTAACCGTCGATAAAATTGATCAAGTATGTTACGAAGTTGAAGAAGATAAAAAAATTAGTCTACTTAAGAGATTACTGTATATTGAAAATCCAGATTCTTGTATTGTATTTTGTAGAACAAAAGAAAACGTAGATTCAATAACTGTTCAAATGAAAAATCGTCATTATTCATGTATTAAGATACATGGAGGGATGCTTCAAAATGATAGATTAGATGCTATGGATAGATTCAAAAAGGGTGAATTTAGATTTTTAGTGGCTACAGATGTTGCTGCAAGAGGAATAGATGTAGAAAATATAACTCATATTATAAATTATGATTTACCACTTGAAAAAGGTAATTATGTTCATAGAATAGGTAGAACAGGAAGAGCGGGAAAACAAGGGAAAGCTATAACTTTTGTAACTCACCACGAAAATAAATTTTTACAAGCAATTGAGCAGTATATTGGCATGGAAATACCTAAGGCAGCAATTCCAACAAAGGAGGAGTCAGAGCCGTTTAGGGATGAATTTTACAAAAAACATGATGCTAAACCTGTTATTAAAAAGACTAAAGCATCAAATTTTAGTAGTGACATAATGAAGATATATATCAGTGCAGGAAAAAAGAAAAAAATAAGGAATATGGATATTGTAGGAACTATTTGCAATATAGAGGGTATTAGTTCTGATGATATAGGTATTATAGATATTCAAGATAGTTTTTCTCATGTAGATATTATGAATGGAAAGGGCGAGAAAGTATTAGAAGTCCTTAAAAATGGGTCAATTAAAGGGAAAACTATTAGGGTAGAAAAAGCAAACAAATAATACGTAATTAAATTACTTTAGAAGATAACATGGGAAATAAAAATGAGGTAGATGTTTTAATTATCTACCTTATTTTTATTTTATTTATATTTAAAAATATTAATATCATTTTTATAAAATAATAAATGAATAAATTAGTAGAGGAATCTGCACAATAATATAGCATATATAATGGTATCTTTTGATGTGAAAATATACGTATTAATTTGACATAATAAACATAGAGTTATAGAATTGTTTATAAATATAATTCAAATACTCTTTAATATGTGTTAGAATGTAAAAGTTGTATGAAGAATTTGGTAAAGGATAACTTTCTATTAACAAACGATTAGGCTATATTAATCATATCAATCATAATAGAAATCATCAATAATATTACCTGTTAAAAAGGAGAGCTATAATGAAAATATTTCAAGATTTAGTAAATGAGACTTTAGAGGTTGAAGATTTGGAGGAATTAGAATCAGCAGCTGATCTATTTCAGTATGGTATTGAAAAAGGATATTACAATAAACGTCAGGCAGATCAATTTAATGTAACGTATTGGAAAATAAAAAATAAATGCTTAGCTTATGAAGTTGCCAAAGAAATAAAAGGCAATAAATTAGATATAATTACTATGGTTACTAGTGCTCCAACTGAAATAAAAGACAATATGCGTGAGCTTACTAACTATGTGAATGGTAGAGTTAAGGCATTAAAGGGAAAAATGAATGGAATTAGATAGCATTGCTATTTTACAAATAATGAAAAAAGATTAAGTCAAATCAAAACCACGGGTACTGCAATATTAATTTATAAAATCGATGCATTATTTAGGAAAAGGAGTATTTCTTGTTGTAAGTATATTTACTTATAAAAAGAGATACCCCTTTATTTATATAAATCACCTGCTAGCTTTTCCAATGCAGATATATTTATAATTGAAATTAAGTTTTTTTCTTTTTTTATTATATTTTCAGAACATAATTTATTTATGGTTCTAATTAAATGTCTATAACTTGTTCCAAGTAAATCAGCCATTTCTGTAAACTTATCTGTTATTATTCCACCATCTAAATTAGTCTGCTTACTGTTTTCTGGCATTATAGCAAGTAAATAACTTGATAATCTGTTTTCTAGGGGATAAAGGATATTTATTGAGCTGGCAATAGAGGAGCTAATAAATTTTTTTCCAAGGCTAGCACACATGCACTTAAGGAAAGTTGGATCATTAATAGCGTATTTTCTTATATTACTCATAGATATACCAATGCACAAACATTCATCAATTGCTTCAATGTTTGAATTCGCAGTATCACAATCAAGAAATTCCACATCTCCAATTATATTTAACGGTTTATATAACCTGAAAAGCAGTGATTTACCGTTTTTTAACACAGTATATACCTTTAATTTACCTTTTACAAAAAAGTATAGATAGTTTATTGGTTCATTAGTTTTGACAAGGTGACTTCCCTTACCAAAACTATGCAACTCCATATATTTCCTAATATTTATTCCAAAGAAATCTTCAATATTATATTCTTTTATATAATAATCTAATTGGGTTCCATTATTTATACGTTTCATTTAATTTACTCCTTGTACTTTCATTAGGGATAACAATTATTTATGTTCACTTGTCTATTCATTATTATAGTTCTTTAATCTGATTTTGCATAAATATATTAAAGCTAAATATGACATGTGTCATATATAACCTTAAATTTGTATGGTAGTATTATAAAGGAGTTTACGGCTAGGACATAATTAAAGAATGGGGGAATTTGAATGTATAAGACATCTGCGGTGTTTATAGGCGTATTAATTGCTATAATGGTTACCTTTAATGGAGTTTTATCAAAATATACAGATCAGTATGTATCAATATTAATAATTCATGGTGTTGGACTTATTGCTGTCATTGCTATTTTAATATATAAAAAAAAGAAGCTTAGGATATCTAAAAACATCCCATTGTACTTGTTTAGTGCGGGTTTAATAGGGGTTTTTATGGTGTTTTTAAATAATTTATGCTTCAATTTACTTGGAGCTTCATTAACTTTATCATTAGGTATATTTGGACAATTAGTTTTAGCTTGCTTTATAGATCATTTTGGACTTTTTGGTTTGAATATTTATAAGTTTAAAAAGAAAAAAATAATTGGATTTTTTATAATATTGTCGGGATTAATTATTATGATAGTATATTAAATATAAGGAGGAAAGTATGTTATATATAATTTTAGCAATTTTATGTGGTTGTATTACAATAATATCGATGATTATAAATTCTCACTTATCTAAGGAAATAGGGGTTTTTCAAGGAACTTTAATAAATTATGTAGTAGGCTTAATAAGTACTATATTACTTTTAATTATAGTGAGAGATCCTATAAACTTATCCTTTGATAGTTATAATAAAATACCAGTATGGGCACTTTTAGGCGGGCTTCTTGGGGTGATAGTTGTTGCTAGTTCTAACGTCGTCATACCTAAAATACCTACCATTTATACTACACTTCTTATATTTATGGGACAACTTTTTACAGGTATACTTATTGATTATTTCAGAATGGGGTTTATTTCAAAAGGGAAAATTATCGGTGGGATATTAATTCTAGTAGGAATAATTTATAATTCTAAAGTGGACAAGGAAGAATTGCTTGTTTAATAGATTTTAATGACAATCATTTAATGATTTTAGAAAAAAAATTTAAATATTTCAATAAACTATTGCATATGACGTAACGTAATGTGTTAGTATAATTATAGAAATCTTAATTACTTAGTTCTATGATTGAAGGTGCATATATGGGGGTGATGACATTGGAAGATAATGAATCACATTTTTTCACAATTGGTGTATTCGCAGAAAAAGCAGGTGTCACCTTAAGAACACTCAGATATTATGATAAAATAGCTTTAATGAAGCCTAGTTCTTATAGTGAATCAGGACATAGATTGTATAGTAATCAAGACTTTGCAAGACTTCAACAGATATTAACTTTAAAATTTATTGGATTTTCTCTTGATGATATTAAAAAAATAGCACAAAGTGATGTAACTGATAAATTTTTCGTAAAATCATTAGAAATACAAAAGAAAATTATGAAACAAAGAGTTTCTCATACTTTCATGGTAATAAAGGCTATTGATGAAGCCATTGAAATGGAGAGTAAAGCGGATGTCAGTTGGGATAAATTCACCAATATCATCAATGTAATTAACTCGGATAAAGTGTTATTTGAACAGTATGAGAACGCATCGAATTTAAGGGCCAGGATAAATATTCATGAGTTCTTTAGTGTAAATAAATATGGATGGATGAGATGGTATTTTGATGAATTAAATTTACCAGAGAAGTGTATGATTCTTGAACTTGGATGTGGAGATGCTAGTTTATGGGAAAAAAATAAAGATAGAATTTCAAAGGGATTAAATATCACTTTAAGCGATTTTTCTAAAGGAATGCTAAATGATGCTAAGCTAACATTAGGAAAAAATGCAGAGAATTTTAAGTTTCAAATTATTGATGCACAAGAGATACCATATGATGATTGTAGCTTTGACGTGGTAATAGCAAACCATATGCTTTATCATGTTGAGAATATTTCAGATGCTTTGTCAGAAATATATAGAGTATTAAGGCCAGGTGGATATTTTTATTTCTCAACTGTTGGGCAAAACCATATGATTGAAATAAGAGATATCATGCTTAAGTTTAAATCAGAAACAATGGATATTAAAAGCTCTGATATTACTTCAAGATTTCAACTTGAAAATGGCGATGATAAGTTAAAAAAATGGTTTGTTAATATAAAAATGAAAAGATATGAGGACAATTTAATTGTAACAGAGGCAACACCTATTATTGATTATATATTTTCAATGCCAGGTAATGTACGAGAAAGTTTTAATGAAGAAAGACTACATGAACTAAGAAAATATTTGAAAGATAGAATTGCTGCAGAAGGTGGAATTTATATAACTAAAGACACTGGTTTTTTTAAGGGACAAAAAAGTATATAACTTGAAATTACATGTACAATATATTTTTTAGCTTTTGTGGTTTAATTATATGATTTAAGTAAAAAATAGATAAGAAGGTAGTTAAAATTTAAAAAGAAATTTAATTCGAAAGGTAGGATATATATGAAAATAAAAAATATTCCTTTTTCACCACCAGATATTACAGATGCTGAGAAAAAGCTTGTAATGGAGGTTCTAGATTCAGGTTGGGTTACAACGGGTCCTAAAACTAAGGAGTTTGAAGATAAAATTGCTAAGTATTGTGAAGTAAGTAATGCAGTAGCACTTGCAAGTGCTAGTGCTGGTTTAGAACTTATATTAAAGGTTTTTAACATTGCAGAAGGTGACGAAGTTATTACAACACCTTTTACATATACAGCTACATCAAATGTAATACTTCATAGAGGGATTAAACCAACTTTTGTAGATGTTAAGGAAGGTAGTTTTTTAATAGATGTGCAAAAATTAGCAATGGCAATTACAGCTAAAACAAAAGCAATAATCACTGTGGATTTTGCAGGGGTTCCTGTAGACTATGATGCTATAAAAGCTGTGCTTAAGGAAAAGAATAGAGAAGATATTATATTTATATCTGATTCAGCGCACTCTTTTGGAGCTATATACAAAGGCAAAAAGGTTGGAGCACAAGCTGATTTTAATGTTTTCTCCTTCCATGCAGTGAAAAATTTAATAACATCAGAAGGTGGGGCAATAACTTTCGATGATAATAATTTTAAAGGTAAGGAAGATTTATTAAAATTGTTTAAAATAACTTCACTTCAAGGTCAGTCAAAGGATGCCTTGGCTAAGATGAAAGCAGGAGCTTGGAAATATGATATTATTACAGATGGAATGAAATGTAATATGACAGATATAAATGCAGCTATAGGCATCGCACAACTTGGAAGATACGAAGGAATGCTTTTGCGAAGAAGAGCTATTTTTGATGTGTATACTAAAGCCCTTGCAACTAAAAATTGGGCTATTATTCCGTTTACTAAAGATGAAATTAGAGAGACCTCTTATCATTTATATCCACTAAGATTAAGAGGATTTAAAGAAGCACAAAGAGATGAATTAATACAAAAGCTTGCAGATATAGGTATAGCGACTAATGTTCACTTTATGCCTCTTCCAATGTTTACACTTTATAAAAATCTTGGTTATTCTATAGAGGATTATCCAAATGCTTATAATCAATATGCTAATGAAATAACACTCCCAGTATACTCAACACTTAAGTTGGACGATGCAGGGTATGTGGCTCGCGAAGTAATAAAATGCGTAGAAGAAATAATGGCTCAATAACAAACATTTGATAATATAGAGAGGAAGGTTACATTATGAAGGTTAAATTTTTTACACCGACTAGAGAATATCAGGAGAAAAAATCAGAATTCGACAATGCTGTTCTAGGGTTTATGGAAAGAGGAGTATCAATGCTTGGTAAAGAGGTAACTGACTTTGAAGAAGCAGTTAAAGAATTTACTGGAGCTAAATATGCAATTGGTGTTGCATCAGGTACAGATGCCTTAGTAATGGCATCCGACATACTTGGTTTTAAAGAGGGAAAGGAAGTAATAACTTCACCATTTACTTTTTTAGCTTCTGCATCTTGTATTGCAAAGAATGGTGCAAAACCTGTATTCGTTGATATTGATGAAGAGACTTTTGGTATAGATGCCACCAAAATAGAAGAGAAAATAACAAAAGATACTGTAGGAATTCTTCCAATTCATTTATTTTCACAAATGAGTGATATTGATACAATTATGGATATAGCTAATAGGCATAACTTGAGGGTTCTTGAAGACTCAGCAGAATCTTTTGGTATGAGATGGAAAGGTAATGGAACTGACTACAGACATGCAGGTACCATAGGGGATTTTGGTGTATTCTCATTTTTCCCAACAAAGACTTTAGGAGCATATGGTGATGCAGGGATGATAGTAACCAATGATGAGCATTTAGCAAGTCTTGCTAAGATGTATAGGGTTCATGGAGCGTCTAAGAAATACCATTATGATTTTATTGGATATAATTCAAGACTTGATTCAATGCAAGCATGTATATTACAAGTGAAAATCAAATATATAAATGATGCAATTAAAAAGAGAGATCATATTGCAAAATTATATATGAAAAGGTTACAAGAGTGTGAGTTTATTAAAATACCTAAAATTAAAGGAGATCAAAAATCAGTTTATTATGCATTTAATGTATTAGCTGATAGACGAGATGAACTTCAAGAATACTTAAAAGCAAACGAAATAGGAACTAGTATTTATTATCCAATTCCACTTCATCTTCAAAAATGTTTTGCATACTTAGGATACAAAAAAGGAGATTTCCCAGTAGCTGAAAAGATATGTGAGAGGATAATTGCACTTCCTATATATCCAGAAATAACTGAAGAAGAAGTTGAATTTGTTTGTGAAACTATAAAGAAATTCTATAAAAAATAAAATAATAAAGCATAAAAGCTTGGCATATAGAATGATCTTTTAGTAGAGCATTTATATATGCCAAATTTTTATTTATGAAAATAATGTATAATAGATTTATATATAATATAAAAGTTCAAAAGGAGTAAATTATGGATAATGAAATCAAGGAAATGTTAATACAAATGCAAAAGGAGATTAAGAATATTAGTTTAAGACTTGAAAATATTGAAAACAACCAAACAAATGTGGCAAATGCTGAGCATAAAAATTGGCATATGCTAGCGGATAAGTTAGGTCAATATGATTTGATATTACATAAAATCTATGGTAAAAAAACTTCTGAAAAATAGCAATAGTAAATTTATAAAACGATGAAAAGTAACTTTAGATAGTAGGTAAGATACCAATAAGGTATCTTACCTACTGTTTTTATTGCGCATAAAGTATTTTAATAAACAGTTGACATTATTAAAGGGATAGTATAGTATATTATTAAATGATATATCGTTTAATGATATGTATGGCGAATAATATTGGGGAGTGAAAAAGTGGCTAGAGGAAAAGCTTTAGATGAGGATATATTAACGGATTCAACCTACTATATTTTACTGACACTAGTAAAACCTATGCATGGATACGGAATAATGCAGTCAGTTCAGGAAACCTCGCAAGGCAAAATGGTGATAGGCCCAGCAAGCCTTTATACAATTATAAAAAAACTGCAAAATGCAGATTTAATTTTATTAGTAGAAGATGATGAAGAGAGACGTAAAACCTATACGCTAACTATTAAGGGTAAAGAAATATTAAAAAAAGACATTAAGAGAAGAATAACTATGGTAAGGCATGGAGCGGAAGCTTTAAAGTATTTAGAGGGGGAGGATATCTATGGAAAAGAAGAATAGGTATATAATAAATATGGGGCTAGCTTTTGATGAAGATAGGGCCATGAAAAAATTAAGCCAAATGGCTAAAAAAGGTTGGATTCTTGAGGAAATGTCCACTTTTAGGTACAAATTAGTAAAAGGTGAACCAAGAGAAATAGTTTACTCCATAGATTATAAAAAACTGGATAAAAATGGTGATGAATATTTTGAATTATTTCAGAGTAGTGGATGGGAGCATATGTGCTCTTATGGTGATTTTCACTTATTTTCAGCCCCACCTAAAACTGTTCCTATATACACTGAAAAAGAGAACTATTTAAGTAAATATAAAAGTTTAAAAGATGGATATAAAAAAGCGGCGACTATATCTATTTTAATGATTGGGCTTGTAATCCTAATTGAATTTGTACTAGGGAGTAGAATAAAAGGAACGATTATAAAAAATATATTGGGTATCATAAGCATTAGTTCAGTAGCTATTGCAGCACCATCACTTATGGTAAGTATTGCATATTATTTAAAGGAAAAGAGAATTTTAAAGTAAGGAGGAGTGAATGTATCATAAATCTAAGCTTGGATAAAGTTCATAAGGGATGTACCCATTTTATTAATTTATTGACCAATAATATACAAGTGAAAAACAGAATAACACAAATATATAAAATAAATGGTATAATTTAAAAATGAAGTTAAAAGAATATATTATTTATTGGGGGAGATATTTATGACAAGCAGCATGTTAAAAATCATTGCATGTTTATTAATGTTAATAGATCACACTGGGGCAGTATTTTTTCCGAAGGTACTAATCCTGAGAATGATAGGAAGGCTGTCATTTCCTATCTTTGCTTATTTAATTGCAATGGGATATTCTAAAACACATTCCTTTTCTAAATATTTTTCTAGACTTGTTATATTTGCGGCAGTTTCTCAAATACCATTTTCATTAGCGTTTGGTGAAAAGGTTAATATACAAAATTTCTCCGATTTTATAACTTTTTTTGTAGTAAAACCATATCCACATTTAAATGTATTTTTCACTTTAGCAGTTGGATTACTAGCAATACGTATATGGGACAAGGGTAAATCAAAATTTGGTAGTATACTTATTACATTAGCTTTAGGTATAGTAGCTAAATATTTCAATACAGATTATGGGATATATGGAGTGGTTATGATTCTTGCATTTTATATTTTTAGAAATAGTAAAATTAAAACAATTATTTCTCAAGTCATTGTATATATATTGTTTAATGCATCAGAAAATTTATATTATTGTTACAAATTTCAAGTTCCGAAAATTGAGTTTGCTTGGTTTATTCAAGTATTGTCACTATTAGCCTTAATTATTATATTTTCATATAACGGAAAAAAGGGTAAAAATTTAAAATACCTTTTTTATGTTTTTTATCCACTACATTTATTAGTAATAGGATTAATAAAAAATTTTATGTAAAGTAATATTGATAATAAATACATAGTTTATCTTGTTGTATAAAACATTTAAGCTATAAATTTTATATTGTTTATACAAGGATGTAATAATTTATTGAAAAATTTAAAAAACCTATCTGCATACAGGTAGGTTTTTTTAGTTAAAATAAAAATATAATTTCTTATGGTTTTGAAGGTAATTCATCTAAACTTTTAAGCACATATCCTTGGGTTTCCCATTCTGTAATTACATCATCTAATATTTCTGCATTAGTTTTTGATACTGCATGTAGTAACATAATTCCACCATTATGCGTTCTTTGCATAATACGTTTTTTTGCAGTTTCATGTGAGGGTTGATTGTCTTTAATCCAATCCATGTAGGCAAAACTCCAAAATATAGTTTTATATCCGTAGTTTTTAGTATATTGTAAGGACAATTCACTATATTTGCCCATTGGAGGTCTAAAATACATAGCCATCTTTTTCTGAGTAATATTTTCAAATGCTTCTTCTACATCAGAGAGTTCCTTTTTGAATTTTTCTTCATCCTTTATTGAAGCCATAGAGGGGTGATGATTACTATGGTTGCATACTAAGTGCCCATCAGATACCATTCTCTTAATTAATTCTGGGTTAGAAGTAATATATGGTTTTACAACGAAAAATGCTGCTTTTACATTATGTTTTTTTAGAACATCTAAAATTGGAGCAGTATAACCAGCTTCGTAACCTTCATCAAAAGTTAGATATAATATTTTTTTTGACGTATCCCCCAAATAATAACATCCATATTTTGATATAAATTGACTGGTTTCTTTAGGCCCATTAGGTGGAGTATTGTCACTGCGGGGTTGGAAATACCAATTATATTCTTTAGTACTTAAATTAGTTTGAGTTTTATTATTACTAAAGACATTTTTGTAAAATTTTGTTATGGTAAACATTTTAGTTTTATCATTATTATGGTACTCAATAAATCCATTTTTATTTGAAATATTGGTTGTGTCTTTACTGTAAGTTATACTTGGAAAACAATTAATAAAAAGCATTGAAGAAATAAGAATACTTAACATTTTCCTTTTCAAACTAATCACCTCGAGTTCATTCATTTAGAAAAATCAATTAATATACAACTTAGTATGCTCAGTAAATGTGTTTAGCTATTCATAAATTAAGTTATGATACATTGGTAATTTTTTTATATTTTTAAAAAATATTTTGTTTTTACGGTTTTATAAAAATTTTACTTTAAGTCTATTTATTATTGTATACTATCAGTATGTCCACAGCGGAGGTGGTTAAATGCAACTAAGTTTAGAACAACAAAAAATGATTTACGATAAACCCTCAAGATATAACTTAATTAGAGGTATTCAAAGAACAGGCAAAACAACAGCAGCAATTTATAGAAGTCTTTATTTGGAAAATAATTATTGTTTATATGAAGAGGATAAAATATTAATGTTGACATGTAAGGATGAAGATATAAATTATATTGAAAATTTATACAATAAGGCAGAGGAAGAAACTAGGTTAGACTATTTAACCCTGTTTTCAAATAAAGTAAGAAAATTCCATGTGCTTACTTTAGAAAACATTTTACATAGATATTTTATAGAATACAAAAATAAACATAAATTAAAGATTAATATAATTATGGATAATAACAAAAAAATTAAAATTATGAAAGATTGTATATTGGAGATTAAAAACATTTATCCAAGGTTAAGAATATTACATACAAATTATATTCAATTTTTTTTAGAAGAGGTTAAGTGGATTAAAAGTTGTAATTACTTAAAAGTCCCACTTTATTTACAGGTAAATAGGACAGGAAGAAAATGCGAAAAAGGACAAGGACCACAAAGAATTCTTAAAAATTCCACTGCTAGGAAAGCAATATTTGAACTTATGATTATGTATAATGAAAGGCTTAATTTCGAGAATTTAGTTGATATTGAAGATGCTAATATATATGCATTGCGGATGGCAGAGTCAAATACAATAGATAAGTATATTCATATTATAATCGACAATAGTAACAATTTAACTAAGGTGCAATTAGAGTTTATTAATGTTTTATTTAATGAAAAATCTTATTCTAGCATGTCGTTTATTGTGGACATGGGTAGAACGCACAATACTAGTTCATGGATGCTAAAAGGCAAAAGAGTAAACATAAAGCCACTTGGAGAAAAGGTGAAACCTTATTCATTTAAAAACAATTATGAAACAGATGGAAATTTGAAAATAAATAAGGATATAACAAGCAAAAATCTAGACATAAATGCATTGGAGAACTTTAAGTATTGTGATATAAGACATAACAGAGAATATGAATTTATGAGAGATTATAGTAGAATATCTGATATTATAGTGAATGATGAAAAAGGAAACTATGAGTATATAAATGAGGAACTATTGGAGCTACCTGTATATAGTAATATAGCTGCAGGTGAACCTATACAAATTAATTCTGAAATAGAAGGTAATTTTTATATTCCAAAATATTGGTTAAAGGGAGTGAAAACTCCATTCATTTTAAAGGTTAAAGGTGACAGTATGATTGGGGCTAACATTAATGATGGGGATTATGTAGTAATACGGCAGGAACAAGCTGCAAATAGTAATGATATTGTAGCAGTTGATATAGGGGGTAATGCCACTTTAAAGAGGCTTTCTATAAGACGTGATAGAGTGTTACTTATACCAGAGAATGAAAAATATCTACCAATTTTAGTAGATAGTGAAGATACATACATTATTGGCATTGCTGTGGGAATTATAAAGCATAAAAATTAGTTTTTAAAAGGAGCTTAATTTGTACGAAGATATTTTTTATTCCCTTTAAAGAATGTAATGTCATAAAAGAAATAAAATTGTAAAACATAATACCTCAGGAAACCCTGAGGTATTATGTTTTCTAAGACGCTTTTCTCTTTTCATTCAAATACAGTAAATACATACAAGTAGAAGCTAAAACACCAAAAACAAATACAACAAGCCATGCTGAGTTTATTGGCCTATTTCTAATAAACAAGCCCATCATAAAGGGACCAACTGCAAAGCCTGTACCAGTGATTAATGGGATAACTGCATTAAATCTACCTCTATGGGACATGGGGGTATGATTTGCAATATATACTCCAGAATTGGTGGCAGATAATATTTCACCAATTGTCCATATAATTGTAGAAATAACAAAGACTATATATGTTTTTGCAAAAAATAGCATTCCGAAACCTATGGAAAAAAACAAACCAGCTAAAGTAATATTAAATATAGGTTTAAGTTTTTTTGTTACTGCAGTTACTATTATGGTCATAGTAACGACAACTAGTCCATTAATAGACATTAGAGAACCATAAAGTTTTGGACCACTGCTGCTGAAAAGCTTATCTATTTGCATTGGTATTATGAAACCGTATTGAGAATACATAAATGAATAAATCATTGAAACTAAGGCAAAGGCTATAAGATAAGGCCTTTTTAAAAGTACACATAATAAGGTACCTTCTTCAGCTTTTTCATTTTCGTTATAAAAATCAGTATTTACTTTTTCTTCAATATTTGCCTTAGAGGGAAGGGTTTCTTCTACAAATACAGCAACTAATATTAATGAAAGTATAGTTGTAGCGGCATCACCTAAAAATAATATTTTTAAATAATGGTTGTATAAAAAGCCTGCAATAAGAGGTCCGAGTGAAAAACCTATGTTAATCCCTAAATATAAGAGAGAGTATGCTGCTTTTCTATTTTTAGTATTTGTTAAATCTGCCATCATAGCGCTATTTGGTGGTTGAGCAGCACCGCCAAAGAATGAGGAAATAATTAAAAGATAAGGAATTATTATAGATTTACCCAAAAATGCACAAGGAATCAAACATAATGCAGCCAAACTTTGAGAAATAATAACAATTTTTTTTCTACCTATATGATCTGCTAACTTTCCACCTATAAGTGAACCTGGTATAGAAGAAAAGGCTGCCATCATTAAAAATAAGCCTACAGTTTCAGTTCCGAGGCCTAAACTTTTAGTAAGAAATAGTGTTAGAAAAGGATGAACAAAGCTACCCATACTATTAATAATTCTAGCAAAAAATATAACATAAATACTTTTGGGTAAGCCAGAATAATATTTTAAAATATTTGAATTTTTCATTAGGACCTCCTTATTTTTATCCTTTTATTGGTTAGAATAACTTTAAAATTCAGTTTATATATAGTTTACTAAAATTGTTGGAAAATTTCCAGTTATAATAAAAAATAAATTAAACAAAGGATAACCATTTGGCTATCCTTTGTTTATTACAAAATTAATTGCTTCTGTTCTGATATTTCATTAATAGTTTATTTTCTAAGAAAGAAACTGAATTTATCCTTATTTGTAGTTGTAATGGATAAATTTCGTTTATGTAGCAAATAACCAAATTCCTCCACTTGCCCGTCTATTACATTGGCATAGTTAGTTTTGCCATTGCTTACCCAACCCATAAATATATATGCATGAGAAGGGACACCAGGTCTTTTCGGCATATCTGTAGTGAAACATATATCACCTTTTTCTAATTTAGTGAAGTCAGTATTTTTTTTCCATCCCATAGAAGTTAAATCTATCACCAATTGTTTGATAGTCGATGTTTTCGTAGGTATAGCAATATCATTTGATCTTAAAATTTCTGCTAAGAGATATACAGTAAGACCCTTTTCACTTCCTTCGTTTAATTCAACCGCATTTTTTAAGACAGTTTTTTTATTTGCTTCTACATTTAAATATTCGAAAATTTTAGTAGGAGTATCAATAGGGGTAAGAGCTTTTTTCGCAGTGGAAGAATTATCGGTAGTATTGATAACAGCTTTACTTTCAACTACATCAGTTTTAGGTTTCATGAATGAAGTGTTCATGATAATAGAAAATATAATTACAGATACTATAATTACACCAAGTAATGAAACAACTACATTGTTTTTAAACTCGTTTTTGTCTGCTAAATCATGCATTTCTTTTATGTATTTTTCACTTTCTTCATCATATTCTAATTTAACCTTTCTACTATGCTCGGTAGTTGAGTTAGGTTTCTCTGAAACGGTATTATTTGAATACATGGTATTTATTATTTCATTGTTTTCTTTATTTTCATTATTTTTCTGATTATTTTTATCCATTTTTTCCTGCTCAGCAATATAGGGTGAGAATAAGTATTTAACCTATATTTATGCAGCACCTCCCTTTGATTTATATTTATTATATTAAATCATTAATTTTAATAAATATTGATTTAAAGCAAAATATTTACTGAATTATGTATACCACCCACTTTTTTTCAATACTAGTATAACATATGAAGCGCCATATATGTGCTATTTATAGGAGTTCAAAATAATTTAATAATTTTTGAAATATATTACATTTGTTATTTTAATAAATGTTTATTTATTAAAAGACAAGGTTATTTGTAACAAAATCAGAATATTAATATGATAAGTCAGACGCAAAGGTATTGTTTAGCACAAGAGTGTGTTATATAATATGGGTAATATTTAATAATAAGTGAGGGATTAATAATGACCGTAAAAATAGTAACTGATAGTACCTCATATATAAGTGAGGAGTTAAAACAAAGATATGATATTTCTATAGTCTCTCTAAGCGTTATTTTTGAAAGTGAGGAGTTCAAAGAAATAGATATTAAAAATGAAAATTTTTATGAAAAGCTAAATAAGAGTTTAAATATTCCAACCTCATCACAACCGTCGCTTGAGGAAATGTACAATATCCTAGAAAAGCAAGTAATAGATAATAATGAAGTTGTTGGAGTGTTCCTGTCTTCTGAGATGAGTGGGACCTATTCAAATGCGTGCCTTGCAAAGAGTATGGTTATTGAAAATTACCCAAACGCATTAATTGAAATTATAGATTCTAGATCCAATTGTATGCAATTAGGATTTGCTGCATTAACAGGTGCTAGGGCAGCTTGCCAAGGAAAATCAATAGATGAAGTAGTTGAAATAGTAAAGGATAATATAAAAAGAAGTAAATTTCTATTTATACCAGACACTTTAGAGTACTTAAGAAAAGGTGGCAGAATAGGTGGTGCAAGTGCATTAATTGGTACCGTTTTACAAATAAAACCTATTCTAACTGTAATAGATGGAAAAACAGAATTGTTTGATAAAGTAAGGACTAAAAAACGAGCAATAAAAGCTATGATTAATAAATTTATTGAAGACAAAACAGCACATGGGCTAGGAGATGTAATTATACATCACATAAATGATGTGGAAGGGGCACTAGCTTTTGCAAAAACGATTGAAGAATATATAGGTAGAAAAGTAGATATAGCTCCGATTGGTCCTGTAATAGGAACTCATGTTGGACCTGGGGCATTAGGCATTGTATATTATACGGAAACGAATTTATAGAAAACATGATGCGATATGCAACATGTTTTCTATTATATAATAATACGAGTAAAGCATGAAATATAATTAATGGGATGTGGTTTAAAATATTCCTAGTATATCTTATTTAAAATAGTTAAAGTTATAAGTAAATTATGAAGATGGTAGTTAAATACTATGTTTATATCGTTTGTATTATATGGAATACTAAGAATATGCTCATCAAATAATTCATTTATTCTAGAACAGTTACTTTCGGTAAAACAACGATTAAAGGGATAATGGGTTAAGGGTAAAGAGTCTAGTATAACTAAATGATTATAAGCAGTTTTTGAAAAATCAATGACTTTATTAATTTTAATTATATGTTGGGTTTCAACATTCGCACTTTGTATTTCACTTAAGTACGAGTCTAAAGATTTTTCTAATTTGGATATTTGAATGTTTAATATAGAAAGATTAATGCTAGTATTGCAATTAATCATCTCTTTAGAAATTTCAAAAACATCATGAGCTAAAATTTTCGCATTTTTATGTAAGTTATCTAAGTATTTAGGGTGGGATATAAGATAGTTTACCAAAACTGATACAAATATACCTAGAAAAGTTTCTGCAACTCTACTTAAACTATAAATAAGAGGTGTTGCGTCTTTAAGATTCGTCATTATTGCTATAAAAACTATGCAGGCAATACTGATTGATTTTTTTCGGTTAAGTAGATTCAAAGAGTAAATTACAAATACTATTCCAATTCCGGTAAGAAATATATTACTTGGACTTATTAATGCAAAAATTAATCCCCAGATTGCACCTATAATGGTACCTATCATTCTGTTTTTGCCTGTAGTAAAGGAATCTTGGACAGCACTCTGCATTGTTATTACAGCAGCTATACATGCATAAAAGGGATATGTATTGTGAAAAGCCCTTAATATTATTATACATAAAAAAACTGAAATTGCAGTTTTGATATTTCTCATTCCTATTTTTTGCATATTATTGCCTCCTGCCTATTTTATGTCGTAGATACATCATAAAGAATTATAAAATTTTAGACATATCTAATATATTATCAAATTTTAATAAATTTGCAACTAAAATAATATTTATGCATTGACAAATTACAATATCTAAATTACAATAAGTAGAAATTATAAATAAAAGAGAAGTACACTTTTAAGTTAGTCCTGTGAGGCTAGGAAGGAGTATAGATGATTATGATATGTGTTTTTTGTTCGACCAATTTTGAATTTAACAACAATAAATATAATACAGTTATTGATTTTTGCAATAAAACTGTAAGTATATTTTCTATTTCGTTAATAAATGGGATTAATATATTAAGAAGGATAATAGAGGGATTATTTAGATAATCTCCCTATTATCCTTTATTTTGTTAGAAAAAATAAGCTTTTATTTTTACTTAGGAGGATTTAATATGAAAGGTAAGTTAATTTTAGAGAATGGAATAATATTTGAAGGTAATATATTTGGGTATTTAGAGGAAAGTGTGGGAGAAGTAGTTTTTAATACAGGTATGACTGGATATGAAGAAATTTTAACGGATCCATCCTATTATGGACAAATAGTAACTATGACATACCCACTCATTGGGAATTACGGAATTAATTTAGAAGATGTAGAGTCAAAGTCGCCTAAGGTGAAGGGTTTTATTGTTAGAGAAAAATGTGATTATCCCAACAACTTTAGATGTGAAATGGATCTTGAAGGATATTTAAGGCAAAATAAAATAATAGGACTGGAAGGCATTGACACAAGGGCATTAACAAAAATACTTAGGAATAATGGAACTATGAAAGGAATTATTGCTACGACGAATTTATCTCAAAGTGAGATAGACGAAAAGCTAACGAGTTTTAATAATAAAAACGCGGTAATGAATGTTACATCAAAAAAATGTTATACAATTGAAGGTACAAGGCAACATATAGCAATTGTGGATTTTGGAATAAAAGAAAATATATTGCGTTCATTTAAGCAGAGAAATTGTAAATTAACAATTTTTCCTGCAGATGCCACTGGAGAAGAAATATTAAAAGTTAATCCAGATTTAATATTTTTATCAAACGGACCTGGAGACCCAGAAGATTTACAAGAAGTAATTAAGATGTTAAAAGATATTATAGGTAAAAAGCCAATAGTGGGAATTTGCCTAGGACATCAGCTTTTAGCATTAGCCCTTGGGGGAAAAACTGAAAAACTTAAATTTGGTCATAGAGGTTGCAATCATCCAGTTAAAGATATAGAAGAAAATAAGGTATATATTACATCTCAAAATCACGGATACTATGTAAGCACATTGCCGCGTGATATGGAAGTTACTCATGTAAGCGTCAATGATGGAACAATAGAAGGAATGAGACATAAAAATCTACCGATATTTAGTGTGCAGTTCCATCCAGAAGCATGCCCAGGTCCCAAAGATATAGATGTGATTTTTGATAAATTTCTTTTGCTAATATAGTATTGAAATTAAAATGTTGATACCATATAGTTTAGAGGTTTAGGATACACAAATAGAAGTTAACAAGAGATAACATATAGGAGGGATTCATATGCCATTAGATATAAGTATTAAAAAAGTACTAGTAATTGGATCAGGTCCAATAATAATAGGTCAAGCTGCCGAATTTGATTATTCTGGCACACAAGCATGCCAAGCATTAGAAGAGGAAGGCGTAGAAGTTGTACTTGTAAATAGTAATCCAGCAACAATAATGACAGATAAAGAGATTGCGGATAAAGTTTATATAGAACCATTAACAATAGAATTTTTGGAAAAGGTTATTAAAAAGGAAAGACCAGATAGTTTACTTGCTGGTATGGGGGGACAAACGGGACTTAATTTAGCTGTGGAACTGTCTGATAATGGTATTTTAGAAAAATATAATGTGAAAGTAATTGGAACCTCTATAAAAGCTATTAAAAAAGGGGAAGATAGAGAGCTTTTTAGAAATCTTATGCTGGAAATTAAGCAACCGGTTGTTGAAAGCACTATTGCTACAGATATAGCAGGGGGAGTAAGTTTTGCAAGTACTATAGGTTATCCGGTAATTGTAAGGCCGGCATACACTATGGGAGGAAGCGGAGGCGGAATTGCTGAAACAGAGGAGGAACTAATTGAAATTTTAGAATTAGGATTAGAATTAAGTTCAATCGGGCAGGTTCTTTTAGAAAAGTCGATTAAAGGGTGGAAAGAAATAGAATATGAAGTTATGAGGGACAGTAATGGCAATTGCATTACAATATGTAATATGGAAAATGTAGATCCTGTTGGAATACATACTGGAGATAGTATTGTTGTAGCACCAAGCCAAACCCTTTCAGATAAAGAATATCAAATGCTTAGAAGTGCTTCTATAGATATTATAAACAGTGTAGGTATAGAAGGCGGCTGCAATGTGCAACTTGCACTCGACCCGAAAAGCTTTGAATATGCAGTTATAGAAATTAATCCAAGGGTAAGTAGGTCCTCTGCACTTGCTTCGAAGGCTACAGGATATCCCATTGCAAAAGTAGCAACCAAAATAGCATTAGGATATGCATTGGATGAAATAAAAAATGCAGTAACACAAAAAACATATGCATGTTTTGAACCTTCACTAGACTATGTAGTTGTTAAAATTCCTAGATGGCCTTTTGATAAGTTTGATGGTGCAAATAGAGTACTTGGGACAAAGATGATGGCTACAGGAGAGATAATGTCCATAGGGAGTAATTTTGAAGCAGCTTTATTAAAAGGAATCCGTTCTTTGGAAATCGGACAGTATTCATTGCAATACGATTCGCTTTCACAAAAAAGTTTAAAAGAATTGAAAAAAAGGGTAATGGAACCTGACGATGAGAGAATATTTCATTTAGCTGAAATGCTTAGGCGTGATTATATAGTGGAAAAGGTTTCGGAAATTACAGGGATAGATAAATTCTTTGTAAATAAGATTAAGTGGATAGTAGAAGAGGAGGAAAAGATAAAAAAATCCTCACTTAAAGATATGAATAAAGACTGGTTATATTTATTAAAGAAAAAAGGATTTTCAGATAAAGGAATTGCAGACTTATTGGGGATAAGCCCAGATGTGATTTATGAACTGAGAAATACATTGAATATTAAACCTGTATATAAAATGGTTGATACATGTGGAGGAGAATTTGAAGCATTATCACCATATTACTTCTCAACTTATGATGAATATGATGAGGTTGAGGTAAGCAATAGGAAGAAGGTTATGGTAATAGGCTCAGGTCCTATAAGGATAGGACAGGGGATTGAGTTTGATTATGCATCAGTTCATAGTGTAATAGCCCTTAAAAAGCTAGGAATTGAAACAATTATTGTAAATAATAATCCAGAAACGGTAAGTACAGACTTTAATATTTCAGATAAATTATATTTTGAACCTCTAACTGAGGAAGAAGTATTTAATATTGTTGAAAAAGAAAAACCGGATGGAGTAATACTTCAATTTGGAGGCCAAACCGCTATTAAACTTGCTAAATTTTTAAGTGAAAAAAATATTTCTATATATGGAACTAAGCCTGAGCAAATCGATGCTGCGGAGGATAGAGAAAAATTTGATGCACTTTTAGAAGAGTTAAATATAAATAGACCAAAAGGAAAGGCAGTCTGGAACTTAAAAGAGGGATTAAATGAGGCTAAAAAAATAGGTTATCCAGTTTTGGTTAGGCCATCTTATGTACTAGGCGGACAAGGAATGGAAATAACTTATGAAGAAAAGGAATTAAAGCATTATTTAAAGCATGCATTTATTAAAGATAAGAAAAATCCTGTTTTAATAGATAGATATTTATTAGGTAGAGAGATAGAAGTTGATGCTATTTGTGATGGTGAGGAAATATTAATACCAGGTATTATGGAACATCTAGAGAGGGCGGGAGTTCATTCCGGAGATAGCATTACAATATATCCAAGTCAAAACATATCAGATAAAATAAAAGAAAAAATATTAGAATACACAAAGAAGATATCTATAGGACTCCAAGTAATTGGCATGGTTAATATCCAGTTCATAGAATTTAAAGATGAATTATACATAATAGAAGTTAATCCAAGAGCTAGTCGTACAGTTCCATATATTAGTAAAGTTAGTAATGTTCCAATTGTAGAGCTTGCAACTAGGGTTATGCTAGGGGAAAAGTTAAAGGACTTTGGGTATGGAACTGGAGTTTACAAGGAACCTAAATTAGTGTCAGTTAAAGTTCCGGTATTTTCTACTCAGAAACTACCAGAGGTCGAGGTATGCCTCGGACCTGAAATGAGATCCACAGGAGAGGTTCTAGGAATAGGAAGAAATTTTGAAGAAGCATTATATAAAGGGTTTGTTGCGTCTGGAATGAAAGTTAAAAAAGAAAAGGGAGTTATCTTGGCGACAATAAATCGACAGGATTACGAAGAGTTTTTGTATATAGCTAAAGGTTTTAGTGAATTGAATTATAAATTCATAGCAACGAAGGGCACAGCTAAGCTATTAAAGGACAACGGAATAAATGCAATAGAAGTTAAAAAAATTACAGAGGGAACCCCTAATATCATAGATGTAATAAAGAACAGGCAGGTGGATTTAGTGATAAATACCCCTACTAAAGGAAATGATTCGAAAACAGATGGATTTAGAATTAGAAGGACAGCTATAGAAAATAACACATCAGTTATTACATCATTAGATACTGCAAAGGCATTAGTAGAAATTATGAAGAAAAACATTGTGAGTGCAAATTTAGAAGTATTTAATATTGCAGATTAATTAAAAAGGTTATAGTAAAAAAATAAATGTGATCGCCCTTAGCTAATTAAGCTTAGGGCGATTTTTCAATTTTATTATTGCTAGTAATGATTGAATACAATTGGATTAGTTAGTTATTATTCGTCGTTATGAATAAATATTATATAAAATGAATAAAAATAAACACAAAATCATTGCAATATTATAAAAAACAATATATAATAAGTAAAAAGAAACCAGATAATTCAGTGGAATATGTTTAAAAATAATTCGGTGGGAAGAAATTTTATATATGCATAAATATGAATAAATATTCATAAGCCGGGTAGGTTATAAATGGGAGTGGTACAATTGAAAAAAAATACGTCGTTTGTTTTTTGTCCTAATGAATTTGAATTTAATAATATTAAATATAATGCAGTTATTGATTGTCACAATAAACCTGTAAGTATGTTTTTTATTTTATTACTAAATATAATTAACATATTAAGAAGGATAACAGAGAGATTATTCAAATAATCATTTGTTATCTTTCTTAATATATCTGTGAAATGATTACTTTTATTTATACTAAGGAGGATTTTATATGAAAGGTAAGTTGATTTTAGAGAATGGAATAATATTCGAAGGCAATATGTTTGGATATATAGAGGAAAGCGTTGGGGAAGTGGTTTTTAATACAGGTATGTCTGGGTATGAAGAAATTTTAACTGATCCATCTTATTATGGACAAATAGTAACTATGACATATCCACTTATAGGAAATTATGGAATCAATTTAGATGATGTAGAGTCAAAGTCACCTAAGGTGAAAGGATTTATTGTTAGAGAAAAGTGTGATTCACCTAATAACTGGAGATGTGAAATGGATTTAGCGGGATATCTTAAGCAAAATAAGATAATTGGTCTGGAAGGTATTGATACAAGAGCATTAACAAAGATACTTAGAAATAAAGGAACTATGAAAGGAATTATTGCTACAAAGGAACTTACAAAAGGTGAAATAGAGCAAAAGTTTATGGATTTTAATAATATTGATGCAGTAAGAACTGTTACTTCAAAGGAGATCTACACAATTGAAGGTACGGGCCGACATATAGCTGTTATAGATTTTGGGACAAAAGAAAATATACTGCGATCCTTTGCTTCTAGAAATTGCAAAATAACAATATTTCCTGCATATTCTAAGTCAGAGGAAATATTAAAGGTTAATCCTGATTTAGTATTTTTATCAAATGGTCCTGGAAACCCAGAAGATTTGCAAGAGGTCATTGAGATGGTAAAAGAAATTATAGGTAAAAAACCATTAGTTGGAATTTGTCTAGGACATCAACTTTTAGCTTTAGCCCTTGGAGGGGAAACTAAAAAGCTTAAGTTCGGTCATAGAGGTTGTAATCACCCAGTTAAAGATATAGAAGAAAATAAGGTATATATTACATCACAAAACCACGGTTATTATGTAAGTCAACTTCCAAAGGATATGGAAGTTACTCATGTAAGTGTAAATGATGGAACCATAGAAGGAATGAAACATAAAAATCTTCCTATATTTAGTGTTCAGTTCCATCCAGAGGCTTGCCCAGGACCTAAGGATATAGATGCGATTTTTGATAAATTTCTTTCGCTAATATAGAATAGGTACTTGTAACTTATAGTAGTGAATTAAATAAAAGTGAAAATATTATAAAAGTACGAAATTTACTAATAAGATTAATATTAAATAACGAATAGGGGGATTATTATGCCATTAGATAAAAGCATTAAAAAAGTATTAGTAATTGGATCAGGTCCAATAATAATAGGGCAGGCCGCCGAATTTGATTATTCTGGCACGCAAGCTTGTCAAGCGTTAAAAGAGGAAGGCATAAAAGTTGTTCTTGTAAATAGTAATCCAGCAACAATAATGACAGATAAAGAAGTTGCGGACATTGTTTATATAGAACCATTAACTATAGAATTTTTGGAAAAGGTTATTGAAAAGGAAAGACCAGATAGTTTACTTGCTGGTATGGGAGGTCAAACGGGACTTAATTTAGCAGTTGAACTATTTGATACTGGTATTTTAAAAAAATTTAATGTTCGGGTAATTGGAACATCTATTGAAGCCATTAAAAAAGGTGAAGATAGAGAAATTTTCAGAAATCTAATGCTTAAAATTAAACAACCGGTTGTTGAAAGCACAATAGCTACAGATATAGCAGGTGGGGTTAGTTTTGCAAGCCTTATAGGTTATCCTGTGATTGTAAGACCAGCATATACTATGGGAGGAAGCGGGGGTGGAATTGCTGAGTCTGAGGAGGAACTAACTCAAATTCTAGAATTAGGACTAGAATTAAGTTCTATCGGTCAGGTTCTTTTAGAAAAGTCGATTAAAGGATGGAAAGAAATAGAATATGAAGTTATGAGGGATAGTAATGGTAATTGCATTACAATATGTAATATGGAAAATATTGATCCCGTGGGAATACATACTGGAGATAGCATTGTTGTTGCACCAAGCCAAACTCTTTCGGATAAGGAATATCAAATGCTTAGAAGTGCATCAATAGATATTATAAACAATGTGGGAATAGAAGGTGGATGTAATGTACAGCTTGCTCTTAATCCGAAAAGCTTTGAGTATGCAGTTATAGAAATTAATCCTAGGGTAAGCAGATCTTCGGCATTAGCTTCAAAGGCTACTGGATATCCTATTGCAAAAGTTGCGGCTAAAATAGCGCTTGGATATGCACTAGATGAAATAAAAAATGCTGTAACACAAAAAACATATGCTTGTTTTGAACCATCACTTGATTACGTAGTTGTTAAAATTCCTAGGTGGCCTTTTGATAAGTTTGAAGGGGCAAATAGGGTATTAGGTACGAAAATGATGGCTACTGGTGAGATAATGTCAATTGGTAGTAATTTCGAAGCAGCTTTATTAAAAGGAATTCGTTCTCTAGAAATTGGAAAGTATTCATTGCAATGTAATTCGCTTTCACATAAAAGTTTAAAAGAATTAAAGAAAACAGTAGTGGCTGCTGATGATGAGAGGATATTTAATTTAGCTGAAATGCTTAGACGTGATTATAGAGTTGAAAAGGTATCAGAGATTACAGGAGTTGATCGTTTTTTTGTAAATAAAATTAAGTGGATTGTAGATGAAGAGGAAAAGATAAAAAAATCGTCAGTTAAAGATATGAATAAAGAGTGGTTGCTTTTATTAAAGAAAAAAGGATTTTCAGATAAAGGGATTGCAGATTTATTGCACGTAAACCCAAATGTAATTTATAAACTTAGGAAAGCTTTAAATATTAAACCTGTCTATAAGATGGTTGATACATGTGGAGGAGAATTTGAAGCATTATCACCATATTATTACTCAACTTATGACGAGTATGATGAAGTTGAGGTAAGTAATAGAAATAAGGTTATGGTAATAGGTTCAGGTCCAATAAGAATTGGGCAGGGAATTGAGTTTGATTACGCATCTGTTCATAGTGTAATTGCGCTTAGAAATCTAGGAATTGAAACAATAATAGTAAATAACAATCCAGAAACGGTAAGCACAGACTTTAATATTTCTGATAAATTATATTTTGAACCATTAACAGAGGAAGAAGTATTTAATATTATTGAAAAAGAAAAACCGGATGGAGTAATACTTCAATTTGGAGGTCAAACGGCTATTAAACTTGCTAAATTTTTAAGTGAAAAAAATGTACCTATTTATGGAACTAAACCTGAAAAAATAGATGAAGCAGAGGATAGAGAAAAATTCGATGCACTTTTGGAAGAATTAAATATAAATAGACCCAAAGGAAAGGCCGTTTGGAATTTAAAAGAGGGATTAAATGAGGCTAAAAAAATAGGTTATCCGGTTTTGGTTAGACCGTCTTATGTATTAGGTGGGCAGGGGATGGAAATAACTTATGCAGAAAAGGAATTAAAGCATTATTTAAAGCATGCATTTGAGAAGGACACAAAAAATCCTGTTTTAATAGATAGATATTTATTAGGGAGAGAAATAGAAGTTGATGCTATTTGTGATGGACGAGATATATTAATACCTGGTATTATGGAACATTTAGAAAGAGCAGGAGTTCATTCTGGAGATAGCATTACAATATATCCTAGCCAAAACATATCAAATGAAATAAAAGAAAAAATATTACAATACACAAAGAAAATAGCAATAGGACTCCAGGTAATTGGTATGATTAATATTCAGTTTATAGAATTTAAAAATGAATTATATATAATAGAGGTTAATCCAAGAGCTAGTCGTACAGTTCCATATATTAGCAAGGTTAGTAAAGTGCCAATAGTAGAACTTGCTACAAGAGTCATGCTAGGAGAAAAATTAAAGGATTTTGGGTATGGAACTGGAGTTTACAAGGAATCTAAATTAGTGTCAGTTAAAGTCCCAGTATTCTCAACTCAAAAACTTCCTGAAGTTGAAGTATGCCTTGGACCTGAAATGAGATCTACAGGAGAGGTTTTGGGAGTAGGAAGAAATTTTGAAGAAGCTCTATATAAAGGATTTATTGCGTCAGGAATGAAAGTAAAAAAAGAAAAAGGAGTTATATTGGCAACAATAAATCCTTTGGATAATAAAGAATTTTTGTATATAGCCAAGGAGTTTAGTAAATTGAATTATAAATTTATAGCAACAAAGGGCACAGCTAAGTTATTAAAAGACAATGGTATTGATGCCTTAGAGGTTAAAAAAATATCTGACGGAGCTCCTAATATTATTGATGTAATAAAGAATAGACAGGTGGATTTAGTAATAAATACACCTACTAAAGGTAATGATTCAAAAACAGATGGTTTTAGAATTAGAAGAACAGCTATTGAGAGTTCTCTAGGGGTTTTAACCTCCTTAGATACTGCAAGGGCGTTAGTAGAAATTATGAATAAAAATATTGTGAGTTCGAATTTAGAAGTTTTTAATATCGCAGATTAATTTTTACTTAAAAATGTTAGTTATAAATGAAAATACCTTTAGCTTACAAACTAAGGGTATTTTCATTTTATTTAAAAAAAAGTTAGTAAAATGATTTAGATATACAAATTTTCGTTATTTAACATGCATAAATATTATGTAAAATGAATAAATATCAAGAAAAAGCATTGCATTATTATGAAAAGTAATATATAATAAACAAATGAAGACAAGCTAAATCAATAATAAAAGCTTGCATAAAGCTAATGAAAAAGAATGAACGAAAATATATACTATGCATAACGATGCATAAATATTCATTAATATTATAAATGGGGGAGTGGTAGAATTGAAAAAAAATATATCAATTATATTAACAGTTATTATGGTAGGGGTATTACTTGTAGGGTGTGGGCAAAAAAAGGAAACACTTAATTCGCTACAAGCAGTTCAAAAGGCAGGTAAATTAACTATAGGATTAGATGATTCTTATCCTCCAATGGAATTTAGGGATACTAAGAATGTGTTAGTTGGTTTTGATGTAGATTTAGGAAATGAAATAGGAAAAAAATTAGGTGTGAAGACAGAATATACTTCTACTGATTTTAATGGAATAGTTTTAGCACTTTCCTCATCAAAATTTAATATAATACTTTCAGCGATGAGTATTACAGATGCTAGAAAAAAAAGTATAGATTTTTCTGATTCTTATGTAATGGGTGGCCAAGTTGCGGCTATAAAACAAGGGAATACAACAATGAAAAACTTGGCAGATTTAAAAGGCAAGGTTGTAGCTTGTCAGCTAGGATCTACAGGAGATACTGCAGCTACAGCAATGAAGGGTTTAAAAGAAGTTAAAAGGTATGATAAAATTACTGAAGCTTTCCAGGAATTATCAATTGGAAGAGTGGATGCGGTAATTATGGATGCACAAGTTGGTGGATATTATGTAGCAAAAAAACCAGGACAGTATGAGGTTTTAGCAGAAAAAATTAGTGAAGAACCTATTGGAATTGGATTTAAGAAAAAGGATGTAGAATTAAAAGTAGCAATACAAAAGGCACTTAATGAACTTAAAGCTGATGGAACACTTTCTAAGCTTTCTATTAAATGGTTCGGATTTGACGCATATAAGAAATAGCTAGCAAGGTAATAATTAATAATTGTTACCCCGCACCAGAGGAATACTAGGAGGATAACAATTAATAATTGTTATCTGCCACAGAGGAATGCTAGGAGGTCAAGAATGGATATAAATGTTTTAAAAGATATGTTTCCTTTGTTAATACAAGGAAGTTTAATGACTATAGAACTAACAATAATATCAGTAGTATTCGGAACAATAATAGGAATACTTACAGCATTACAGAAACTTTCTAAAAATAAGTTATTGGCTAGTGTAGCTGGTTTTTATACTTGGATTTTTAGAGGAACACCTATGCTACTTCAATTATTTGTTTTATATTATGGATTCCCATTTGTAGGTATTCAGCTTTCACCATTTCAAACGGCAATAATAGGACTTAGTTTAAATTCGGGAGCTTACATGGCAGAAATAATAAGAGGTGGAATACTCTCAGTAGATAAAGGGCAATTTGAAGCTTGCAAGTCATTAGGTTTTACTTATTTTGATACTATGAAAAGAGTAATACTACCCCAAACCTTTAAAATAATTATTCCATCAGTTGGTAATGAATTTATAACAATGCTAAAGGATACTTCTTTAGTGTCAACTATTGCTATGGAAGAATTGATGAGGAAAGCACAACTCTTATATGCATCAAGCTTTAGACCTTTGGAAGCTTTCTTTGTTACTGGATGTTTATATCTATTAATGACAACAATTTTTACTACGGTTTTTTCATATTACGAAAAAAAACTGTCAGTATATTAGCAGAGGTGATATAGGATGTATATGATAGAAACTAAAAATTTAACTAAAAAATTTGGTAACCTAACGGTGTTTGAAGGATTAAATGTAACAGTTAAAAAAGGAGAAGTACTAGTTATAATAGGGCCTTCCGGTTCAGGAAAAAGCACATTTTTAAGATGTTTAAATCATCTTGAGGTTCCTAATGGTGGAGAAGTTTTTATTGAGGGAGAAAAGCTTGATGTTAAAAACAAAAAGCATATGAGAAATACAATAGAAAAAGTAGGCATGGTATTTCAAAACTTTAATTTGTTTCATCATATGACTGTACTTCAAAATGTTATTGAGGCTCCAATTATAGTTAAACATGAAGATAGACAAGAAGTGTTAAAGAGAGCTAATGTAATAATTGAGAAGGTAGGTCTTAAAGAAAAGGTTGATGATTACCCGTCGAAGTTATCAGGAGGGCAAAAGCAAAGAGTAGCTATAGCAAGGTCACTCGCTATGAGACCTGATATAATGCTCTTCGATGAACCAACATCTTCCTTAGACCCAGAACTTGTTGGTGAGGTTTTGGGAGTAATGAAAGATCTTGCAAAAGAGGGCATGACTATGGTAGTTGTAACTCATGAAATGGGGTTTGCACAGGAAGTTGCAGATAGAGTTATATTTATGGATGGTGGAAAAATTGTAGAAGAGGGAACACCGGAAGAATTTTTCTCAAGTCCCAAAGAGCAACGAACTAAAGAGTTTTTGAATAAGATACTTTAAGACGGAAAATATGTCAATATTAATGTATTAAAAAAATATTAACTAAATCGGAAGGGGATAAAAAAATGAAAGAGAAAGTAGTTTTAGCATATTCAGGAGGATTAGATACTTCTATAATAATAGCGTGGCTTAAGGAAAACTATGATATGGATGTTGTAGCAGCTTGCATTAATGTTGGACAAGAAGATGATATGAAGGCAATTGAGAAAAAGGCTTTAAAATCAGGGGCAATAAAAATATATATTGAGGATCTAACTGCTGAATTCATTAAAGATTACGTATTTAAAGGAGTTAAAGCAAATGCTACATATGAGGGAAAATATCTATTAGGTACAGCTTTTGCAAGACCTTTAATAGGTAAAAAACTTGTAGAAATTGCTCATAAAGAAGGAGCAAAATATATATGTCACGGATGTACTGGTAAGGGAAATGATCAAGTTAGATTTGAAGTTGCAATAGCAGCAATTGATCCTTCTATAAAGATAATTGCTCCTTGGAGAATCTGGGACATTAAATCAAGAGAAGATGCTATAGATTATGCTAATGCTCGCGGCATAGAAACATCAGTTACAAAGGAGAAAATATATTCAGTTGATCAAAATTTATGGCATGCAAGTCACGAAGGTGGAGATATTGAAGATTTTAAAAATGATCATAAAAGAGATATGTATCTTATGGTTACACCTCCAGAACAAGCTAAAGATGAACCTGTTTTTGTAGATATATATTTTGAAAAAGGAATTGCTAAAAAAGTAGACGGCATTGAACTTGAGCCAATTGATATTGTTAAAGTATTAAATAAAATTGGTGGAGAAAATGGAATAGGAATTGTAGATTTAGTAGAAAATAGACTTGTGGGAATGAAATCAAGAGGGATATATGAAACACCAGGTGGGACTGTTCTTTATGCAGCACACAAAGAATTAGAGGAAATAACTATAGATAAAGATACATTGCATTTCAAATACCAAATATCGCAGAAATATGGAGAATTAGTTTATGATGGACTTTGGTTTACTACTATGAGAGAAGCACTTGATGCATTTGTAGATAAAACGCAAGAAACTGTAACAGGCTCTGTTAAACTAAAGCTTTATAAAGGAAATATTATGGTAGCAAGTAAAGAATCACCTAATGCATTATATGATGCAAGTATATCTTCTTTTGGTTCAAGTGTATTATATGACCATAAGGATGCAGAAGGATTTATTAATTTATTTTCATTGCCAAGTAAAATAAAAGCATACAAACATTTAAATAAATTCTAAGAGATTTACAAAATATACAGAAGGTAAAGTAGGTGGCAATATGAAACTTTGGGGTGGAAGATTTAAGGATAAAGAAAGTAAGCTTATGGAGGACTTTAATAGTTCTCTAAGCTTTGATAAAAGATTATATTATGAAGATATTATGGGAAGTGTTGCTCATGTTAAAATGCTTGCGAAATGTAACATTTTAACGAATGACGAAAGCCTTACTATAGTTAATGGTTTGAATTCTATTTTAACAGATATTCAAGAAGGAAAACTTAAAATTGAAGGTGATTATGAAGATATTCACAGTTTTATGGAAATACAACTTACAAAATTTGTTGGTGATGTGGGTAAAAAACTACATACAGCAAGAAGCAGAAATGATCAGGTTGCAGTTGACATGAGGTTATATTCAAAATATAAAGCCTTTGAGGTTATTGATAATTTAGATGTTATTTTAAGTACCATAAAAAAAGTAGGTAGTGATAATGCTGTCATTATGCCAGGTTATACACATATGCAAAGAGCCCAGGTAGTAACTTTTAAGCAATATATTATGGCATATTTTAATATGTTAAGCAGAGATAAAAAAAGGCTTATTAGTGCTATTGAGATTATGGATGAAAATCCTCTTGGATGTTGTGCCCTTGCTGGAACAACCTACGATACAGATAGAAGTAGTACAACAAAGGAATTAGGGTTTAATAAACCTGTAGATAATTTTATGGATGGAGTAAGTGATCGTGATTATTTATTAGAACTTTTATCTAATTTTTCTATAATAATGATGCATTTTAGTAGATTAAGTGAGGAATTTATTTTATGGTCGACTAAAGAGTTTGATTTTATTGAAATTAGCGATGAATTCTCTACTGGTAGTAGTATAATGCCACAAAAGAGAAATCCGGATGCAGCAGAATTAATACGAGGAAAAACTGGAAGAGTGTATGGTGACCTAATGAGTTTACTTACAACTATGAAAGGAATTCCACTTGCTTATAATAAAGATATGCAAGAAGATAAAGAGCCTTTCTTCGATGCAGTTGATACAGTTTTAAGTTGTATAAAGGTAATGAATGAGATGCTAGGAACTTTAAAAATTAAAAAGGATAATATGCATAAGGCAGTTAAAAGAGGCTTTTTAAATGCTACAGAAGCTGCAGATTATCTTGTAAAAAACGGAATGGCATTTAGAGATGCTCATGCAGTTATAGGTACTATTGTTATTCACTGTGAGAAAAAACAAACGGCAATAGAAGATTTAACTTTAGAAGAACTCAAAAGTTTTAGTGATTTATTTAATGAAGATGTATATGAATTTATAGATTATGAAAACACTTTAAACAGGGGTATAAAAAAAGAAATGTAAAAACTACCATAGTTATGGTGAAATACCCCTTTTAAATAAAGCACGTAGCAGGTGGACCCCCCAACTGTTACGTGCTTTTTAACGACTTTTACTGGATATGTGTAATGAAATTATTATTGTTATTTAAAAGAATTCCCTCTCATTAGACGATGTTTTCTATAATCCTCGTCCCAATTCTCAAGAAATTCTTTTGCACAAGTTTCACCTGAGTTATATAAATCCATAATTTTTTTATCAGAGATATTAAAATCTGTAGTTTTAATCTCAAGAGTATTAATTTTTACAGTTCGCAAATAATCCATTTCTCTTATATGAATGTCATCCTGTGCTTCTAGCATAGTTTCAATGATTGAACTAGTGAAATTTAATATATTTGTGATTTTATGTTCTCGTATTTCTGTATTTCCGCCGAGTTTAAACCCAATGGTTGGCCAGCGAGGAATACCATTTACATCAAAAAGCCAAACAGGGTAATTACTTAAAACACCGCCATCAACAATGAAAGACTTTTTATTAGTATTTACATTGTTTAATTTTACAGGTTGGAAAAAATAAGGAATAGATATACTCATTCTGATTGCTAAACTTACCTGAAATTCATCAGGATTTATCCCGTAATCTGCAATGTCTTCTGGTAGTATTAGCATCCGTCCATTACTAATATCAGTTGCTATAATATGCAATTTGTATTTTCTTTTATACTTGTTATTATTTAAAAGAATGCCCTTTTCTTCCGGTATAATCAAATCCCCAAAGGTTACTTTTTTTCTATTTGAAGAATTAAGTTTAATCGAGAGAGCTTCATCAATCCAGTTTTGTATATAATCACCTTTGAAAATTCCTTTTTTAAAAAGAAGTCTTATAGTATTAGAGAATATAGGTATATTAAAATGGCTTTTATCAGTGATTTCAGAGTAATCTAGCTGCATCATTAGGTTTTTTATCTCATCGCTTGAGTATCCTACTGCAAGTAATGCAGCGACAATAGAACCAGCAGAGTTTCCAGAAATACATTTCCATTGATATCCATTTTGCTCAAATGTTTTTAATGCACCTACAAGTCCTATTCCTTTAATTCCACCGCCTTCGAACACAATGTCCGCAAATTTTCTATCGTTATAGTTATTCATATAATACCACCCCTTTATGAGTAATATATGAATAAACATATTTTCATGTTATCTTTTAAAAAAATAAACTTTAAAGATTATAGCTTATATAATTAAACCTTATAATTAAACCGTATATTTAATAGGTAATTACATAAAAAACAAGTAATCTTTACACTTTATTTATATTATGAATATAATATAATATAAAAGTGTTTAAAAGGGGCGGTATATGAAAAAAATAGAAGAATACACACCAACAGAATTAGCCACATTAGCAACAATCGTTGGAATTATATTGGCTTCTAAGTTTAATGTTAACCAACAAAATGTAGTAGCTAATTTTTTATTTGGTGTTGCTCAGACCATTTTTATAATTGCAGCTCAAATTCAAAATCTCAAAGCACAGGAAGAAGATGAGAATGCATCTAATGGGAATAATAATTCAGGTGGTACTAGTAAGGATTTGCAAAAACAAATTGACGAACTTAGAGAGCATATTAAAAAATCCGAAGAAGATTTTAAATATTAAAGAAACGCATTGAATAAAAAATGCGTTTCTTTTATGGCGTGACAAAATAATTTATTGGTTGATTAGAATAAACAAAGGTGTATTCCCTGGTCTTTGGTAACATATATTCAAGTATATAGGACAATTACTTGTGATAATTAAATAAGTCAAATAACATTTAATATATATTTGACTTATGCTATATTACGAGGTATACTATATCTCGTAGTGCAAATAACTAATACAAATAAGGCTCCTTGGTCAAGAGGTTAAGACACCACCCTCTCACGGTGGAATCAGGGGTTCAATTCCCCTAGGAGTCACCATTAATTTGCTCTATTGGGGTGTAGCCAAGTGGTAAGGCACTAGACTCTGACTCTGGCATTCGCAGGTTCGAATCCTGCCATCCTAGCCAAATTTTTTAAACAATAAAATAATGAATATAGATAATCCCAGCATAAAGTTATTTGCTGGGATCATTTTTTTTTATTATATCGCTGTAAGTGATAATTTAACAAAATATATTCTTATAGAAAGGGTTTATTCTTTTTAGAAGTATTAGTTAGACGCTTATAGCTAATACTATACCTAAACTTTGAATTGTTTTGTACTTCAGAGAACGACAAGGAGGGAAAGTTATGATAACAGGTATAGTAAAGTGGTATGATGTTGAAAGAGGATATGGATTTATCTCCGCTCAAGAGGGTGAAGATGTATTTGTTCATCATTTAGCAATAAAAGAACAAGGACCAAGAAAGGATTTACATGAGGGTGAAGAAGTACAATTTGATGTAGTAGATGCACCTAAAGGTCCTCAAGCTGTTAATGTTCAAAAAATGTAGACTTGATTTTTAGAAATACCATAATAGAAATTATAATATTTTGGCACACTCATTTAATTTTTTGAGTGTGTTTTTCTAGTTATGCATTTTGAATATTAGTAAAAAGATATTGACCAGATTATACTTATTTAATAAAAATACAGTTTAGTTATTAGGGTGTAGGAAATAATTGTGAGCATAGTATATAATGGTAGCTAGTATTAATAATTATAAGATACAAGAACTAGAAAATTTGATGGGGTGAAACTTTTGATTGATGTTAATGATATTACTGAAGATATCATACTAAATAATACCGATAAAGTTACTTATAAAAGAGGGAAAGGTTACTATTTAATAAATAAGGTTAAGGATATAGATGTAGAAATAAAAGAGCACGAGAACTATACGCAAACGAATATAACTTCAAAAGTGGAGTCTTCCGATCTTACTTTGTATAAAGTGGATGCAAGTTTTGATAATATTGATTGTTTTATAAATTATAATTGTGAATGTAACAATTATAATTTTACTCATGGTTATTATCGTCAGGTAAATATGTGTAAGCATGTAGTGGCTACGTTATTAAAGTACATTAATGAGAAAGAACAAATTATAAAAGTGAAAAAAATGATTAAAACAAATAATTTAATTCAACAAATAACTAAAAGTATAAGCGGTGTTCCAATGGGTAAATCATATTTAAATGTAGACATAAAATATGAGCATGAACCTTGCGGGGATAATACAAAATCTTTTGTAAGTCTAAAGCTTGGGGAAGATAAACTTTATGTAGTTAAAAACATAAAAGAATTTTTTAATTGTTATAGTAAAAGTTTCGAGTCTATGGAGTTTGGTAAAAATTTTACATACAATCCTTACATTCACACTTTTAAGGAAGAAGATTTAGATATAATAGAACTTTTTAAAGAAGTAAGTGAACTAGAATCTATGGCAGAGGCTGCAGGTACATATAAGAGTAATAAGATAAAGTTTTTGTCTGGTAAAAAAGCTTATTTTACAGATAGCATGATTAAAAGGTTATTTAGATGTTTATATAATAGAGAATTAACAGTGGTAATAAAAGGTGAAGTATTTACTAATGTACATATAAAGCAGGAAATAATGCCTCTAGAATTTCAAATCAATAAAGAAAATAATAAATTTATACTTGATCAAAATAACCATGGGCCTATTGCACTAAGTAGTAATGGTGAATTCTTTTTTGATGAAGGTGAAATATATGAGCCTCCTATTGGTCAAAGGGATGCATATTTGCCCTTTTATAATAGATTTAAAGAAGAAAAAAACAATTGTATAGAATTTTATGAAGAAGAGAAAGATGATGTAGCATCATTTGTACTTCCAATTTTAAACAAGATAAGTAATAAAGTAGATATAGATACATCATTAGAAAATGAATTTTATATAAAAGAGCTAAAAGCAATTGTTTATTTTGAAAAAAAGTTTGAAGATATAGAGGTGTTTATAACTTTCAAGTATGGAGATATAGAAATAGATCCTTTCAATAGAAAAGAAAACAAAGCACAAGAGGGAAAAGCACTTATAAGAGACATGGAAAAGGAAATGAGTATCATAAATCAATTTCATGAATTCGGGTTTGTTAAAACGAATACGGGTTTTGAAATGCAAGATGAAGAAAAGCTTTTGGAGTTTTTAATTTCAGGACTAGAAAAACTTAAACAGTTGGCAGAAGTATATTACTCTGAAGAATTCAAAAAAATCAGGGTGCATGGAAATGCTGGATATAAGTCAAATATAAGGCTTAATAAAGACAATCTTTTAGAATTCAACTTTAGTATTGAGGGTGTAGATAATATTGAACTTAGTAATATTTTCGCATCTTTAAGAGAAAAAAGAAAATATCATAGGCTTAAGAATGGAAGTTTTGTATTATTAGATTCAAATAATATATTAAAAGTTGCTCAAATGATTGAGTATTTAAATATAAAGGATAGCGATATTGCAAAGAATAAAATTCTGCTTTCAAAATATAATGCCATTTACATAGAAGAAAAACTAAAACGCGAACAAATGGATTTCGTAAATACAGATAAAAAATTTAAAGATTTGGTTAATACGATTAAGGATATAAAAGAAATAAAAGTACTTGTACCTAAAACCTTAGATAAAATAATGAGAGACTATCAAAAGGTGGGATTTGTTTGGTTAAAAACTCTTGCAAATTGTGGATTTGGAGGAATACTGGCAGATGAAATGGGGCTAGGTAAAACACTTCAAGCAATAGCACTTATTCAATCGGAAGTTGAAGAAAATGAAAATAAACAACCATCTCTGGTAGTATGCCCAACGTCAGTTGTGTATAATTGGAAAGATGAAATAGAAAAATTCGCACCAACACTAAATTGTATAGTAATATGTGGAAACAAAAATAGTAGGGAAGAACAAAAACGAAATATTAATGATGCCGATGTAGTTGTTACTTCCTATGCACTTATAAGGCGGGACCTTAATGACTATGAAAAAGTGAAATTTAAATATTGTTTTTTAGATGAGGCACAATATATTAAGAATTTTAATTCACAAAATGCGTTTTCTGTAAAAAGTATAAATGCTCAAAGTAAATTTGCGCTTACAGGGACGCCTATTGAAAATTCTCTTACGGAACTTTGGTCAATTTTTGATTTTATAATGCCTGGTTATATGTTAAAACATAGTGCCTTTTCAAAGAAATATGAAGTACCAATTGTAAAAGATGGAAGCCGGAAAGCACTTCAAGAACTTAATAATCATGTAAAACCATTTATACTTAGGCGGACAAAGCTCGAGGTTGCAAAAGATTTGCCGTTGAAAATAGAACATAGAATTTCAGTAGAAATGACGGAGCAGCAGAAGAAGGTATATTTAGCCTACTTAAAGGATGCAAAAGGAGAATTAGAAGAAGATATTAAGGTGAAAGGGTTTAATAAAAGCAAGTTTAAAGTGCTTTCAATATTAACAAGGTTAAGACAGATATGCTGTGATCCTTCTACTTTCATAGAAAATTATAATGGAGGCAGCGGCAAAATGGAGGCCCTAGATGAAATTTTAGAAAACAGCTTAGAAGAGGGTCATAGAATATTAATATTTTCTCAATTTACAAGGGTTCTGAAGAACATATCTAATAGGTTAGAAGATAAAGGAATAAGGTATATGTATCTTGATGGGTCAACTAAAGCAGAAAAAAGAGTAGAAATGGTAAAAACTTTTAATGAAGGAGATTCACAGGTATTCTTAATTTCCCTAAAAGCTGGGGGTACGGGCATAAACCTTACAGGTGCAGATATGGTAATACATTTTGATCCTTGGTGGAATCCCGCTGTAGAAGCTCAAGCTACAGATAGAGCTCATAGAATTGGTCAAAAGAAAACAGTAGAGGTGATAAAATTAATAGCAAGAGGAACTATAGAAGAAAAAATATTTAAATTGCAACAAAAGAAAAATAAAATTATTGAAAGTGTAATAAATGATGAAACAGGATCAGAATTATTATTATCGCAGATGAGTCAAAATGAAATTGAAGATTTATTTGTTTAACGACATTTCGATATTCAAAAGTACAATTTAATAGAAACAGGCATAGATCTATTTATTAGATCTAATGCCTGTTTTTTATTTAGAATCTTATAATTTTACAGTTTGACCGATATCAATAATTTTTATACTACCATCATTTATTTTGTTTAAAGTATCACAAGTAATATCATCATCATCTTGAGCTAAAATATAAGTTTTATAATGGATTGGAATCATGAATTTAGATTTTGTCATTTTGAACATCTTAAAACTTTGCTGAGGGGAACAATGCATTTCTTGAAATTCATCAGGTTTATAGCAACCCACAGGCATGATAGCAACATCTGCCATTATATCTTTATATAAGTTTGTATAGGCAGTATCTCCAGCAAAAAAAATCTTTTTTGAATTACTTTCAATTGTATATGAATTACTATCAACTTTAGTGCCTAAATAATATCTTCTACCATCATGATTTGCTTTTAAAGCTTTTATTTTCAGGTCTTTGTCACTATATATTTCATCATTTTTTAATAGAATTATATTTTTAAATCCTAAAATTTTCAAGGAAATATTTAAATTTTTAGGAGCAATAACTATAGCGCTTTTATTTATTTTAAAAAGTGTAGAGTAACTCATATGATCCATATGACCATGAGACAAAAGTATATAATCAATATTAATGGAGGCTAAGTCTAAAGAGGGTTTAACTAATCTCTTTATTTGGCCAAGATTCATACTGGTTACAGGGTCGGTTACTATGACCTTCCCATTTAAATTAATAACTACAGTAGCGTGGCCTACCCAATGGATAGAATCTGTTACTAAAGGCTCATGTGATGGATTGAGTGTAGGCTTAAAGTACAAATTAAAGTTTCTGCGGTGTAACTCATACATATATCCAAATTTTTTAGCGAATTTATTAAAACTCATTTTATACCTCTTAATTTCTAATATTTTGTTCCAATCAAATGTTAATATCTTACTTTAAAGATTAAAAAAATTGTCTAAATCAATTATAACATAATATCTTATAGGATTTAAAGGGAGCCAATAAATTGTAAATCACAATATACTTCTTTATAAAATTTAAAAATTTAACGAACTTTCACCAATTTATGAATAACCTCATATAGTATTTATATAATGAGTATCAGGTTTTAAATTTAAGTAATTATAAGCGTGATCCTCAATAGTAAAATTAATTAAAATACAAAAAAAATTATTATTTACTAATGAGAACAATTGATAAACAGGAAAGTGTAGATGATAAAAAATGTGATACTATCAAAGAGGAGAATGTGATTGTATGAATATATGCGTTATTGGAGCTGGATATGTAGGACTTATAACTGCATTATGTTTTGGTAAAAAAGAAAATAAGGTGATTTGTGTAGAAAAGGATATAGAAAAGCTAAATATGTTAAAAAATGGGGTACCAACTATATTTGAAGAGGGATTAGAAGAATTATTAAAAGATTCGTTAAATATAGAAAGTGTTCAGTTTACTGATGATTTGGCATTAGGAATTAAATCTTCGGATATAATATTTATTGCAGTAGGCACTCCAACAAAAGAAAATTGGGACGTAGATATTGGACAAGTTGATGGAGTAATAGATTTAATTTCGCCTTATATTAATGAATATAAAGTAGTAGTTACTAAAAGTACAGTGCCAGTGGGTACTCAAAAATATATAAAAAACAAGTTACTAGAAAATCATGTACCAAAGGGATACTTTGATGTGGTTTCTAATCCAGAATTCTTAAGAGAGGGAAAAGCTATATATGATTTTTTTTATGGTGATAAAATAGTTGTAGGCTGTGAATCACGAAAAGCTGAAGAAGTAATGAGGAAATTGTACGAGCCATTTAAAATAAAGATGGTGTTTGCAAGCCCAGAAACTGCAGAATTAATTAAATACGCGTCTAATGCATTTTTGTCAGTGAAAATTTCTTTTATGAATGAGATAGCTAATCTTTGTAATAAAGTTGGAGCAGATATAGATGTAATTGCCTATGCTTTAGGACTAGATAAGAGAATTTCACCGCTATTTTTAAATGCAGGTATAGGGTATGGTGGGGCTTGCTTCCCGAAAGACACAAAAGCTTTAGTTAAAATGTCTGAAAATTATAACTGTAGTCTTAACATTGTAAAAGCCACTGTAGATGTAAATGAAAAACAAAGGGTATTGCCAGTAGATATATTAATGGAACATTATAAGGAAATCGAAGGAAAAACAGTAGCTATATTAGGTCTAACGTTTAAACCGAATACAGACGATATAAGGGAAGCTCCATCTTTATATATAATAGAAAAATTATTGAAAAATAATGTCAATATAAAAGTATATGATCCGATGGTAACTAAGACGATAAAAAGAATATTTCTAAATATAATTTATTGTAATGATATGTATGAATGCTTAGAAGACTGTGATGCAATGATAATTTGTACAGAATGGAGTGAATTTTATGGTATTGATTTAAAGAGGGCTAATGAATTGATGAGTCAATCCGTAATAATTGATGGGAGAAATGTACTTGATATAAAGAAAATCAAAGAAGCTAATATTAAAGCATATTATTCTATAGGGAAAGGCAATTTTAAAAATTTAAATATATAAATAAAATGGCTAATACTTTAAATTTTAAGGTACTAGCCCTTTTGTTTATATGATTAATATAATGGATTAGTTTTAAACCATTTTACAAATTTGTAGATACCATAATTAAAATTTGTTAATGGATCATAACCTAAAATTTTTTTTGATTTAGAAATATTAGCATAAGTTATAGTTACGTCACCTGGTTGCATAGGTAAATATTTCATGATAGCTTTAATACCAATCTCAAATTCTAATCTTTGCACCATATATTTTAGCATGACAGTATCTGATCTTCCTAAATTGAAAATTTCGTATTTATTAGTACCTGTATTAGTCCAAGTTATGGCTTTATCTATTCCTTGAATTATATCATCTATATAGGTGTAGTCTCTTTTCGTTGTACCATCTCCGAAAATAAAAATTTCTTTTTCTTTTAATATAGATTCTGTAAATTTGTAAATAGCTAAATCCGGTCTCTGTCTTGGACCGTATACAGTGAAAAATCTTAGGCAGGCTATATTAAATCCATATAGATGACTATAAACATGACAAAGAAGTTCACCCGATTTTTTAGTAGCTGCATAAGGTGAAATTGGGAAATCTACAGAATCTGATTCAGTGAAGGGAAGATTTTTATTGTTACCATATACAGAAGAAGAGGAAGCGAAGATAAGTTTATTTATGTCAAATTTATTACATAAGTCTAATAAATTTAGTGTTCCACGTATATTTACTTCGTTATATAAAAGTGGGTCTATAATAGATGGGCGAACTCCAGCCATTGCTGCAAGGTGAACCACAACGTCTATTTTGTAGAAACTAAATACTTTTGTTAAAAAATCTAAATCTCGTATATCACCTTCTTTTATTATCAAGTTATCATCAGTAATGTTATTTATTTTCATTGAGTTTTTCATATTGGTAATATTATTTCTTTTTATTATAGGATTGTAGAAATCATTAAAATTATCAATAATGATTATTTTATTATTGTTTTTTAATAAATAATCACAGAGTGTTGAACCAATAAAACCTGCTCCTCCAGTAACTAAGAATGAACTACTCAACATCATACCTCCTGATTAACTTGAAATTATTTAATACTATCAAAAAGTTTTAATAAATCATTAGCTAATCTATTAAAACTATACTTTTCCTCAGCTAATTTACGACCGTTAATTCCTATTTTTAGTGATAGCTCTTTATCATCTAGAAGGCGAATTATATTTTTTTCTAGCACTCGGGGATTTTCATAATCATTTATTACAAATCCATTTACGCCCTCCTCCATTACTTCTGCATTACCACCACGATTTGTAGTTATAATGGGCAATCCCGCAGCCATAGCTTCATAGTGAACTCTTGCTAAGGGTTCTCTCCATTGAGAAAGATTCACGAAAATATCTCCAATGCTATAATACTTTGGAATTTCATTTGGGTTTAGGAAACCTGTAAAAATAACTGGACCTTTTAGCTCTTTAGATGCTCTTTTTAGCAAGTTGATATAATCAGTAGGTTCATCTCCACCATACCATTTACTTCCTATAATCATTAAAGCTGTGTTTGGGTGTGATTCCATAACAGAATTCATTGCATTTAATACTATATGGGTACCTTTTTTTGGCGTTAACCTACCTACATATAATATCGTTTTATAATTTTGAAGGCCATATTTTTCGCGTAGTATACTTCTATAGGAATTTTTATCATCATCCCAAATTGGTTTATATATATTACAATCTACTGCAGAATACACAGGGTGAAGTTTACTCGCAGCTGATGGATACAACTCTTTTACTCCATTTGCAATAAACTGACTTACGGTTGTAATAAAACTTACTCTATTAATACAGGAATTTGCTAAGTCACTATTAATTTTTTTTAGTGGAAACATTTCATTATGCAAACTTAAACTAAAAGCACAAGTTAAATCTTTACTTAAAAAGGGAATCCAACGTGGCCTATTAAATACATGCACTAAATCAAAAGCATTTGAAAGAAAATTTTTTACTCCACGGACATACTCTTCTTTAGTGCTTGCAGGTAATCGTATAAATTTTACGCCTCCCTCAATAGCGCTGTTAGGTAGTTTAGGATCTTGTATACTAAAAACAGTTATTTCATGAAGTTTTGATAATATGGGCAGTGCACCTTCAAGATACATTTGAACAGCCCCTCCATTAATAGGAGGAAAGGTAAGCTTTTCAGTACAAATCATTGCTATTTTCATTTTAGACCTCCCTTAAAGCCATTTTTGTAAAGCAGAAAATTTATTTTGTTCAAAGACAGCAATTGCAGAAATTTTATCACCATTTATTGAATTGGCATTCTTATGCAAGGTTTTCACTAAGCCAAAGAACCAATGTGGGAACATTAAATCAATTTTTAAAACCTCTCTGTGTCTCGTGGATAGGATATTATTTATTTCATATAATTTTAATATAGTTTCAATGTTCTTTATATTGTAATCATTAAATTTCATCATTCTCTTTCCAATAATCTTTCTTAAATCTCTAGCAGGTAAGTCATAGGTTACACTATCTAAATCTATAACTATGCCTTTGCCCTCAGATAACATTACGTTTCCAGTGCCGAAATCTTGATGACATAAGCAGGAATCTCTTTGATTTATACTACATAGATCACTATAAGGAGAACTATTAATTAAATTAATAGTTTTGTTGCAAATTTCTATGATAGGTTCTATATGATTTACATAACTCGAATAGGATGTATTACTTGGAGTTTGCATACAAATGTCTTTTATTTTTAACATTCTATTTTTCATAGATTTATATTGTTTTGGCCAATTTCCAAGCTTAGATGATATTTTAGAATTAATTGGTGGGTCATAGCCGATAGAGTGTAGGTGGAAATTTGACAATGATTGCATAGCTAAGGTTAGATCTTTAGGATTATCTATATTAATATCGCGTCCATTAACCCAACTGTATAATACAAATAATTGCCCGTTATATTCAGTTATAAAATTCCCTTTGGTATTAGGATAAACCTTGGGTACTTTACCACCATTGCTTAATATATATATTTGTGCATTAACGGAGAAAAGAGCCTCCTCGTAAGATTGATTTAATCTTTTAAGGCATAAGGGTGTATTTTTATACGTTAATTTCCATAACGTTTTCAAACCTTTACTCTGAAGCATTTTTAAATTCTGTGGATTTATAGCATAATTTAGAAGAACCTTACTACCAAGTAATAAATAATTATTTGATTCGTTATCCAATTTAATGCCTCCTATATTAACCTAAGATGGAATGATTCTTTCAAAATCTTGAAGAATAGGCTCTATAGATTTTTCTGTTTTAATCATACCTTTTAATCTTTCAATATATCTAGCTTCAGACCAATTTAATTCTCTCTTCTCATAATATTTGCTCATTATGCCTACAAAAAGATGAGGGAAAATTAATGTTTCTTTTAACACTTGCCATTTCCAGTGTTCTAGTGGATTTAAGTCATTGTACCATTTTAGTATTTGTGATGTTAATAGTAAATCCCATTTGCCTTTCTTTTTCATAATTTTATTTAGAAATTTTCTTATGTCTCTAGTAGGCAAATCTATAGTAATAGAATCTATATCTAAAACAAATATATCTTTTAAACTGGTAAGAATGAGGTTACTAGCAGTAAAATCTTGATGACAAAGGCAATTTGTACTTTTAACCTCAAGGGCCCATTGATTGTATCCTGATTTCTCATTTTCATTTATAGCTAACTGCATTCTTTTATTAAAATAAGGAAATTCGGTTATAATAATTTGTCCGAATTCTGAATGTTTAGGAAGAGACATTTCAAAAATATAGAAATCTTTTAATTTGTTCATTTGATTTTCAAATTCTTCCTTTTGATGGCCTAAGTGAATCCTTGCCTTGCAGTCAACTGGAAAGGCGAAATTTTTAGAAGCATGATGGAAATTGGCTAGCCCCTGTACTATCATTTTTAATTCTTGAGGTTTGTCCTCATTTGGAGTATTGCCAATTATAGCTTCACTTAAAACATAACAGGATTTAACTCCTTTTACATAGCTATTATTGTCTTTTGTCTTAATAATTTCAGATAAATTAACTTTCCCATTTTTTAAGTGTTCAACAGCCGATAGTATGAATTCAAGTGTTTTAGCTGAACAAGAGTGTTTTTTTAAAACTTTATCGCCGGTAGTTGTTTTTATCCACCAGACTGCTTTTTTACCTTTATCAGATTGCTGTTTTATATCAACAATATTTATATTGTATTGAGATAATATTGAATTTATATTTTCTTCTTCCATAATGTGACCTCCTTGTAACCTTGCGAAATGGGTAACAATTAATAAAATTTTGATAAGTAAACAAATCTATAGTTATATATAAAACCCTGAGGAGTCTTAATAGGTATTGAGGGAAAGAAAAAAATGTACGAAATTATATTAGGTAATTAATAATTTAACATTTTTATAAGGCATCCTCAGGGAGTTTAAATTAAATTTTATTAGAATTCAAAGGGTTTATTCTCAGGATCTTCGTTATTATTTTCTTCTAATTGTTCGGGTCTTTGTCCCCACTTAACTTTAATTGAAAGATCTCCGTAATTTTCATCAGCATCAAGTTTAATTTGAAAATCTAAATTTTCATCATCTGGTATAGAAATATCGTTTCCTTCAATTTGGAGTTTGTCTTTAAATAATTTTATAACTTCATCCTTTAAAAAGAAATAAAATTCTTCTTTATTTCCAGTATATTTTTCTCTATAATTCATGGATAAAGCCCCCTTCCACTATAAAGTATTCCGATTTAACAATAAGGGTGATAATAATTACGTATATTTTTAAACAATACAATGAAAATAATTTGTTTTTAAAATTATAATGCCTGTTGTTAAGCAATAATAACAAAAGGTAATTTTATAATACTCAATAATATGTTATATTATATTAAGAGTTTTCATACTGGGTTAAAAATAGTAAATAATAAATATATAGGTAATTTAATTGTGAAAAATAGCTTTATAAGGAAGGTGTTTTTATGAAAATTTATTCATGGAATGTGAATGGCATAAGAGCCATAAAAAATAAAGGGTTCATTGAATGGGTTACCAGTGAACAACCAGAGGTTTTATGTTTACAAGAAACAAAAATTCAAGAAGATCAAATAAGTAATGAACTTAAGAATATAGAGGGATATTATTCTTATTTTTCTTGTGCAGAAAAGAAGGGTTATAGTGGTGTAGCAATATATACTAAGCAAAAACCAATATCTGTTAAGTCTGGTATTGAAATAGAAAAATTTGATAGTGAAGGGAGAATATTAATAACAGAGTTCGAAAATTTTACCCTTTTTAACATATATTTTCCTAATGGTCAGAAAGATGAAAACAGATTAAATTATAAGATGGAATTTTATGATGCTCTATTGGATTATTGTGAAAAGTTGAGAAAAGAAGGAAAAAAGTTAATTATTTGTGGTGATTATAATACCGCTCATAACGTAATTGATCTTAAGAATCCAAAGGCAAACGAAAAATATTCAGGATTCTTACCTATAGAGAGAGCTTGGATGGATAAATTTATATCTTATGGTTATGTTGATACTTTTAGATATCTCCACGAGGTGGAAGTGAAATATTCTTGGTGGAGTTACAGATTTAAGGCAAGAGAAAAAAACGTAGGTTGGAGACTTGATTATTTTTTTGTGACTAAGGATTTATTAAGCGAATTAAAGGAAGCTTCTATTTTAAATGAGGTTTTAGGATCTGATCATTGCCCTGTATGTATTATTTTATAGTTATATTTAAATCTACAATTAAAGTATCGTTTGCAAATTACTTATTTTAAATATTTCAGTGTATAATGATATTTGATGTTATAAACTTATAATTTTTGGCACTCGACCACTAAAAGTGAAAGGAAGTTTTAGTTATGAAATATGAGATGAATTTATATCCTGTGAAATCTAAAAAGAGATATGGGTATATAGACAAGGAAGGTAATATAGTTATAGAATGTAAATTTAATTATGCGCAGGAGTTTGAAGGGACCCTCGCAATAGTTAGTATAGATGAAAAGTATGGTTTTATTAATAAGAATGGAGAGTTTGTAATAGAGCCGAAGTATGATGAAGTTTCACAGTTTAATGAAGGTTTTGCGGTAATAAAGTTAGAAGGCAAAAAAGGATATATAAATTCAAGTGGGAAACTTATAGTGGAACCTAAATATGAAGAAGCTAATTTCTTTATGGAAGGAAGAGCTGCAGTAAAGAGTGGATATATGTGGGGATATATAGATAGTGAAGGTACGGAAATAGTGCCACCTAAATTTTTAGATGCTAATGATTATAGTGAAGGATTAGCAGCAGTGCAAATAGGTGGTAAGATAGCATATATAGATAAGGATGGTAAAGTTGTAATAGATGCAGTTTATGATTATGCTTATGCATTTAACTGTGGGATAGCACCAGTTTGTTTTAATGGAAAGTATGGGTATATTAACAAAAGTGGAGAAATAATTATACCACTTCGATATAATGTTTGCGGAGAGTTCAATGAGGGACTAGCATCAGTTGAAATGAGAGGGAAATACGGGTATATAGATTGTAGTGGAGAGATTATTATAAAACCTAGGTTCCAATGGGCAGATAGATTTTATGAAGGCATAGCTATAATTTGTGAGAATGAAAAATATGGTTGTATTAGTAAAAATGGAAATATTACAATACCTACAATATTTGAAGATATAGATATTATGAGTGAAGGATTGATAGCTGCTCAAATAGGAGAGAACTGGGGGTACATAAATTGCCTAGGTGAAATAGTAATTGAGCCCAGTTTTGAAGAAGCCTACGAATTTACTGATGGAATTGCAAGAATTGAAGTAGGTAAAAGAATCGGATACGTTAATAAAGTAGGGGAATACGTTTGGAAATTACAATCTTAAAATTTATGATGAAGCATCTATATATATTATAGGTGCTTTAACTATACAATCATATAGTTGCCTCTTTAATTAATTTATTACTTTAGTATAATGAAACTTAGATTTAGTACATATAAATTTAATAATGCACTTTACATAATTATGTAGAAACTTTTACAGTATAGGTTAATAGTATATAAATAAAAGAATAGAAAACAAGAACTAATATATAAATTACATTTGGCAAAATGTAACAAATAAGCCAGTTAGCAAAGTTGTATTATAAAAATAGTAAACTATAGGGGGAAATGCATAATGAAGGTTCTATTGTGTGTTAGACAAGATTATTATAGAAATTTTGCAGTGGATTCTATGAAGGTAATAAAGACGGCTGAATATTTGCGTAAATTAGGGGTAACCGTGGATATAAATGATGGTGGAATATATGATTATTCTAGTTATGATATAGTACATTTATTTAATATTGATACTGCGGGAGAGACGTATAGATACTATAAGATTGCACATTTTTACAAAAAAAACTTAATTATATCTCCAATGCACTGGGATATGAAAAAATATCAAACGTTAAACAATGAAATTGAAAGGATGAAGCTTTATGAAAAGTGTAGCAGTTATAAAGAGGAGATTTTAAAAAAAAGCAAACTTATTATTTGTAATAGTGAATTGGAAAAGAATCTTATTCAGAGTGAATTTCATGTTAACACAGAGTGCAAAGTCATATACAATGGTGTAGAAGTAGAAAATGAAGATATACCTTTATATAATTTTACCGAGAGATATGATTTAAACAATTATGTTTTATGTGTTGGGAGAATAAACGAGAGTAAAAATCAACTTGCTTTATGTAACATCTGTGCGCAGCTCGGAAAGCAGTTAGTTTTGATTGGTAATGTAAATGACAATGAGTATCTTAAACAATGTACTAATTTTAAGAATGTAATTCATTTGGGATTTATGGATAACTACAATGTATACAATGCATATAGATTTGCAAAGGTACATGTAAACCCAAGTTTTGTAGGAATGCCAGGCTTATCGTCTCTTGAGGCAGCAGCAAGTGGGTGCAATATAGTGTCAACAAGGGAAGGTTGTGCAAAAGAATATTTTAAAGACATGGCAGTATATTGTGATCCATATGATAATAACAGTATGTACGATGCAGTAAAGATAGGGTTTGAAAAACGTAAAGATAGCACTCTTAAAAATTATGTCAATGAAAATTATAACTGGGAGAAATTAATTAATGATTTATATAAAACCTATTTAGAAATTATTAGTTAAAATTTTCTTGTATTATGCTATAAGGTCAAGTATATATTGCTATAATGCATTTCGCATAGAGAGAATAAATTTAGCTCTATCTAGTGGATTAACACCAATTCTTTCTCTTGTGGCTCCTATTTCTAATGGGCAGGGCTCATAAGCAGAAAAGCCAGTTGTCATTATTCCTTTTCCGGAAGATATCTTACTTAAATCTCCTGGATATTCAAGTGAGGTAGATACAGGCATTTTTCCCTCTATTGTGAAAGTGTCATTGTGTATTATCGGATTATCAAAGCTTCCACGCATTTTTATAATATCATTTAAAACTCTTCCACCTACGTTCTCAGGTACAGTAATCCTAAACTTAATTATAGGCTCAAGTAGTGTAGTTCCTATTTCTTTTAGCCCTCTCATGATGCCCATTGCGGCAGAGGTTGCGAAGTCCCCTGAACGTGAATGCATAACATGGTCTTCTCCTTTTATAAAGGTTATCTTTAAATCTGTCACTGGCCATCCATAAATACCTTGACTTAAGATTTTACTTAAATTATCTTCTATTTCTCTTTGATACTTTATTTTTACTTTTTCAGTTCTTACCTTTGATTCATAGATAAGTCCAGTTCCCTTTGGTAGTGGTTCAATTAAAAATTCAACTATTGCCCAGCATGGTTTGGGCATAGTATAGCGTGATTCACCATATCCGCTTCCTAGAGGAGTCTCTTTATAAATAACAGATGGAATACCAAAGTTAACTTGCAAACTAAATCTTTCCATCAAAATAGCTTCAATATATTCAATTTGAATTTTACCCATAATTCGAAGCTGTATTTCTTTTTTTTCTTTTATCCATACCATGTTAAGCAGGGGATCTTCCTCTTGTAGAATAGTTAAAGCTTCAACTAAAGCTATATAGTCTTCTTCAATTTTTGAATAAATTTTCAAGGTAAGAAGTGGAGTTGTAATTGTTTGGAGAATAGGAATATGAGTTTTGCTTCCGAGAACATCATAAGTGCTACAATTTAACCCGCTAACAAAAACTAAATCACTACTATTTGCCGATTTTACATCAATCAGTTTTTGATTGATTATTTTTTTTATCATAGTAATCTTTTCACTTTTGTTTGTAGTTACATTTAAAATATCATCTCTAGTTGATACTGACCCACTAAATATTTTTATATGAGCTATTTTACCTAAGGTTTTATTATGGGAGATTTTATAGACCAGTGCCGAGAGATTTGAACTATCTAAATCCTCTGGGCCAGGGAGATAATCTATTATTCCATCAAGCAAATCTTTAATTCCTTCACCTTTTAGCGCAGTGCCATAAAGCACAGGGTAAATTATACCTTTATTAGCCTGCTTTTCTATCTCATTTTTTATGTTCCCTAGGGTTAGAGTATTATTAAAGAATTGTTTTTAAATTTCCTCGTTATTATCACCTAGGATATCTATTATGTCCTCAAGTAATCGTGAACACGATTTCTCATTTATATCCAATATATTTTTTGCGTAACTGCTTTGATCAAATATGTTGTTAACAATAAACTTGTTATTTATTTCATAAACAAATTGAAGTGGCACAAGCCTTTTAGTAAGAAGCTTTTTCATAGAGTTAATAGCAATAGACGGGGAGGCTCCAATACGATCAAGTTTATTTATGAAAAATATGGAAGGCATGTTTAATTCTTTTAAAGCATTAAAATATACCTCTGTTTGAGGTTGTACACCTTCAACACAGGATAATACTACTATAGCCCCATCTAGAACACCTATGCTTCTTTCTACTTCAGAACTGAAGTCAATGTGCCCAGGAGTATCTATAACATGGATACTAGTTTCTTTGTAAGTAAGGTCGATTTCAGCAGCTTTTACTGAAATACCTCTTTGCTTTTCCATATCTAGAGAATCTGTATGGGTTGTTCCTTTATCAACGCTACCTAGAATTCTGCTAGAGCCGCTTTGATAAAGTAGTTGCTCTGTTAAAGTTGTTTTCCCAGCATCTACATGGGCAACTATTCCAATATTTCTAATGCTATTTTTTATAGTCATATTAATATCCCCATTTGATAAATTTTTAGACTAGGACCCTAAAAAAAATAACAAAAATCGACTAGTCTATTTTTTATTATATTCTATTATTTTTATTGTGTCCATGCACATACAATAGTGGAGGTCGTATTATATTAATGTAAAATGTTCTAATGTCTTAATTTATTACAACTTTTACTGTATAATAAGATATATAAGACTTATTAGGAGAGATGCAAATGAAAAAGATTGAATTACTAGCTCCGGCTGGCAGCATGGAAAGTGTTTATGCAGCGGTACAAATGGGGGCGGATGCGGTTTATATAGGAGGAAGCAAATTTTCGGCAAGAGCTTATGCTTTTAATTTTGATGAAGAGAATATAACGAAAGCAGTAGAATATTGCCATATTTATGGAGTACGCGTATATGTTACTTTAAATACATTAGTAAAGGACAATGAATTAAAAGAAATTATGGAATACGTAGGATTTTTATATAACGCATGCGTAGATGCATTGATCATTCAAGATGCTGGATTAATATATTTAATAAGAAACAATTTTCCTAGGTTTGAGCTTCACGCATCAACACAGATGACAATTCACAATGGTGAAGCTGCTTTGTTTTTAAAAAAAATTGGATTTGCGAGGATAGTTCTCTCGAGAGAGCTTAGTTTAAAAGAAATAAATTATATTTCTAATACTTTAAAAGTGGAAACAGAAGTCTTTATTCATGGAGCTTTATGTGTATGTTATTCAGGGCAGTGTCTAATGAGTAGTATTATTGGAGGTAGGAGTGGGAATAGAGGTAGGTGCGCTCAACCATGTAGATTACCATATACACTAATAGATGCAAATACTAAAAAAGAACATAAGGCATACCTTTTAAGTCCTAAAGATATTTGTACTATAGATAACTTAAAAGATATGGTTGCAAGTGGCACATCTTCACTAAAAATAGAAGGAAGAATGAAAAAACCGGAATATGTTGCAGGAACAGTTGAAATATATAGACGGGCATTAGATAATGTTTATAATGACAAAATAGAAAAGTTAGATAAGGATACTAAGGTTTTAACACAATTATTTAATAGAGAAGGATTTTCAAAGGCGTATTTATATGGTAACACCGGAAAAGATATGATGGCATATAAAGTTCCTAAAAATTCTGGACTACCAATAGGTATCTCAAATAAAGATTTGTCTGTAACCCTTTTAGAAAACATAGCTTTAAAAGATGGCGTAATGTTTAACGATGATGGGTTTACTATTTTGAAAATTATAAAGGATGGAATGGAAGTTCAAAATGCATTAATGGGAGATAGAGTTTTATTAAAACCAGCTAAATTTAAAGCAGGAGATTTTTTATATAAAATTTCTGATGTCCAATTAATGGAGGAACTTTCAAGAAGTTATAGTGATAAATTCAAGAAGAAAATAGAACTAAATCTTTCAATAGAATTCAACACTAATAAACCTTTAAAAATAAGCACTAGTTACATGGGGAAAAGTTTTAATGTTAAAGGTGATCTTGTTCAAAAGGCACTAAATAAACCACTTAGTAGAGAACGTATTATTCAAAATCTATCTAAAACAGGAGATACTCCATTCATAATAAATGAAGTGAGTTTCGAAGATTTTAAAGAAGGTTTTGTTCCGATGGCAGCATTGAATTTAATAAGGCGAGAATTAATAGAGAATGTTCAAAATGACATAATAGGAAAATATAAAAGAGAAAAAAATACAACACAGATTAATTATAACAAAGGACTTACTCTTCAAGGGGATAAAAATAATTTAGAATATAAGGATAAAAAAATTACAAGTATACCGGAGACACTTATATATGTTACTAAAGAGGAACAACTAAAAGCAGTACTAGAAATGGGTTTCGATAATATTGTCATAAATCCTTTTATGAGAAGGTGTAACATAGACTTTAATAAATATGATTTTAATGTTTATTTAAAGATACCAAATATTATTAAGGAAGAATTTGAAAATATTTGTGAGTTTATTGAAAATAATTTAGGTAAAGTAAAAGGTATTATTACCGCTAATTTAGGGATAATTAGTAGATTTAATAAAAAAACAATTATAATTGGAGATTACAAATTGAATGTTTTTAACAGCTATGCAGGAGATTTTTACAAGAGTTTTCTAACGGGGACTTGTATTAGTGCAGAGCTTAACGCAGCGGAGATTAAAAAGATTGCAAATAAAACTTCTCTGCCACTTCAAATTATGGTTTACGGAAAATATGAACTTATGGTAAGTGAATACTGCGCTATAGGAAGTGTATTTGGTAACAAAAGTGATAAAAAGGGTTGCATGGGAAATTGTGTTAAAGGATCATATACACTTAAAGATAGAATGGGAGCAGAATTTAGTATTGATACTGATAAATATTGTAGAAGTTATATTTACAATAATGTGCCTGTGAATTTAATTTCTAATATAGATGAAATAAAGAAAAACAATATTTCATCTTTTAGATTAGATTTTATTCAAGAAAATTATGAAGAGACTATTGAGGTTCTAAAAAATTATATAGAAAGATCATGGCAAGGTGAATTTAAAAACTATACTAGAGGGCATTATAAAAGAGGGGTTGAATAATTGGAGATACATAATAGTGGATATATGAATAGATAACAAATTATTAACAAATGAAAGACGGTGAAATTGTGAACATAAAATCATTAAAGGTTTTAGAATATTACAAAATTAAAGAAAAAATTAAAGAATATGCGAAAACTACTGCAGGTAAGGATATTATAGGTGATTTAGAACCTTACACTAATATTTATGAAGTAAGAGAACATTTACAAGAAACTAATGAAGCCCTTTTACTTTTATCACAAAAGGGAAGTGCTCCTTTTGAAGGTATATATGACGTGCGGGATGCAATAATTAGGGCATCTAAAGGTGCCTCACTTATGCCAATGCAGCTTCTTCACATAGCTCAAATGCTTAGGTGTGCTAGATTATTTAAGAATTATGTTGGTGAATCAGTGGGGGAGGATTCCTCTAGAGTTTTAGAGGATATATGTATTGGAATTGTTCCAATAAAAAAATTAGAAGATGAAATTTTTATAGCAATAATAAGTGATGATGAAATTTCTGATAGGGCAAGTAGTTTGCTTTTTAGTTTAAGAAAATCCTTAAAAGATAAAAATGCTTCCATAAAAGAAAAAGTAATTTCATTAGTTAGATCAAATGCAAAATATCTTCAAGAAAGTCTTTATACTATAAGAGGAGATAGATATGTAATTCCCGTTAAGATAGAACATAAAGGTAGTGTTCCAGGTCTTGTGCATGATCAAAGTTCATCAGGAGCTACACTTTTCATAGAACCTATGAGTTTAGTGAACTTAAACAACGAAATTAAGGAAATTATGTTAAAGGAAAAAGCTGAAGTTGAAAGAATTTTAGCTGAATTATCCTATAAAATATATGAAAATATAAATATTGTTCAAAATAATGCAAATATAGTTTGGGAACTAGATTTCATTTTTGCAAAGGCAGGGTATGCAATAGAAATTAATGCTATTATTCCGAGGGTTAATGAAGATGGAGTAATAGATATAATTGAGGCTAGACATCCTTTAATAGATCCTAAAGAAGTTATTCCTAGTAATATTTATCTGGGAAGAGGATTTACATCACTGATAATAACAGGACCCAATACTGGTGGTAAAACAGTAACGTTAAAAACTGTAGGGTTAATCCAGTTAATGGCAATGAGTGGAATTTTAATCCCAGCTAGAGAAGGCTCCATGATAAGTTTTTTCCATGAAATTTTTGCAGATATAGGAGACGAGCAAAGTATTGAGCAAAGCTTATCTACTTTTTCGTCACATATGACTAATATAGTAAATATAATTGAAAAAGCAGATATAAAATCCTTAGCGTTGTTTGATGAATTAGGAGCTGGCACAGATCCCACAGAAGGAGCTGCCCTTGCTGTTTCAATACTAGAAAATTTAAGGGCAAGAGGTACAAAAGTAGTTGCAACTACCCATTATAGTGAATTAAAAGGATATGCGCTGAAAACTACAGGTGTTGAAAATGCTTCTGTAGAGTTTAATGTAGACACACTAAGCCCAACCTATAGACTTATAATTGGAGTACCAGGCAAATCAAATGCTTTTGAAATTTCAAAGAGATTAGGTCTACCTGATTATATAATTAAAAATGCTAAAGAAAATATTTCTAAAGAGACCTTGGAGTTTGAAGAGTTAGTTCAAAGTTTACAAGAAAAAAGCATCAAGGCAGAGAGCGATGCTAGAGCGTCTGAAATTTTGAAACTAGAAGCTAGCAAACTTAAAGAAAAATATCAGGAGAAATTGTACAAACTGGAAAACATTAGAGAAAATGCAATGTATGAAGCACAAAGAGAAGCTAAGAGACTTATAAAGGATGCTAAGGAAGAATCAGACGTCATTCTTAAAAATATGAGACAATTAGAAAAGCTAGGTTACTCATCCGAAGCAAGGCAAAAACTCGAAGAGGAAAGATCGAAAATCAAAAATAAGCTTGAGAGCTTAGAGAGACATGTAGAAAAAAGTAATGAGGTTCTAGGAGAAAAACTAAAAAATGTAAAACAAGGTGAAGAGGTATATTTGCCATCTCTTGACCAAAAGGTTATTGTGATTTCTAAGCCTGATAAAAAAGGCGAAGTACAGGTTCAGGCTGGTATTATGAAGATAAATGTAAAAGTAGATGATCTGCGTAAATCAAGGCTTTCACAGGAAGACAAGAAAAAGGCAAAGATAATTAAGAGGGAAATGAAGCTAAATATAAGCAATGTATCAAATTCTGTAGATCTAAGAGGTATGGATTCTCAGGAGGCTATATTTACTGTTGATAAATACTTAGATGAAGCTTATTTAGGTGGACTTAAAGAATCTACAATTATTCATGGTAAGGGAACAGGAGTTTTAAGAAAAACTATTACAGATATGCTTAAGAGACATGGTCATGTTAAAACTTATAGATTAGGAAATTATGGTGAGGGTGGTAGTGGAGTTACCATAGTAGAACTTAAATAGTTCATGGTTAATTTAATAAAGGATGGTTAGGATATGATTATTGTAAGTGCTTGTTTATGTGGAATTAATTGCAAGTATGATGGTGGGAATAATTTAGATGCACGGCTACACAAACTATTTAAAGAAGGAAAAGTTATGCCTGTTTGTCCAGAACAACTAGGGGGACAAGAAACTCCTAGGGCTCCACATGAAATTGTGAATGGGGATGGACTTGATGTGCTAGAAGGCAAAGCTAGAATTCTTGGACCAGAAAAAGATGATGATCAAACATCAAAGTTCTTAAAAGGTGCTTATGAAACTTTAGAAATTGCAGAAGTAGTTGGAGCTAGTATTGCTATTTTAAAGGCACGAAGTCCTTCTTGTGGAGTAGGAACGATATACGATGGAACTTTTAGTGGTACTAGAAGAAAGGGTAATGGAGTTACCGCACAGTTATTAATATCGAAGGGCATAAAAGTTTTTACAGAAGAAAATTTAGATGATTTAGAATTACAAAAGGGGGAAATAAAATGAATTATAAAGATGTTTTAAAAGATGCTAGAGGAAATTTAAACAAAAGTTGCAGAGTTTGTCCTATATGTAATGGAGTTGCTTGCGCAGGCGAAGTACCTGGAATGGGAGGTAAAGGAACTGGCGGTTCTTTTAAAATTAATATAGAATCATTGGAAGCTTATAAACTTAATATGAGAACTATACATGATGCAAAAAATCCTGATACTTCTATAGAGATGTTTGGTAGAAAAATGGATATGCCAGTATTTGCTGCCCCGGTATCTGGAACTACCTTAAATATGGGTGGCAAATTTAGCGAAGAAGAGTATATATCTTGGGTTATTAGTGGATGTATTAAAGGGGGAATTTCTCCAATGGTGGGAGACACTGCTGTAGATTCTTTTTACACAACTAATCTTAAGCAGTTAGAAAAACAGGGTGGGAATGGCATTGCAATAATAAAACCTTGGGAAAATGCAAAAGTTATAGAGAAAATTAAATTAGCAGAAAAAGCAGGTGCCTTTGCTATAGGAATGGACATAGATGCTTGTGGTCTTCTTACTTTAGCACTTGCTGGTAAACCAGTTATGCCTAAAACTGTGGATGAAATTAAAGAAATTGTTGAATCAACTAAGCTTCCATTTATTTTAAAAGGAATAATGACAGTAGACGAAGCGCAGCTTGCGGTGGATGCAGGAGTAGCAGCGATTGTAGTGTCAAATCATGGAGGAAGAGTACTCGATCAGACTCCAGGAGTCGCTGATGTTCTTGCGGAAATTGCTGATGTTGTCAAGGGAAAAGTAATTATTTTAGCTGATGGTGGAGTTCGAAATGGTGTTGATATACTTAAAATGATAGCACTAGGTGCAGATGCAGTACTTATTGGCAGGCCATTTGTAACTGCATCATTTGGAGGTAAGGCGGAAGGCGTAAAATCTTACATTGATTTACTGAAAAGCGAATTAAAATCATCTATGGTGCTTACAGGGTGTAAATCTATAGGAGATATTAATAATAGAATTTTATACTAAATATAATGTGAATAAATAAAGAAGAAAGCCATTATTTATAAGGCTTTCTTCTTTATTTGTTAAGATATAATACCTAAATTATGTTTATTCAACAGTTATGTACACTGCATCTTCTTCGCGAACAACTTTGATATATTCAACTTCAGGGTCTTCAGTTCCTTGAACATATAATCCAGTGTTTTTTAATTTTTCAACATAATCTACAATCTCTTGAGTTATTCTCTCTCCAGGACAAAGTACTGGAATGCCAGGTGGATAAGCCATTAAGAATTCCCCACTTATCATACCAACACTTTTTTTAATTTCAACAGCTGTATTTACACTGTTAAAAGCCTCACGGGGAATTTGAACTTGTTCTGGAATACTGGGAATATCAATAAAATCAGATTTTTTTGTGCCTTTGCCATAATATTCATTACTTATTTCTCTTAGAGCTGAAAGTAATTGTTCCATTCCATCTTTTGTATCACCAAAAGTACCAACTGCTAAAATATTATAAAGATCAGATAATTCCATTTGTATATGATATTTGTTAGCAAGTATCATATCTAAGTCATAACCCGTTATACCTAAATCTCTACAAGTGATTGTAATTTTAGTTGGATCAAAATCATATGCACCAAAACCATCTAAAACTTCTTCTCCAAAACAATAAAACCCTGGAATTTTATTCACTTCATTTCTTACATAATTACATAGATCAATAGTTTTATCTAAAAGCTGCGTGCCATCCAATGCAATTTGTCGCCTTGCACAATCTAATGATGCCATTAGTATGTAGGATGGTGATGTTGTGTGCATTAAGTTTATTAACTGCTTAACTCTAGCAGGGTTAACACGCTTTGAACTAACATGTAACATAGAACTTTGAGTTAATGAACCTATAATTTTATGAGTACTTTGAGCACAGATATCTGCACCAGCTTCCATTGCTGACATTGGTAACCTGCTATTAAATTTAAGATGGGGGCCATGAGCTTCATCAACTATAAGAGGAATGCCGTATTCATGAACTATATCTGCAATTCTCTTTATATCTGTAGAAACTCCATAGTATGTGGGGTTAATTATAAGCACAGCTTTCGCATCAGGATTTTCCTTCAATGTTTCTTCCACAGTTTCTGGGGAAACTCCATGTGCAACACCAATTTTTTTATCTAGTGCAGGCTGCATATAAACGGGCACTGCACCTGATAAAATGATACCACCGGTTATTGATTTATGTACATTTCTAGGAACAATTATTTTATCGCCAGATCCAACTACAGACATAATCATAGCTTGAATAGCACCAGAAGTTCCATGAACTGAGAAAAAAGATGCATCAGCACCGTAAGCATCAGCTGCTAATTCTTGCGCCTTTTTAATAGGTCCAGTTGGGTGGTGAAAACTGTCAACAAGTTTAAAAACAGTAACATCAATTTTAAAAGGATTATCTCCCATAAAACTTCTGAATTGTTCATCGGCCCCTATTCCTTTTTTATGCCCAGGCACGTGAAAAGGTAAGGTTTCTCTATCTACATATTCCATTAAAGCATCAAATAATGGAGTTTCATTTTGATTTAATCTATACAATTTATACACCCCTTCCAAAAGAATTTATATTAATTTATTAAATCACTATTTAAAGTATAATCATTCAGTCAATTTATAATTATAAAGTATTAGATATGTAAATACAATTATAATTATAAAATAATGCACAATATCGTTGTTAAAGTTGGGAAAATTAACTTTAAATGACTACGTAATGGCAAAATATGGGAAAGTAGACTATTAGTGAAAATTCCTTTTATTTGTAATAGATTGATAGTATAATATGATAGACTAAAGAGAGATTAATACAGGTGTAAATTAACATAATAACTGTTATCGGATTCATAGGAACATGAGGAGGTATTATATGACATATACAGAAAAGTATAAAAGTTGGATTAACTCAAAGTTTATAGATTTAAAATTGAAGAGTGAATTGGAACAATTAGTAGATGAAAAAGAAATTGAAGATAGATTTTATAAAGATTTAGAGTTTGGTACAGGAGGACTAAGAGGTGTAATTGGCGCAGGAACAAATAGGATGAATATACACACAGTAGGCAAGGCAGCTCAAGGCTTAGCAGACTATTTAAACATAAAATACAAGGAAAAGATATCTGTTACCATAGCATACGATTCAAGAAATATGTCAATAGAATTTGCAAAGGCAGCTGCAGAAACACTTTGCGGCAATGGTATTTTTGTTAATTTGTTTGAAACTTTAACGCCAACTCCAATTTTATCTTATGCAGTTAGAGAACTTAAAAGTAAAGCAGGTATTGTAATTACTGCATCACATAATCCTAAAGAGTACAACGGATTTAAGGTATATGGTGATGATGGTGGACAAGTTACAGATGAAGTAGCAAGCAGAATTACAACCTGCGCAGATGGAATTAAAGATTTTTCTGAAATAAAAACAATAGGAATCAATAAAGCAAAAGCAAATGGAATGTTAAAAATAATTGGGGAAAACCTTTATTTATCGTATATTGATAAGACTAAAAATTTAACTATTAGAAAAGACTTAGTTAAGAAATATGCTAAGGATTTGAAAATAATTTATACTCCTATTCATGGTTCAGGAAACATTCCTGTGAGGAGAGTTTTGAGTGAATTAGGTTATGACAAAGTGTTTGTTGTAAAAGGGCAAGAAATACCAAATGGTAATTTCCCTACAGTTTCATATCCTAATCCAGAAGAACCAAAGGTATTTGAATTAGCACTTAATATGGCGAGTGATATCAATCCAGACATTATTTTTGGTACAGACCCTGACTGTGATCGAATTGGAGTTGTTGTTAAAGGTGAAAAAGGTCAATATAAAGTTTTGTCAGGTAATCAGACAGGTATATTATTAGCTAATTACATTTTAAATTCATTAAGTGAGACTAACCAATTGCCTCAAAATGGTGTGGTAATAAAAACTATTGTTACAACAGACATGATAGAGAGTATAGGAAAAAAATATAATGTTGAAGTATTAGATGTCCTAACAGGATTTAAATATATTGGGGAGAAAATTAAAGAGTTTGAACAAGAGGGTAAAAAAGAATTTATATTTGGTTTTGAGGAGAGTTTTGGTTATTTGGCAGGAAATTTTGTGCGTGATAAAGATGCGGTTATAGCATCCATGTTAATTTGTGAGATGACACTTTACTATAAAAATAAAGGTATGAGTTTGTATGATGCTTTGTTGAATATTTATAAAGAGAATGGATACTACGAGGAAAGTTTAGTATCCATAGAACTTAAAGGAAAAGATGGCGCAGAAAAAATAGGTAATATTATGCAGCATTTAAGAAATTCAATGAGTGGATTAATAGGTAATAATAAAATTGTAAAAAAGATGGACTATAAAATCGGATTGGAATTAGATTTAATTAAAATTAATGAGAAAACAATTAAATTACCAAAATCTAATGTATTAAAATTTGTGTTAGAAGATGGTTCTTGGTTTGTAGTTCGGCCTTCTGGTACTGAACCAAAAATAAAAATTTATCTGTCAGTAAAAGGAAATAGCTTAAAAAATGCATCTGAAAAAATAGTTGATCTAAAAGAAAATGTTATGGCAATAGTTGATAGAGCATGTATAAATCTAAATGTTATAGAAAAATAGATTTAATTGCCATGATTTCATAAGGTTTACAAATTATTCTTTGTATATTATTATTAATGGTAACACTTGTAGCATAAATATTTGAGATTAATAGGAAGGTGTAAGCATGGATGTAAAAACATATTTTTCTGAAAAATTAGCAGCTATTCTTTTTTTAGAAATAAAGAAGAATAGCAAAATTAATGATTTTGTCATAATGGATGATGTATACTTCCCAGTGAGAACAAACGAAATGATCCAAAAAGTAAAGGAAAAAGAAGATTTTGATAATATACCAGTTAACTTATTTATAGAAGGAATGTTCTATGTTTTGGGAGCAGATGAACATTTTAAATATAATGAAGAGTATAAAGGGATTATAAATACTGTTCCAAATTCCATACCATTTATTAAAGGTGTAATATTTAAAGAAATTAAAAATGAAAATTATGAAGAAGCATATATTATTTTAAAAGGACTATTATCATTGCAAGAAGATATAGAAAATTACGATAAGATTTTTATATTAGTTGATAAATTAAGATTGAAAAATATTATGTTTAAGGATGAGGAATTAAGACTTGTAGAAAAGGCTAAAAAAATCACCAATTACGCTACCCCATATTTATATGAATCATTAGTTCTTAATAGTGGAAGTAAACATGACTTAGCATTGCTAGCTTTAAGAAATTATATTATAAATGGTGGTGAGCAAACCACAGAGGTTATTGAATTAAAAAATGAGTTAGAAACCATTACAAGTTTTCAGAAGGGAAAAGATCTAGTACCTGAGAACCCTAAAGCGGCACTTAAAATTTTAATACCCTTAATGGAGCAATTAGGAGATAAACCAGATATATATTATCACAGTGCTATAGCTTACAGAATACTGCAAAATTACGAAAAAGCTATATACTATCTAAATGAAGCGATGGCAATTGATAAAGATTTAATAGAAGTAATAAATGAATTCGGTATTAATTACGCTTGTCTTGAAAATTATGAGGTAGCTATTCAGTATTTTAGGAAGGCATTTGAGGTTACAAAATCTATAGAGATATGTACAAATCTTGTTATGTGTTATTTAAATGTTAAAAATATTGAGCAAGCTAAAATACATTTAGATATAGCAAAAAAAATAGATGCAAAAGATGAAATTGTAATCCAGCTAGAAAAGCTATTCACGGAGGATAAATAAATTTAGAGAGTTTGTTAGACAATTATTGGGAAGAAGTTATAAAATAGCTGAAAATTCTTAAAAAAGATATGGCACATATTCTATGTAGCGATGGACATAATATTACAAGTAGAAAAACTAGGTTAAAATAAGTTTACTCAACAGTAAAAGGAACAAATAGAAATTTAAAATATTTAACATTTTCAAATAGATTTTTTAAAAAAAGTATACAATCTAAGAGTATATTTGGCATCTGAAAAAAATAACAAGTAAAGGATGTCTTAATTAAGGAGAGATGAACTATGAGAGTTAAAAAAGCTATAATACCTGCAGCAGGACTTGGAACAAGATTTCTCCCTGCTACAAAAGCACAACCTAAAGAAATGTTGCCAATTGTTGATAAACCAACAATACAGTATATTATAGAGGAAGCAGTAGCATCTGGAATTGAGGAAATATTAATTATAACAGGAAGGAACAAAAGAGCTATCGAAGATCATTTTGACAAATCTATTGAACTTGAATATCAATTAGAGCAAAATGGTAAAAATGATGTCTTGAAAATGGTTAGAGATATATCAAATCTGGCAAATATTTATTATATAAGGCAAAAAGAGCCAAAAGGGCTTGGTCATGCTATAAGTTGTGCAAAAACTTTTGTTGGGAATGAACCTTTTGCTGTAATGCTTGGTGATGATGTTGTAGATAGTAAGGTGCCTTGTTTAAAACAACTAATAGACTGCTATAGCAAATATAGAACCTCAATATTAGGAGTCCAAAAGGTTCCATTAAGTCAAGTTAGTAAATATGGTATAGTAAATGGAACATCAATAGAAGATAGGGTTTATAAGGTAAAAGATGTTATTGAAAAACCTAATGCTTCAGAAGCTCCTTCAAACATAGCAATTCTCGGAAGGTATATTATAACACCTAGAATATTTGATATTTTAGAAAATACAAAGCCAGGTAAGGGTGGAGAAATTCAACTTACTGATGCTTTAAAGACTTTAATAACAGAGGAAGATATGTACGCTTATAATTTTGATGGTAGAAGGTATGACGTAGGTGATAAAGAGGGATTTTTGGAAGCAAATGTAGAATTCGCACTCAAAAGAGAGGATTTGAAAAAAGCTTTTATGCAATATCTTTTAACTATCAAGGATAATGAGATGTTTAAAGAAATTTACAATGAGTGCAATAATAAAATATAAAGAGTAAAAGTAAAAAGCTAGATAAAACTAGCTTTTATATTTTTGTATAAAGCATATATTGTCAAGTGTGGACTATATAAAAGGCTATTAATAAAATTTATTGAGAGAAAGGTCACAATTTATTGAGCAAAAACACTTTATTTATGAGGAATTATAAATAAATAGTTAATATACTCCTATAAATTATACAAATAGAATGATTTAGGATATAATAATATATGCTAAGATACGTTATGGTAAAAGTAAAAAAATGTTGAATAATTTTAGAAATGATGTAAAATGATTAAGGAACTCGTATTTTTAAAATTTTCTATTATTCCTGTGGTAATTTTGATAATAGATTTTAATAAATATTTGAATTGTATCGAAATATATGGAAATACACTTCAGTAGAAGAATTATTTTATACTGTATAGTAAATATATTAAATTAAACCTTTAAGGTTATAGGAGGTAACAAAATGTCTCAATATAAAGATGAATTATTGTTAAAATTAAAAAATAAAACAGCTAAACTTGGTGTAGTGGGCCTTGGATATGTAGGTTTACCACTAGCAGTAGAGAAAGCTAAGGTAGGATATAAAGTAATAGGGTTTGATGTTCAAGAGCAAAAGGTTCAAATGGTAAATGAAGGACATAATTATATTGGTGATATTGTAGATTCAGATTTAACTAGATTAGTAAAAGAAGGAAAACTTAAAGCTACTACAGATTTTAGCTTTGTTAAAGATGTTGATACAGTGTGTATCGCAGTTCCTACACCACTCGATTTATATAAACAACCAGATTTATCATATGTAGTGGACTCAGCTAAAAGTGTAGCTAAGTATTTACATAGGGGAATGCTCGTGGTACTCGAAAGCACTACATACCCAGGAACAACTGAAGAAGTATTAAAACCAATACTTGAAGAATCAGGTTTGAAATGCGGTGTAGACTTTTTCCTAGCGTTCTCTCCAGAGAGAATTGATCCAGGTAATAAAAAGTTTAATACAAAAAATACACCAAAAGTAGTTGGAGGATGTACGAAAGATTGTACTGAAGTAGCGGGAATGTTATACAGAAGTGTGCTTGAGGGAGATATAATGGAAGTGTCTTCTCCAGCAGTGGCTGAAATGGAAAAAATTCTTGAAAATACTTTCAGGAATGTAAATATAGCATTAGCTAATGAAATGGCTATTTTGTGTAAAAGGATGAATATTGATATTTGGGAAGTAATTGATGCAGCTAAAACTAAGCCTTATGGGTTTATGCCATTCTATCCAGGTCCAGGTCTTGGTGGACACTGTATACCACTTGATCCATTTTACTTAGAATGGAAAGCGAAAGAGTTTGATTATCATACAAAGTTAATAGAAGCATCAGGTATAATTAACGATTATATGCCTGAATTTGTGCTTGAAAATGTTATGAAGCTTTTAAATAGTCAGAAAAAGGCACTAAACGGAGCTAAAGTTCTTCTAATGGGTGCAGCTTATAAGAAAGATATAGATGATATGAGAGAATCACCAACATTAAAAGTTATTGATCAATTAGAAAAAAATGGTGCTGATATAATAATAAATGACCCATTTATTCCAAAGTTCATGCATAAGGGCAAAGAATATGTATCTGTAGATTGGGAGATTGAAATAAAGAATGCAGATATAGTAATAATAACTACAGATCATAGCTCATATGATTATGAAAAAATAGTAGCAGAAGCTAGTTTATTATATGACACTAGAAACGCTACAAAAGAAGTTTTAAACAATAGAGAAAAGATAAATAAACTTTAGAAATAATTTAAATAAGGCATGCAAACATTGTAATTTATTTTATAATATTGCATGCCAAAATTTTAGAAAATCATTATTTTTTGTCAAATAGATAGAAAGAGTAAGAGGCTGTGGAAGATAATAATATTTAATCGTTATATTTTTCAGAGTAATTATAAGGAGGAATTTTAATGAAAAAGTTAAAAATTGCAATAATCGGATGTGGAAGAATATCTTACAAACATGTAGAGGCAATAAATCAAAATAAAGCAGAAATTGAACTTACAGCAGTTTGTGATGTGGTAGAAGCTAACGCTATCTCAAAAAAAGAAGAGTACATAAAAGCAATAAACGAAGATGTAGATGTAGAAGTTTATATAGATTATAAAGAAATGCTTGAAAAAACGGATATTGACATGGTTGCAATAGCTACAGAAAGTGGATATCATCCAGAAATAGCTATATATTGCATGAACAAAGGAAAACATGTAATTGTTGAAAAACCAATGGCTTTATCTACACAAGATGCAGATAGAATGATTGAATGTGCAAGAAAAAATAATGTAAAGCTATGTGTTAGTCACCAAAACAGATTTAATGAGCCAATACAAAAGTTACGAGCTGCAGTGGAAGAGAATAGATTTGGTAAATTAGTTAATGGAACAGCAAGAATCCTTTGGAATAGAAATATGGGATACTATCAACAAGCACCTTGGAGAGGAACATGGGAATTAGACGGTGGTACTTTAATGAATCAATGTATTCACAATATCGATTTATTACAATGGATGATGGGTGGAGAAATTGATACGGTATATGCTCAATGTGATACTTTCCTTAGAGATATAGAAGCTGAGGATTTTGGAGCAATAATGATAAGATTTAAAAACGGGTCTATAGGCATAGTTGAAGGTTCAGCTTGTGTATATCCTAAAAATTTAGAAGAAACATTAAGCATCTTTGGTGAAACGGGTACAGTTTCTATAGGAGGAATTGCAGTAAATTCAATAGAAACTTGGAGATTTGCAGATAATATGGACACTGAGGAAGAAATATTAAAAGAGCAAAAGGGAGACCCAGATTCAGTTTATGGCTTCGGACACACACCATTATTTAAAGATATGATAGATGCTATAAATATGGATAGGCAGCCTCTCATTAATGGAGAAGAAGGTAAAAAAGGCATGTCTATTATACTTGCAGCTTATAAATCAAGACTTACAGGGCTTCCAGTAAAATTCCCAATGGGAGATTTCTCAACTATGGAAATGAAGAAATAGATTTATATATTAGATGAAAAGGGGTTATTTTCATGAATTATGTTTCAGATAAAAGTAAATTGGGCAATAATGTAATGATGGGACATTTTGTAGTAATAGATGATGAGGTAGTGATAGGTGATAATTGTATTTTAGGGAGTAATGTAGTTTTGCATACGGGAACTGTTATAGAGGATAATGTTCGCATAGATGACAATACTGTAATAGGAAAAGAGCCTATGAGATCAGTAAATAGTATATTTAAAAATGAAGAAAAACTGCTTCCAGCGAAAATAAGTGAAGGTTGTCTTATAGGGGCAGGTGTGATTATTTATTGTGGTTGCGTAATTGGAGAGAAAACACTTATTGCTGATACTGCTGTAATAAGAGAAAATGTAACAATAGGTTCAAGAACAATTATTGGACGTGGAACAACTATTGAAAATTTCTGCACTGTCGGTTCTAATTGTAAAATACAAACCAATGTGTATATTACAGCTTATTCACGAGTTGAGGATTATGTATTTATTGCGCCTTGTGTTACAACATCTAATGATAATTATGCAGCCCGTTCTAAGGAAAGATTTGGTAAATTCAAAGGAGTAACTATAAAAAAAGGTGGTAGAATTGGAGCAGGAGCAGTTATCCTGCCTGGTAGAACTATATATGAGGATGCGTTTGTAGCTGCAGGCAGTGTAGTTACAAAAGACGTGGAACAAGGCATTATTGTAGTTGGGAATCCAGCTAAAGTAATGAGAAGTGTACCAGAGGACCAATTGCTTAAAAACCAATAAAAGGAAGTATAGATGGGAAAATTTAATTTTAGAAATTTAGAAAAAATTGAATATACAATATGGAATGAATTTGTAGACAAATCTCCACAAGGGAGCATATTCGCTAAAACATTTTGGCTTGATGCAGTAGGTTCAAAGTATAATATATTGGGGTGTTTTGATAAAGGTGATAGACTAATAGCCGGTATGCCTATAACAAAAAGTAAAAATGGATATATAACGATGCCAAAGCTCACCCAAACCTTGGGTATAATTTTTAGCGATTTCTCTCAAATGAAATATGTGAAAAGAATTTCTAAAGAAAAAGATATAATTATGGAATTTGTAGATAATATATCTGGATTGAAATTTTTTGATTGTGGATTTCACTATAATTTCACTAACTGGATGCCCTTCATGTGGAAGGGCTATAAGCAGCAAACCAGATACACTTATGTAATAGAAGGTATCCAAGATATTGAAAAGGTACGAGGTGGGTTTGCAGATAGTACTAAGTCAGTTATTACTAAGTCTATAGGTCTTAACTTAAAGGTTATTGATAGTTTGACTCTTACAGATATGTATAGTATGCTGAGCAAAACTTTTAAAAGACAAAATATGGCGGTTCCATTTGATTTTGATTGGTTTAGTAAATTTGACGAAATAATTAATAAAAACAATGCAAGAAAGATGTTTTTTACAGTGGATTCGCAAAACAATCTGCATGCTGCATTATATCTTGTGTATGATAAAAATGCGGCATATTATCTATTAGGTGGTGCAGATCCGGAATTTAGAAGTAGTGGAGCAATGTATTTAAATGTGTTTGAGGCAATAAAATATTCCGCCAGCTTCACAAATAAATTTGATTTTGAAGGCTCAGTAGTTCCGCAAATAGAGAGTATGTTTCGCTCCTTTGGGGCGTTTCAAAAACAATATTTTAGAATTAGTAAAAATAATTCAATTATGTTAAATTTAAAAGAGGACATAAGAAAATATGGAAAGATAATACTTAAAAGGGGATAATCAAGACTTATAATAAAGGAGAATATACATGTTTAAGATAGGGAATAAGGTTATAGGTGATGGAAATTCAACCTTTATTATAGCGGAGGCTGGGGTTAATCATAATGGAGACATAGGTATAGCAAAACAGTTAATAGATAAAGCTTTATTTGCAGAGGTTGATGCCATAAAATTTCAAACCTTTAAGACTGAAAAATTAGTAACCGGATATGCAGATATGGCTGATTACCAAAAGACTAATATAGGCAAAGTGGGCTCTCAGTTTAATATGTTAAAGAAACTAGAACTTTCGCAAGAAAACTTTATCGAACTACAAAGATACTGCATAGAAAGGGACATTATGTTTTTATCTACACCTTTTGATTTTGAAAGTGCAGATTTTTTAGCGTCAATTGGTATGGTGGCTTTTAAAATCAGTTCAGGGGATTTAACCAATATTCCATTTCTAGAGCATATAGCAAGATTTAATAAACCTATAATCTTATCTTCTGGCATGGCAACCCTATCTGACATAGAACAAGCTTTAAATGCTATTAACCTTTTAGGCAATAATGAAGTGGCAGTTCTTCAATGTACTTCAAATTATCCAGCTAAATTACAAAATGTTAATTTAAAGGCCATGAACACTATTAAAAATGCTTTTCAGATTGTGTCTGGATATTCAGATCACACTGAGGGAATATCCGTAACTATAGCATCAGCTGCTATGGGAGCTAATATAATAGAAAAACATTTCACTTTAGACAAAAGTATGGAAGGACCAGATCATAAAGCCTCTCTAAATCCTGTAGAGTTAAAAGAAATGGTTAAAGCAATTAGAGACGTGGAAATGGCACTTGGAACTGGAATCAAAAGGTACAATCCTAGCGAAGTAGATACTATGAAGGCAGCGAGGAAAAGTATTGTAGCCTCAAGAGATATAAAAACAGGAGAGACTATAAACTTAGCAGACTTAGATTACAAAAGGCCAGGAACCGGACTCTCACCTAAACTATATAGAGATATTGTTGGTAAAAAAATTAATAGAGATATAAAGATGGATGAGCAAATAGCATTAAATATGATGGAATAAAAATTAGCTGAATCCTTTTACATTTACATAGAATATGAGAATAATAATTAATATTTTTATTCTCACAGATTGCTACAAGGAGGATGGATATGAAAAGAAAAATAGCAGTAATAACAGGTACAAGAGCGGATTATGGCATATTTTATCATGTTCTTAAAGAAATTGAAAAACATGATGTTTTGGACCTTAAACTTATTGTTTGTGGAATGCATTTATGCCCTGAATTTGGAATGACTATAAATGAAATAAAAAAGGATGGATTTAGCATAGCAGATAAGTTTGAAACCATATTAGCATCTGATACAGGAACAGCTATGGCAAAATCTATCGGACTTTCAATTATAAGTATGGCTCAAAGCTTTGAAAGAATAAAACCAGATATAGTATTAATACTAGGGGATAGAGGAGAGATGCTAGCAGCAGCAACTGCGGCTATACACATGAATATTCCTGTAGCTCATATTCATGGTGGAGAAGTAACTGGAACAGTAGATGAATCTGTAAGACACGCTATAACTAAACTTTCTCACATCCATTTTCCTGCAAATGAGGACAGCAAACAGAGAATTATTAAATTAGGTGAGGAAGAAAAAAATATTTTTGTAGTAGGCGCACCAGGCCTTGATTACATCAAAAAAACAAAGTATTTATCAAGAAGTGAAATGTTAAAGAGATTTGAATTAAAAGATGATAAGATATTTTTACTAACGCAGCATCCGGTAACTACAGAAAGGGACATGGTTGAATGGCAAATAAGAGAAACACTAGATGCGGTTGTGGAACTTGGATATCAGACTATAGTTTCATATCCAAATAGTGATAATGGTGGTCGCGAAATTATTAAGGTTATTGAGGAATATAGAGCTAAATATCCAATATTAAAGGTATTTAAAAATCTAACTCAAGTAGAGTACTTAAGTTTTCTAGAGGTAGCCGAGGTAATGATAGGAAATTCATCATCAGGTATAATTGAAGCACCAAGCTTTAAACTACCTGTAGTTAATATAGGATCAAGACAGGGCACCAGATTAAGGGCTTGTAATATAATAGACGTGCCTTATGGAAAAGAATCTGTAAAAGCAGGCATTCAAAAAGCAATAGGTGATGAAAACTTTAAGAATGGATTAGAGACTTGTACAAATCCTTATGGCGATGGCAATGCTAGTGGTAAAATAGCACAAATTTTAAGTGAGGTAAAGCTTGACCTTAAACTTATACAAAAGAGAATTACTTATTAACGACATTTCAGAAGGAAAGTCTCCCACTTCTATTAGGGAGAGTTATATACTGTAACAAAAAGAAAACTTGAGTGGAAATCTAAATCTCCTTCTGAAGTCGTTAATACTACAGCTCCGCAGGAGATGATTAACTTAGAAGTCAAAGTTGAGGTGATATTATGGAGAAAATTGTACTTGTAGGTGCAGGTGGGCACTGCAAGGTTATTATAGATATTATAAAAAGTGCTTATAAATATGATATTATAGGTGTTACAGATAAAGCTTATGGTAACGAGAAATTTGTATTAGATATTCCTATAATAGGTGATGACAGCATTTTAAAAGAATTATATAACAGTGGTGTTAAAAACGCATTTGTATGTGTTGGTGCACTACAAAATATTTCAATCAGGGATAAGATATATTACAATTTGATAGCTATAGGATTTAATATACCAGTTCTTATACATAAAGATGCAATAGTTTCACCTTATGCAAATATCGGCTTTGGAACTTGCGTGATGCCTGGTGCCATAGTTAATCCGGGTGTTATTATAGAAGGAAATTGTATAGTAAATACTGGTGCAGTGATAGAACATGATTGTAATGTGAAAAGGAACACTCATATTTCACCTAGGGCTTGCCTTGCAGGAGGGGTGAGTATAGGGTGCAACACCCATGTTGGTATGGGAAGTTCTATAATTCAAACAATACATATAGGAAACAATGTAATTATAGGAGCTGGAACTGTTGTTATTGAAAATATAGTAGATAATGTAGTTGCTGTGGGAGTTCCATCAAAAATTATAAAGCGCAGGTGATATTATGAAATTTTCAATTGATAATTATTGTATAGGAGTTAGTTCTACAATAAAAGAAGCCATGAAAGTTATAGATAAAAACTTAACTGGAGGAGCTCTAGTTGTAAATGAAAAAAATGAACTCGTGGGAACTATTACAGATGGTGATATAAGACGTGCTATGCTTAAGGACTTCAGCATAAATGATAGTATAGAGAATACATATGCTAAAAATTATAAATTTGTTACAGAGCAACATAGTAAAAAGAAAGCAAAAGAATATATGCTTAAGAACAAGATAAGACAGGTACCTGTTATTGATAAAGATAAAAAGCTTATAGATTTATATTTTTTAGATGACATATTATCTTATGATGTAAAAGATAATTATGTTTTTATTTTAGCAGGAGGCCTAGGAACAAGGTTGAGACCTTTAACCGAAACAGTACCTAAACCTATGCTAACGGTTGGTGATAAACCAATATTGGAGCTTTTAATAGAACAATTTAAAGAGTATGGTTTTAGAAACTTTATTATTTCTATTAATTATAAAGGAGAAATAATTGAGGAATACTTTGAAAACGGCGAAAAGTTTGATGTTAACATTGAATACATTAGAGAAACTAAAAAACTAGGTACAGCAGGCTCAATTGCCTTAGCAAAAGAGAAATTAATAAAACCTTTCATTGTTATAAATGGAGATATATTAACAGGAATTGATTTTGAAAAATTTTTAAATCATCATATAGAAAATAACTTCAATATAACTGTAGGTGTTAGAAATTATGAAATGAATGTACCGTATGGAGTAGTAGTTACTGATAATATGCTTATAGAGTCTTTGGAAGAAAAACCTACATATAATTTTCACATTAGTGGTGGAGTATATGTAGTAAATCCTGAAGTTATAAAATACATACAGGAAGATGAAGTTTATAATATGACAGATTTAATAGAAGATGCAATTAGAAATAAATATAAATCAGGCGTATATGAGATAACTGAGTATTGGAAGGATATAGGACAAATAGAGGACTATAGAAAGGCCAACACGGATATTCATGAATTTTTTAAATTATAAAATATATTATTTGATGTGTACAACTTCAAGCTTTTTGAGCCTAATACTGACATAGGATCGAAAAGTGTAGGGAGTGGGGACGATAGCTTGACGAAAAAAATAATATCGGATAAAATTATAAAGGCGAGATTAAAACTCAAAGAAATACATGAATTTCGAAAGGGATGTTAAATTGAAACTTTTAGTAATTGGATTAGGATCAATGGGCAAAAGACGAATTAGTTTACTTAAAAAGTATTTTGGAAAAGAAGTAGACGTTATAGGTTTAGATATGCGTTTAGAAAGAAGAAAAGAAACAGAAAAATTATATGGTATAATAACTTATTCAAATTTAGAACAAGCAATAAATATTGAAAAACCAAAGGGGGTATTAATATGTACATCACCTATATCTCATGCTGATTTAATATTAGATTGTTTAAATAAAAAGCTTAATGTATTTACAGAGATAAATTTACTTAAAGATAAGTATCACGAAATAATAGAGGTAGCAGAAAAAAATAAATTAAAATTATTTCTTTCTTCAACTTTTATGTATAGAAAAGATATTGAATATATACAAAAAGAAGTACAATCAAATTTTAAAAAGGTTCATTACAGATATCATGTAGGACAATATTTACCCGATTGGCACCCATGGGAGAATTATAAGGATTTTTTTGTTAGCAATAAGAAAACAAATGGGTGTAGAGAGCTATTTGCAATAGAATTGCCTTGGATACTAAAAACTTTTGGAAATGTTAAAGATTTAAAAGTTATAAAAGATAATTTAAGTACACTAGATTTAGATTATGCTGACAGTTATTTTGTTTTATTAGAACATGAAAATGGTACTAAGGGTATACTTAATGTAGATATAGTTTGCAGAAAGCCTGTTAGAAGTCTTGAAATTTATTCTGAAGAAATGCATTTATTTTGGGAAGGAACACCTAATAGTTTAAATAAATATGATATTGAAAAAAAAGAAACCATACAAATAGAAACTTATAAAAGTATAGATAAAGATAATAGATATTCTGCAAGCATAATCGAAAATGCTTATATGGAAGAACTAGATGTATTTATTAAAAAACTTTTAGAAGAAAAAAACAATGAAAGATATACCTTTAAGGATGATCTATACACCTTAGGGTTAATTGATAAGATAGAAGGTTTATGTGAATGAAAGTATGTTTTATAGGTTTAGGTTCTATAGGGAAAAGACATTTGAAAAATATTGTAAAAATATTTGAAGAATATAATTTACCTTTGGAAATTCACGCTTTTAGAAACACTCAAAAACCACTAAGCGATGATATTAAAAATCTTATTAATTATGAGCTTTTTAATGAGGCGGACCTTAGTAATGACTATGATATTACTTTTATAACTAATCCTAATAACCTCCATTATGATTCTATCAAACTTATGGAGAATAAAACAAAATCTATGTTTATTGAAAAACCTGTATTTGATAATAGAGAATATGACTTAAATAAATTGAATTTAAATAAAAATGGAATATATTATGTAGCTGGACCATTAAAATTTTCTCAGGTGGTACAAAATCTTAGACAAATTCTTATGAATGAAAGAGTTTACAGCATAAAAGCAATTTGTTCAAGCTATCTTCCAGATTGGAGGAAAGGTGTAGACTATAGAAAGGTATATAGTGCCAAGAAAAGTGAAGGTGGAGGAGTTTGTATAGATTTAATACATGAATGGGACTACATAACTTATTTATTCGGTTTTCCAATAAAAGTATTTAATATAAATGGTAAATATTCACAACTGGAAATTGATAGTGAAGATATTTCGGTATATATTGGAAAATATGAAGACAAATTAGTAGAAATTCATTTAGACTATTTTGGGAGAAAATCACGAAGAGAAATTGAGATATTTACAGAAACAGGCACTATAATTGGAGATTTTATTAGAAATTGTATTAGTTTTTCTGATGGCAGGGAGACGATTGATTTTACAAAAGAAAATAAAGATATGTATGTAGAAGAAATGAAATACTTTATTGAAAGTGTTATGACATCGAAAGAGGGACATAATGATATTGAGCATGCTTATAAAGTATTAAAATTAGCTACGGGGGAGATTATAATATGAATATTTTGATAACGGTTTGTGGTAGAGCAGGCTCTAAAGGAGTTAAAAACAAAAATATTAGAAAATTTTTAGGGTTTCCACTTATCAACTATACTATTGCTGCGGCGAATCTATTCAAAGAAGAAAATTCTAATTACAATATAGATATAAGTATAAATAGTGATAGCGAAGAACTCCTAAATATGTTTAATAAAAATAAAGATATTGTATGCGTTGAAAGGCCAAAAGAAATGGCTCAGAGTAATTCACCTAAGGTACCGGTAATAAGATATTCCTTGAATTATGTGGAAGAAAAGTTAAACAAAATATATGATTATGTTATTGATTTGGATATTACATCCCCACTTAGAAAATCAGAGGATATTGAAAATGCATTAAATAAAGCCATTAACAATTCACAAATGGATGTTGTATTTTCAGTAGTAAACTCAAGAAGAAATCCATATTTTAATATGGTAGAAGAAAGTAATGGAAAAATAAAAAAAATATTGTCCAGTGATTTTGTTACAAGGCAGCAAGCACCAAAAGTATATGATATGAATGCTTCAATTTACTGTTATAAGAGAGACAGTCTACTAAATATACTGAAAAATTCTCCACTTGAAGGTAACTTTGACATTGTATTGATGAAAGACACAGCAGTTATAGATATAGACTCTGAAGAAGATTTTGAATTGATGGAAGTATTAGGAGAATATTTTTTTAAAGGTGAGTTTAATAAGTTATATAGGTATATTAACAATATAAAGACACTTTAGGGTAAAATGTAATTAAAATTAGAAATTTTGGTTATACCACATGTCGTAGATTGATGGGGTATGACGTTTATACATAGAATAATAACAAAAGGAGTAGATGAGATGAATTGGCAAGGGAAAAAAGTTTTAATTACTGGAGCAGAAGGCTTTATAGGAAGTCATCTAACAGAAAGATTAGTGGAACTTGGAGCAGATGTTACTGCACTCGCTCAATATAATTCTTTTAATAACTGGGGATGGATTGATACTTTTGATAAGAAGGTTAAAGATAGTATTAAAGTTGTTACAGGAGATATAAGAGAATATGATGGAATGAAAAGAATTATAAAAGGTCAAGAAATAGTGCTTCATCTTGCTGCACTTATTGCAATTCCTTATTCTTATTTATCACCTATGGCATATGTAAGAACAAATGTGGAAGGTACTACTAATGTTTTAGAAGCTTGTAGAGAATATGGCGTAGAAAAAATTGTACATACTTCTACTAGTGAAACCTATGGCACTGCACTTTATGTACCAATTGATGAAAAACACCCAATGCAAGGCCAATCTCCATATTCAGCATCAAAAATAGGTGCGGATAAGATGGCAGAAAGTTACTATAAAAGCTTTAATATGCCTATAGCTACCATAAGACCATTTAACACTTATGGACCAAGACAATCTGCAAGGGCAGTAATTCCAACAATAATATCACAGATACTCGCAGGTAAAAAAGAAATCAAACTTGGAAGTTTAACTCCAACTAGAGACTTTAACTTTGTTAAAGATACGGCAGAAGCATTTATAAAAATAGCTGAAAGTGAAAAAACTATTGGTGAAGTTATAAATGCTGGCTCAAATTATGAGATAACTATAGGTGAAACAGTTAAAAAAATAATAAGTATAATAGGTAAGGATGTAAAAATTCTTTGTGATGATGAGAGATTAAGACCTACAAATAGTGAAGTTAATAGATTATGGGCGGATAATACTAAAATAAAAGCATTAACAGGTTGGAAACCTAATTACACCATAGATGACGGGCTAGAAGCAACAGTAGAATGGATAAGAAATAACATGCAGTATTTTAAAACAGACATATATAACGTTTAACAAACGAATAACGTTTAGAGAAAAATAATGTTTAGCAAAAGAATAGTGTATTAAAAAACTAGGAGGTTTTTATTATGATACCTTTATGTATACCAGAAATTAGAGGGAACGAGTTAAAATATGTAAAAGACTGTATAGATACTAATTGGGTATCTTCAGTAGGAAGTTATGTTAATTTATTTGAAGAAAGATTTAGTGAATATGTAGGTAGCAAAAGTGCTGTAGTAACAATGAATGGTACAGCAGCTCTTCAGTTAGCATTAATGACACTTGGAATAGGAGAAGGAGCTGAAGTTATAGTTCCATCATTAACATTTATATCTCCTGTTAACACTATAAAATACGTTGGGGCAGAGCCCGTATTTGTAGATGTATGTAGAGATACATTTGTTATGGATGCAGAAAAAATAGAAGAATTAATAACACCTAAAACAAAGGCTATAATGCCAGTACATATTTATGGTCATCCTGTAGACATGGGCAGTGTAATGGAAATAGCTAAAAAGCATAATTTATTTGTTATAGAAGATGCTACTGAATCACTAGGATCTACTTGCAATGGGAAAATGGCAGGAACTATTGGAGATATAGGTTGCTTTAGTTTTAATGGAAATAAGCTTATAACTACAGGCGCAGGTGGAATGCTTGTAACTAATAATTTAGAGCATGGCGCAAGGGCAAAATTTTTATCTACTCAAACAAAAGTAGTTACTGAAAATAAAGCATTTTACCATTCAGAAATAGGATATAATTTCAGAATGCCAAACCTTTTGGCAGCATTTGGAGTAGCTCAACTTGAAAATATTAAAGATTATTTAAAAATAAAAAGAGAAAATGCAATGTATTACAATGAACTGTTAGGTAAGATTAAAGGAATTACATTACCAGCAGAAAGAGAGAATGTAGAAAATTGTTATTGGTTATACTCCATTCTAGTTGAAGATGAGTATGGTATAACAAGGGATAAACTTATAGAAAAATTAAATGAACAAAAAATAGAGGCAAGACCTTTCTTTATGCCTATACATGATATGCCTCCATACAAGAGTAGCAGACACGGGGATTTGAGTGTTACAAAAGAGCTTTACGAGAGGGGAATAAATCTTCCTAGTTCGGTTGGACTTAAAAAAGAGGATATTAAAATTGTGTGTGAAATAATAAAAAATTCTAAGAAATAACGTTGTTATTTCTTGGTTTTTAATAATATTTAAGTGTCGACATCATTAGTAAGCTACTTTAGTGTGGTTTATGCTATATTCTAAAGTTGAATAGGAGATGGATATGAATATAGATTTTTTTAAAAAACTATACAAAAGTAGATTGGTGAAAAGTGGAATTTGGTTTACTATAGGAACTTTTTTTGTTCAAGGTATCTCGTTTATAACAATGCCTATTTTTACGCGTATGCTTGGGACTACAGGTTTTGGAATAGTTAATGTATATACTACATGGCTTTCCGTTTTTACGACTTTAATTACATTAGGGCTAGTGGCTACAGTTAATAATGCCAAAGTAGATTTTAATGAAAAATATAATGAGTTTGCATCCTCTATACTTTTTTTAGCCACAATATTTGCTTTTATATGGCTTATATTTGGATTTGTTTTTAAAAAGCAAATAGGAGGTATTATAGGTTTAAATTCTATATTAGTTGTGTTCCTTATTATTCAAAGTTTTTTTGGCTTTATTGTGGATTTTTCTAATGCTAAATTAAATGCTGAATATAAATATAAGAAATATTTACTTATATCAATAAGTAATGCTATTTTAAACACAATTCTAGCTATAATCCTTATTTATAATTTTAAAAGTAATAAGTATTATGGTAGGATTGATTCGTTACTTATTGTAGCAGTAATTTATGGTACGGTTCTGTACGTAATTGCAATGAAAAAAGGCAGAAAACTAATTAATTTTGAATATTGGAAATATGCGATAATTTTATCTATACCAGCAATTGTACATCTTTTATCAGGAGTGATTCTGCAGTCTGTTGATACAGTTATGATAAACAGTATGTTAGGGGCAAGTGCTTCAGGTATATATAGCTTTGCATATAAAATTGGGATGATAATGTACATTGTATGGCTTGCTTGTAATAAAGCTTGGGTCCCTTGGTTTTATGAGAATATGAAAGAAAAAAACTATGATGATATAAGATTAAAAATTAAATATTATATTATGATATTTTCTGTAATGGGATTTGTATTAATATTTATATCTCCTGAGATAGGCAAGCTAATGGGAACAAAAGATTTTTACCCCGGTCTAGATTATGTTCCATTAATTATGGTAGGATACTATTTTCAATTTTTATACAGTATCCCAGCTAATCTTGAGTTCTATACAAAAAATACAAAATTACTTTCCTTGGGAACTCTTATTGCAGCTTCAACAAATGTTGTACTAAATTACTTCTTAATTCCAAAGTTCGGTGCAGTTGCAGCGACTTGGACTACAATAATAGCATATGTTTTATTGTTTTTATATCATTATTTTATATCTTTACGCATATTCGATGTAAGAATATATACTTTTAAACCTTTTGCATATGGTATTACATCCATTGTATTAAGCAGTGTAATATTTTTTCTAGTGAAAAATAATTTAATTTTAAGATATGGAATATTAATAGCAATATTAATAATACTAGGTTATCAGATTAAAAAAGTTAGTAAAAGATTAATGCAAAAATAAGTCTAAAGATTAGGATGGAATATAATGGTTAAACTAATATATACGGCGCAAAAAAAAGAATTAATAATGGATGGACGGGTTATAGATTTATTCGAATATATAGGAAAAATTGACGTAGAAAAGGGAGCTTTTGAATATTTAACCTATTTAGAAAGTCAAGTGGTAAACGGGTTAAAGTTAGAAGAATTATATTTATATGATAATGTACCATTATATATTTTTAATAGACCTTCAATATACAGAAAATTAAATGGTTTCATGTTCTGTATTATGGTTATAAGAAACACATTAAATAAAATAAATGAAGAATTAACAATACAAACCGATGATGATTTTATGGAAAAGGTCTGCGAAGAGGTGTTCAACCTTCAATGTGAGAAAATTTATATTGAAAAAAATATTAGAACTATAAGTAAAGGAAAATTACTTAGAAGGTTTATAAGGGGCATAGGTAGCTATTGTAAATTTATTTTAAGAAATTCCTTTTTAAATAATAAAAACCATAAAGAACCATTTTTGGTTATTTCGCATGCTTCAGATTTAAATCCAGTTAAGGGCAATCCCAAAGGTTATTACGACACTCAATTAGGAAAAGTTATTGATAAATTAAAAGAAAATTATAACATCTTAAACTTTCAACAGTTAAACAATAAATATATTATAGATAAGACCCTAAATTTCCATGAAAATTTTATACCATTTGAATTGGTTATTTTCTACAAAAGGTTTAAAGCTAAGAAAAATGTAAATAATAGTTTAGTAGTGGATAATTTAATTTATATTGATAAATTTGATTTTCATTTTAATGAACTAAATCTTAGAGATATTATGTTGCATTACGTAATGAAGGATTTAAGAGAAAGCTATTGTTCATATTTATATGAACTCCTAGCGGCAGAGAAAATTATTAAAAAATTTAAAATCAAAAAATGTTTAGTAGTAGGAGAAGGAGATAGAGGACGTTGTTTTATAACTGCAGGTAATAGGCTTGAAATAAGTACTTATGCTGTGCAACATGGAATAATAAATGAAACCTCATCAACTTATATAATTAATTCAAAATATAAAGATATTATAATACCTAAACACACATTTGTATGGGGAGAAAGATATAAAGAATTATTGATATCTCATACAAATATATATAATAAAGAAAATATTAATGTAGTGGGGCAAGTAAGAACAGACCGATTAATTCAAGATGGATTTTTGGAAAAATCAAAAAGAATTGGGTCATTTAAAATATTTTATGCAACACAACCTTTTAGGGATTTACTTGAACCGGCCACGTTAATGTTATTTAAAGCATTGGATTTAATGAAGGATGATTTTGAATTAATTATAAAACTTCATCCTGCTGATTTAAGTTTTGATTTTTATGAAGAGATGGTAGAAAAATTTCAAATAAAGAATTGCAAAATTATAACAGATGGAGATTTGTACGAATTAATTAAATGGAGTGATCTGGTAATAAGTGTTCATTCAACAGTAGTTGTAGAAGCAGCACTTATGAATAAACCTTCCATATGTATATTGCTCTCTAAATACAATGATAATGGTGGATTTGTTAAAGATGGGGTATCATTTGGAGTTAAGGATGAAAATGAGCTTTTAAATTATATGATTAAAATAAATGCAGACGAAATGCCTCTAAACAAAGATATTCAAAGCTATATCCATGAAAATTTTTATAAATTGGATGGAAAGGTGACAGAGAGGATAATAAATGTTATTGAAAACTCTCCTAAGTAACTGTTAGCAAACAATAATTAAAAAGAATCTATAGTTAATTAATTTTAAATAATTAAAATTAACATAAAGAGTAAAAACACTGGGGGAAATTTATGGATAAAATTTGTTTTTTAGCAGATGCACATAGTATACATACTAGGAAATGGGTTCAATATTTTTCCGAAATCTACAATGAAATACATGTAATTTCAATGAGAGAAACGGACTATGTGTATGATAGAAATGTACATGTGCATGTGCTAAAAAGTAGCACCACAAATAAGTTAGGTTATTTTTTATTAATTAAAGAGGTCAAAAAATTAGTGAAACACATTAATCCAGATATATTGCATAGTCATTATGCTACTAGCTATGGAATGTATGGGAGAATGTGCAATTTTCATCCCTTTGTAATATCTGTCTGGGGTAGTGATGTGTATGAGTTTCCTAAAGGAAATAAAGTTAAAGAATTGCTACTTAAGTATATATTGAAAGGGGCGGACAAAGTTTGTTCTACAAGTTATAATATGGCTGAGGAAACAAAAAAATATTGCAACAAGGATATTGTAATAACCCCATTTGGTGTAGATATTGATAAATTCAAATGTTATACACCGATATTAGGTAATAACAATATCACCATTGGAGTTATTAAGGGATTAGAAAAAGTATACGGCATAAATTTTCTAATTGAGGGGTTTTCAAAGCTTATACACGAATATAGAGGTACTAAAGAGTTAAGACTTCTAATTGTTGGAGATGGTACCCAAAGAACTGAACTTCAATCATTAGTAAAAAGATTAGATATAAATTCAAAAGTTATATTTACTGGAAAAATAGATAACGAAAAAGTACCTGAATACATAAATAAGATGGATATAGTATGTCTACCTTCATTAAGTGAAAGTTTTGGAGTCTCGGCTGTTGAAGCCTGTGCTTGTGGGCGCCCAATAATTGCTACAGATGTAGGCGGATTAAAAGAGATAATTTTTGATGATTATAATGGCCTTGTTATTGAGCAAAAAAGTAGTGAGGATATAAAGCTAAAACTTATTAAAATTATTGAAAATGAAGCACGAATGATAGAATTTTCAAAAAATGCAAGAAAATTAGTTCAGGAGAAATACAATTGGTTTGATAACGCAAAAATCATGAATAATATTTACATATCACTGGAAAATGGCAAAAGAAAGTAATATTAGATTAAAAACTATAAGTAATGTTTCAAGTGGAGTAAATATAATTTAAAGTACGAGAAAACTATAATGGAGGATTAAAATGAAATTTGCACAAGAGATTAAAGATTATTATTATTATTTAAAAAAATATATTCACATAATTCTAGGGTTATACGCGGTTATAGAAATAGGACTGTTTATAAAAATTGGTTTATCAAATGGGCTAATGTTTGTTTGTAGTATATTTGTAACATTATTTTTAATTTGTGGTTTAATTTTAATGTTTAAAGATTTTGTTACATCAAGTAAAATCTATGCGATTTCAATTCCCATAATACCTATGGTATTGTATATTATGAATAGGATACATATAGCGGGTATAGGTGAAGTAGTATATATAGCTTATATTTCAATATATATAATCACTATGATTCGTGAATATAAAAAAGGAGAACTGGATTTTTCAAGACTTAAGGTGAAATATACCAAACTGAGTATTTTTTATATTATTTTGTTAATATTAGCTGTGATATCCTCTTTCAGAAGCATTTTTTTATTAGAAGCATTTAAACTAGTATTAATTAGTATAGTTTCTATGATGATCTATAGCATAGGTATGCTTTGCTATAAGAAAAACAATAAAGAGTTTTATAAAGATATTTTGCTTTATTTATGCTTAGGTGTTACCTTATCATCAATACCAGATATAATAGTAACTTTATATAACCTAATAGCACGTGGCAATAATCAGCATCTTTATGGGGTACTAGGTAGTAATTTTATGCTTGGATATACTATAATGACAATTCCTTTTATATTACTGTATGCAATGAATAAAGAGCTGTCAGGAAAATATAATAAAATGTATAAATTATTATTATTGATACAAATAATTAATTTTAGCACTCAAAAATCAAGAGGTATTCTTTTAACACTAGCTATGTGCTTTATCATTCTTTTTATAATTGATATAAAGAATTGGAAAAAATATATATTGGTATCTATTGTTGTATTTTCTTGTATGACCTTCAATGTTATGCATAGATGGGATGTGGAACAAACAACAGAAGACATAAAAATAACAGGTTTAAGTAGCCTAGTTAGTAGCAATTCTCAAATATTTGCAAGATTAATAGCGCAAACTAAAAATAGAAGACCTATATGGGCTTTAGCTTTAGGAATGATTAGGGACCATACGTATTTTGGTGTGGGGCCAGGACAATTTAAATATTACTATGTACAATATGGCGGAAATATTCATAAAATGTATATAGATGCCCACAATATAATACTCGATTTGATGACAGAATTCGGGGTAATATTTACGTTTACTTTTATGATAGCTTGGATAGGCGGCTTATTAAAGTCAGTTGTGGACATTATTAAAAATAAAAAGAAAGATTTCAGGGAATTTAAGTGGCCAGGGATTATTGGACTTTTATGTCTCTTTATTTACGGAAATATTACGGGGCAATCTTTTGTGACCTCAAGAGATCCAATAAGTGCAGTGCCTGCTTTTGTTTTTACTGTAGTGATGATATTAATGATATATCCAGAAGGAAAATCTGTAGTTAAGAGCTGAAACAATGTGAGGGGTTAATTATGAAAAATATATTAATTATAGCTTATTTTTACCCACCGCTGGGTGGTGCAGGAGTTCAGAGGACCTTGAAATTTGCTAAGTTTTTAGAAAAATTTGGATACAACGTAAATGTGCTTACTGTAGATAATGAAAAAGGTACAATAAAGGATGTGTCTTTGAAACTTGAATCAACTGATGGTATAAAGGTATTTAGAGCAAAGCAAATAGAAAATTTTATTGTAAGTGCTATAGTTAATAGGAAAGTAACTGATGTTAAAATTGATAATAAAGAGAAAAACGTTAAGGAATCCTTTGAAATCACACTAAAATCTAAAGTAAAGAAAAAAATAAAAAAATATTTATTAAATGTTTATAGAAATATGTACATACCTGATGATAAAATTTCATGGAAAAAGGATGCAGTGCAATTAGGACTTAAAATCATTAAAGAAGAAAAAATAGATATAATATATTCTACCTCGTCTCCATATACTGGCCATTTAATTGCTTTAGAATTAAAGCAATTAAATGTACCTTGGATAGCTGATTTTCGTGACCAATGGGTTGCTAATCCATTCGTAGATTACTCGACCTATGCTATGAGTAAAAATGAAAAGATGGAGAAGTCAGTTATTGAAAAGGCGGATGCAGTAATATCTGTAAGTAAACCTATAATAGATGATTTTATTGATAGATATAAAAATCAAGAAACTGCTAAGTTTAAGGTTATTACTAATGGATATGATGAAGAAGATTTCGATGATTTTAACATGGATTTTGAAACTCCAAAATATATAATAACTCATAACGGAACTTTATATGGAAAGCGGTCACCAAAAAATTTCTTAATTGCCATAGATAGACTAATAGAAGATAAAAAAATAAGCCAGATGGAACTAACTATTAGATTTGTTGGGCAAATAGGCAAGGATGCCCAAGAAGATATAAGATTTTTCGTATCTAAATATGACAATATAATTGAATTTATTTCATATTTACCACATAAAGAAAGTTTGAAAAAATTAGAAGATTCTTCAGCAACACTGTTAATTATAGAAGCTGGCGTGGGTAGTGAAGGAATATATACAGGGAAATTATTTGAATATATAAGAAGTGGAAGAAATGTAATAGGTATTGTACCTCCAGGTGTTGCCAATGATTTAATTCTTGATACTAACACTGGATTTTGTTGTCATCCTGAAAAGGTAGATGAGATTTACAATGCTATATATAAATCTTATAGTATTTGGAAAGGTACACAGAAAAGATTAGATATTAATTGGGAAAAAGTTAAAAAATATAACAGAGAAAACTTAACTAGAGAACTAATGGGTATTATAGAAAGTTTATAGGAAGGAAGTGAACATTCTGATTTTTATTAAGAGAAACTTTAATAAAAGCCAGAAGTATATATGAAAATATTAACAGTAGTAGGAGCAAGACCACAGTTTATAAAAGCAGCAGCAGTATCAAATATCATTAGAAAAGAGCATGAAGAGATTTTAGTTCATACAGGTCAACATTATGATGAAAATATGTCAAAGATTTTTTTTGAAGAACTTAAAATACCTAAGCCAGATTATAATTTAGGTATAGGTTCAGGTGGACATGGCAAGCAAACGGGCGCTATGTTAATACAATTAGAAGAACTTTATTTAAAGGAAAAGCCAGATATGGTTTTGGTTTATGGAGATACGAACTCAACTTTCGCTGGAGCAGTTTGTGCAAGTAAATTGCTTATTCCAGTAGCACATATAGAAGCAGGACTTAGAAGCTTTAACATGAATATGCCAGAGGAGCAAAACAGAATATTAACAGATCATATTTCAAAATATCTTTTTGTACCTACAACTTCAGCTGTTAAAAATTTAAGTGCTGAGGGTATCACGAGTGGTGTTTATAATGTAGGCGATGTAATGTATGATGCAACTCTTAATTTCACTCAAATTTCAAAAGAAAAATCTGAAATTATGGAAGAACTTAAATTATCAGAGGGAGAATTTATCCTAGCAACTATACATAGAGCAGAAAATACAAATGATATAAACAGATTAAGAAATATTATTGAAGCATTAAATGAAAGTGGACAAAATATAGTATTGCCATTACATCCAAGAACTAAGAAGTATATGGATGATTATGGTTTAGTATTTAAAAATAATATAAAGATAATAGCGCCAGTTGGGTATTTAGATATGATAAGTTTAGAAATGCACTGTAAAAAAATTGTTACTGATAGTGGTGGTGTTCAGAAGGAAGCTTTCTTTATGAATAAACCGTGTATTACTATGAGAGATGAAACAGAATGGGTAGAAACAGTGGAAAATGGCTGGAATATTATTGTTGGAACAGATAAAGCTAAGATATTAGATGGTATAGTCAACTTTAAACCAAATAAGGCTCAGCAAGATATTTTTGGAGACGGTCATGCAGCAGAGAAAATTTCAAAAATTATAAACAAAAAATAGAGGTGAAAACATGCGTATTTTATTTTTAACTCAATATTGCCCCCCAGAGGTTGGGGCACCTCAAAATAGAATTTTTGAGTTTGCTAAAAAATTAAAGGAATTTGGTCATGAAGTTACAATATTAACAGCATTACCAAATTACCCAATAGGGGAAATTTTTGATGAATATAAAGGCAAAGGGGTAGTAATTGAGGAAATTGAGGGCATAAAGATAGTTAGAACTAGTATTTATGCTACAAAGTCTAAGGGTTTTACTAAAAGATTAAGAAATTATTTATCCTTTACTTTTTCCTCTGTATTTCAAGGAGCTAAACATATAGAGAAACAAGATGTAATAATAACAGAATCGCCTCCAATCTTTCTTGGCTTTTCTGGGTATGTATTATCTAAGCTTAAGAAAGCTAAATATATTTTTAATATATCTGATTTATGGCCAGAATCAGCTATAAAATTGGGAGTACTTCATAATAAATTATTCATAAAGATGGCTGTATGGTTAGAAGAATTTTGTTATAGACGTGCGGCAGCTGTTACTTGCCAAACCCAAGGAATAGTTGATGATATTGTAGGACGAGGTTTTGATAAAAACAAAGTACACCTTTTAACTAATGGAGTAGATACAGATTTATTTAAAAAAGAAAATAGAGATGAAAACTTTAGGAATGAGATTGGAATAGAAAATAAATTTGCATTATGTTATGCAGGTATTCATGGCCTTGCACAGGGACTACAGGTTATAATAAATGCAGCTGAGATAGTAAAGGATGAAGAAAATATTCGATTTGTTTTCGTGGGTGATGGCCCTGAAAAACAAGATCTAATAAATATGGTAAAAGAAAAAGATTTAAAAAATGTTACATTTTTACCACTTCAGCCAAAGACAAATATGCCTAAAATAGTGGCATCAATGGATGCTGCAATAATTCCCCTAAAGAAGTTAGAACTATTTAAAGGTGCTTTACCTTCAAAAATGTTTGAAACATTAGCTTCAGAAATTCCTATCATTTTACCAGTACAGGGAGAAGCTGCAAAACTAATAAATAATGCAAATGCAGGAATTGTTGTAGAACCAGAAAATCCAAAAGAAATTGCAGAAGCAGTGTTAAAGTTATATAATGATATAGAACTTAGAAATAAGTTAGGTGAAAATGGAAGAGCATATGTCATGGAAAATTATGCTAGAGAAAATATAACAAGAAAATTGGAGAAAATATTGACGAATTTATAAAAATCATAATGAATAATAAGTCCCTCACTTACAAATCGAAGTATTTTTGCAAGTGAGGGACAGATTTTGTATAAATAATATTATTAGTTTATAAAGAGGTGTAAAAGATGAAAGCAAAGTATAGTATTTTATATTATTTGATGTGTGCTTATATAGTAATAATGCCTCTGATTCAGGAAGGAACAAATATAAAAGGAATACCTGTTTCAGATATTTTACTGGGTATAGTTGTAATTGTATATTTGATAAAGCTAATTTATGAGAAAGATACACGGAAAAGGTTTTTTTATGGTATTAAGGATATGTTTAGTAGCACATTAAATATTTGCATATTAATATTACTTGGAATAATGTTATTGTCGACATTTTATGCATTAGAAAAGAACTTAGCGTTAAGTGAAAGTGCAAGATTTTTAACTTATGTATTTATATTTTTTGTAATTAAATATGAATTTAATACAAAGAAATTAGTGAAGAATTTATTAAAATGTTATATATTCACAGCAACATTATTGAGTATTTTTGGGATAATTCAATTTTTTACAAGGATCGGATTAGATAAAAAATTTGTAGAGCACTATGCTGCAGGGTATAGTGTGGTTAAAATTGCAGCGACAATGTTTAATCCTAATGCTTATTCCGCATTTCTTATTTTAATTATATTTCCAGTAGTAATGCTTACAATATATGAGAAAAATAAAAAAACTAAGAGCATGTATGCGATAATATCGATTTTATTATTTGTAAATATAATTATGACTTACTCTAGGAATGCACAATTAGGAGTCTGTATAGGAGCAGTGGTTTTATGTGTGATTTACAGCTATAAATTAATTATAGCTTTTGGTGTTGTAGGAATTTTTACTTTATTTATGCCATCGGTTTTGGATACGGTTCGGGCTTTAACAAATACAGCGCGAAATGCATCTAGAATTAAATTGTGGAAAACTGCTATAATGATGATTAAAGAGCATCCAATTTTAGGCGTTGGTAATGGTAATTATATAAGTAGATATGACGAATACGTTAATAAGTACAAAGGTTTAAGCTATAATGCTTACACAAGATATCCTGCTCATAATTCATATTTGAAAATTGAGAGTGAATTGGGTATAGTAGGAATAGCATCTTTTTTAGCAATTTTAGTAACATCACTTTTTAGAGTTAGAAAACTATTTACGACAACAGAGGATAACTTTATAAAAGCTTTTTATATGGGAGCATTTGCATCAATGATTGCGTTTTATTTTATGAACATTTCAGATAATTTATTTTTTGTACCTATGGCTACAACATATTTTTGGTTTTTAATAGCAACAGCTGAAAGTTTGTTAAACTCATCATTAAGGGATTCAAACATAAAATAATAAAACATATAAGTTTTTAAGGAATTTAGAAATGATAAAAATATCTAAATATTCATTGGAAAGTAGGGTTGAAAGATGAAGAATAGCAAGATGATTACTATTGATAAGAAAACACACATTGATGATAAAAAGCTTCAATTTGCACTTAAGAGATTAATGGATATTATATTATCTTTAATTGGTATAATTATATTATTGCCTGTATATTTAATTATAATTATAGCAATTAAATTAGAGTCAAAAGGAGCAACAGTATTTAAGCAAGTAAGGGTAGGTAAAGATGGAGAAAATTTTACTATTTATAAGTTTAGGACTATGATAGTTCAAGCAGAAAGTAAAAGAACACTTAATATTGATCCAAGCGATTTAGAAAACTTTGTATTTCAAAGTAAGTCGGACAGTAGAATAACTAAAGTAGGTAGCTTTTTAAGAAAAAGTAGTTTAGATGAAATTCCACAATTTTTCAATGTTCTTTTTGGACAAATGAGCCTTGTAGGTCCTAGACCAGAAATACCTGAGGTAGTTAAGTATTATCCTAAAAGCTATCATCAAAGACTCTTAGTTTTGCCAGGAATTACTGGACTTGCACAAATTAGTGGAAGAGGAGAAATTGAACTAGGAAAAACAGTAGCTTATGATCTGAATTATATTAAGGATTTTTCAGTTATTTTAGACATAAAAATACTTTTCTTAACAGTTTTATCTGTATTTAAAAAAGAAGGGGCTTATTAAGAAATCTCTACAATTGCTAATATAACCACTCATTATATTTAGTATAATTTCATTAGGGAATCTATAAAATATAGGTTATTTGGAGGGGTTTTATGAAAACAAAAATTTTAGATTATGAAATTTTTAATGATAATATAGAAGAATTATTTAAAAATATAAATGAATTGGAAAAGGTTCATATTATTTCAGGAAATCCAGAGGTTCTTCTTAATGGACTACAAAATAATGTATTATTAGAAAATTTTACTAGCGAAAATTCTATTATTATTCCAGACGGAGTTGGTACCGTGATATGTTCTAAAATTATAGGGCAACCAGTGAGACAAAAAATTGCAGGAATAGAGGTCATGGATAATATAGTAAAAAAGTGTGAAAAAGAAAATTCTGGAATATATTTGCTGGGTTCCACAAAGCAAACAGTGGATATGTGCAATATTAATCTACGAACTAAATATCGTAAACTAAATATATTGGGGAGTCATGATGGATATTTCGATTTGGACAATTGTGAAGAAATACTAATGCAAATAGAAAAAGTTAATCCAAAAGTATTATTTGTTGCAATGGGATGCCCAAGGCAAGAAATATTTATAGCGAAATATATGGATAGACTTCCTTGTAGCATATTTATGGGGGTTGGAGGAAGTTTCGATATTATAGCAGGTAATGTAAAACGTGCACCTAAATGGATGATAAGTATAGGAATGGAATGGCTTTACAGAGTTGTAAAAGAACCATTTAGAATTAAAAGATTATCATCTATACCAAGATTTATTTTAATTGTATTAAAAGAAAAGTACAATAGAAAATGATAAAGTATTAGGTACAAAGAAAAGTATAGGAGGGGATCCATATTAAAGTTTTGCATATCATATCTGGCAACGATAATGGTGGGGGTGGAAACCACGTATTAAACATATGTAATAAAAGCAATAAATACTTTGAAAATATAATTGGTTGTTTGGGACAAGGTCCACTATATTTAAAAACTAGAGATATGGATGTTAGTTATAAACTTTTTGATAAGAAGCTTAATAATATGGAACTCGTGAATTATGTAAATGACAATTCAATAAATATAGTAAGTTTTCATGGAGCAAAACCATTTTTAATACATTTAATTTTAAAAAACAAATTCAAAGTACCTACAGTCGCTGTAGTTCACAGTGATTTTAGATATGATTTTATTAATAATAAATTAAAATATTTAATTTTTACTCCGCTTAGTATAAAAGGTCTAAAGAGCTTTAGTAGTTATATTTGTGTATCAAATAACTTAAAGAAGTTATTAGAAGAAAAAAAAATTAGAGGAACTAAAAATGTTGTAAATAACGGTATAGATATAAAAAAAGTTAGAATTGGGATTTCAGCAGAAAATATAAGAAATAATTTAAAATTTGGTCAGAAGGAATTTATATTTGTTATGGTTGCAAGATTACATCCTATAAAAAATCATAGACAAGTTATACTGGCATTTAGCAAACTAACGCTTGAATTTCAAGATGTAAAATTAATTTTAGTTGGTGATGGGGAGTTGCGACCAAATTTAGAGAAACTAATATTGGAATTAAAACTACAAAATAATGTAATAATGGTTGGGAATGTGTCTAATCCTATAGCCTATATAAACAGTTCTAATGTTAGCGTTTTAGCTTCATTAAGCGAGGGTGGAGCACCACCCTTAACGGTCTTAGAGTCAGGAATAGTCAAGAAATCTTTGATTTATACCGAAGTTGGAGATTTAGAGTGTATACTGGATAAAAATAGTGGATATAAAATAAAGAATAAAGAAAGTGAAAATATTTATAAAATTATGAAAGAAGTTTATTTGGATAGGATAAATTTAAATATAAAAGGTGAAAATTTATATAACATTGTAGTGAATAGATTTACCATAGAAAAGTTTTGGAATAATTATTTTCAAATATATAAAAGTATACTAAAAAAAAATGATTTTTAAATTCACAAGAAGATGGAGTGTACCATGAAAGAAAACAAAGTTTTAAAAAGTTCAATGATTGTAATGTTATTTGTAATACTTGGAAAGGTGTTAGCTATAATAAGAGATAGTTTAATGTTTTCTAAATTTGGGGCTACTCATTCAGCTGATATATATGTATGGTGTTTTGGCGTTGTTTTTCTTTTTACTAGTCTAGGCTATGGTCTTAGCACAACAATAATACCTATTCTTACAGATTATATTGAGACAAAAGAATTAGATGAGAGAAATAGTTTTGTAAATAACGTAACTAATACTTCTATGATTATAACCGTAATTATCACGGGTATTGGAATATTATTTTCTTATTATATAGTGTTTTATTTTGCGAATAACTTGGCTAAGGATCCAATGATATTTAATCAAACCGTGAAGATACTTAGAATAATGTTCTTATCAGTTCTATTTTTGACACTTCAAGGCGTTGTGGCAGGAGCGTTACAAGCTCACAAAGAATTTTCTATTCCGGCCGCCATGGCAGCTGCAGCAAACTTAATATACGTAATTTATCTAAGTTTATTTGTAGATAAATTTGGTCTTACAGGATTTGCAATTACAACAGTACTAGCCTTTTTTGTACAATTCGTAATTAATGTTCCAAAGTTTAAGAAACTAGGATACAAGTATAAATTTGAAGTTGATTTTAAGAATAAAGACATGATAAAAATGTTTTTGCTCATGATACCAATAATAATAAGTACTGCAACCATGCAATTTAATTTGTTTATTAATAGATCATTTGCAATGAGCTTATACGAAGGAGCGACTTCAATTCTTGAATGTGCAAATAAGGTAACGCTACTTACCTATGAAGTTTTTGCAGTTGCTGTTTCTATGATAATATACCCAATATTGTCTACGTTCATTGCTCAAAATAATCATGAGGAATATAAAAAATCCTTAGTTAAATCAATTAATATTATAAATCTAGTTATGATACCAGCAGCACTAGCAATAGTGATATTGAGAGAGCCTTTAATTAGTGTATTATATTTTAGAGGTAAATTTACATTAAGTGATGTGAAGTTAGTTTCTGAGGCCTTATTGCTCTATTCTCCAACAATGCTCGCTTATGGAGTTAGAGACGTATTAAACAGAGCTTTTTACTCTGCAAAAGATACTAAAACACCAATGGTATATAGTATTGTTGGTGTGGTTATAAATATTATTTTTAGTGCTATTTTATTTAGGTATATGTCAGTGCCAGGATTAACATTATCTTCATCAATTTCATCTGTGGTTATCACCTTATTATTACTAAGACGGATGAATAAAAAATTTAAGGGAATCAATTTTAACTCTATGCTTAAAACCTTGTCGAAAATATCCATAGCTGCAATTATTATGGGAGTAGTAATATATTTTATCAAAAAAATATTTATAATGAACTTAACATTGGCTTTTGCTGTTAATTTAATGATTTTATTTGTATGTTCAATTGTAGGAATAATATTATATTTTGCTGTAACATATATTTTGAAAATCGAAGAATGTGTTTATATATGGAATATATTTAAAAACAAATTTATAAAAAAATAACTACATTATTTATATAACAATTACACATACTAAAGCTAAAGGAGTGTGTTATATGGAATTTTATGATGTTGTTGAAAATAGAAAAGGTATAAAAAAATTTAAAGATACCCCAATAAATCCTGAAAAATTAGCTAGAATGATTAATGCAGCTATGATGTCACCTTCATGGAAAAATAATAGTGGTTATAAGTTTATTTTAGTTGATGAAAAAAAGGAGCTTGAACAAATTTCTAAAGCTATAATGAATAATGATAATTTAGCATCGCAGTCAATATTAGATGCGCCTATGACTGCAGTTGTTGTGGCTGACCCAAATGCTTCTGGAGAAGTAGAAAACAGAGAATACTATTTAGTAGATAGTGCAATAGCCATGGAGCATTTTGTTCTATCGGCTACAAATGAAGGTTATGGAACTTGTTGGATTGGTGCAATTAATGAAGATGTTATTAAAAAAACTTTATCAATTCCACAAAATTACAAAGTAGTTGCTATGACTCCTATTGGAGAAATTGCAGAAAGTAAAGAACATAACGAAAAGAAAAATGTAAAAGATTTTGTATTTTCAAATACTTGGGAAAACGCCTATGTTGAAAACATTAAATAAATTTTGTTTTGGATTATTTTAATCTTAAAACTCTATAGTTGCAAATACACATCTATATATTGTCAATGTGTTCTAAGGATAATAATACCAACAAAATAGTAAGCAAAATAAAACACCTATATTTTTAGGTGTTTTATTTTATCTGTTAATTTAAAAATTAATTTGTTATTAGAAACCATTAATGAATATAATTATTAATTTCTAAAGTTATTTAAATAATGATAATTAATTGTAATTGATAGTTCGAATTATTAAAAGGTAAGCTATATTGAAAGGATTAATTGGTGAAAATAAACAGATTAAGATAGTTGTATTTGGTATAATAAAAGTGTAGCAAAGTGTCATCAAAAAGTGCTGCAGTTGGGAGAATAAAATACCCATTGCAAGCACCCTCAAAATATCATACTCTTAAGGTAGTCGACACCGAAGGAGATGA
>Ga0209123_1000160_pt1 | contig 104334 bp, 96 predicted proteins | sample BarGraIncu00431A_FD_184500 | JGI IMG/M metagenome (GOLD analysis project Ga0209123, IMG submission 184500) | Arctic peat soil microbial communities from Barrow, Alaska, USA - Barrow Graham LP Incubations 004-31A (SPAdes) (version 2) | ecosystem: Environmental > Terrestrial > Soil > Wetlands >... | reverse complement strand
CCATAATTCCGTGTATTTGTACATAATTCCGTGTATTTGTTTAGTAATTCCGACCCCCTACAGGTGTTCGCCCCCAAAAGTCTGGTCTATGAGAACATATTTACACACTTTAAGAATTAGCGAAAACCTGCAACAGCCCGCCAATACTGGCTATTTGCGCTGTATCAGTGCCACTGATTCCACATGATAAGTCTGCGAGAACATATCAACCGGCTGAATTTCTTTTGTTGCATAGCCAAGTTCCTCAAGTACTGCTAAATCTCTCGCCAAGGAAGCTGGATTACACGATACATATACAATACGACTGGGCTTCATCGCTGCAAAGGTTTCTAGTACTTGTTTCTCGCAGCCCGCCCGTGGGGGATCGACGACAATGGTATCCGGGCGTAATCCTTGTTTGAACATACGCGGCATTACATCGACCACATTACCCACGGTGAATTCCACATTTGTGACCTGGTTGATCTCAGCATTCACTTTGGCATCTCGAATGGCAGGCTCAACGATCTCGATACCATAGACTTTTGCTGCTTTTTCTGCCAAAAATAAGGTAATGGTGCCGGTACCACAATAGGCATCGATCACGGTTTGCTTACCTGTTAAACCAGCATATTCCACAGCCTTATTATAAAGGACTTCCGCTTGCTTAGTATTGACTTGGAAAAAAGAGCGGGCTGAAATATGAAAGGTGAATTTCCCTAGCCGATCTGTAATGGTATCTCGGCCCCACACGGTTTTCATTTGATGACCTAAAATCACATTAGTTTGTCTATTATTCACATTATGTATAATACTTACGATATTTGGTACTTTTTGTATCAGCCGTTGAATCAGAACTGCTTTATTGGGTAGATCAGGAGTTGCTGTGACGAGGATTACCATAACCTCACCTGTTGCTATACCAACCCGCCCGATCACATGACGCATTTCTCCTTGCCCTGTACGTTCATCATAAGTACTAATTCCTAGTTCTGTCACCACTTGTTGTAGCGTTTGAGCGATACGATCATTGTCTGAATGCTGGATATAACAATGCTTCGTGTTAATAATCTGATGGGAGCCTTGGGCAAAGCACCCAACAGCGACTTGCCCCTTCGTGATACCAATGGGGAACTGCATTTTATTACGATAATACCAAGGTTCTGCTGCCCCTAGGGTTGGATGAATGGTCACATCGGCTATCTTTCCAATTCTTGTGACAGCATCAACCACCATCTGACGTTTTAACACCAGTTGCTGATCATATTCCACATGTTGCAATTGACAGCCACCACACTGATAATAGATGGGGCATTGAGGTACCGAACGGAATGGGGCCGTCACCTTTACATTTTGCAAGTTGCCTTTGGCATAGTTCTTTTTCACTTCCGTAATTTTCACTTCAACGGTTTCCCCTGGTAGTGCATGCGGAACAAAGATGGTAAAGCCTTCATATTTACCCACACCCTCGCCACTATGCCCCAGGCTGACAATCTCTACAGTATATGTATTATTTCTTATTACCGGTTGTAGTTGTTTTTCCATTTTATTTCACCTTTCTATTTATCACAAAATAGGTTTTGAAAAAAATAATTAAAACACAAAGACACGAATGCCCCACTAGCGGCGTAGTGTCTTTGTGTTTCTATATTTTTAGGCACCTGTCCAGGTCATATTAGAGATTATGAGCTTTTGCTATCGTCTGCCGATTTGCTCAATTTGATAAAACTATCCGTATAGTCTTTGAGTTGTTGACTCACCAAATAATGAATACTGCCAACTGGATAGGTCTCATCTGCCTGACAAATACCTGCTGGTACATCCGTCAAAATCTCAATACCTTGATCAATGGTGTGTACGGGATAAATATGGAATTTCCCCTGCCGCACAGCATCCACGACTTCATCATTTAATGCTAGTTCATCAACATTTTGATAAGGAATCATGACGCCTTGTTCGCCGGTTATGCCTTTTATTTTACAAATATTAAAGAAGCCTTCAATTTTTTCCGTAACGCCACCAATAGGCTGGATTTCTCCTTTTTGATTAACGGAGCCGGTCATGGCAATATATTGTTTGATGGGTACACCGGATAAGCTTGATAACAAAACATAGAGTTCAGTACTGGATGCGCTGTCCCCATCCACACCACCATAGAGCTGTTCAAAGGTGATACTGGCCGTGAGGGCTAAGGGGAGTTTCTGCGCATATTTTTGTCCAATATAACCACTTAAGATAAGTACCCCTTTGGAATGACTAGTACCGCTCATTTTAGTTTCTCGCTCAATATTGATAATACCACCTTTACCCATATAGGTATTAGCTGTAATCCGTGAAGGTTTACCAAACATATACTCACCAACGGCCATCACGGCCAAACCATTCACCTGGCCCACTTTCCGCCCTTCTGTATCAATCATGAGTTTACCATCGGTAAACATTTCTTGCATGTGCTCTTCATATTTATTGGAACGATAATTTTTTTCCAAGATGGCTTGTTTTACATGCTCGCCAGTGACAATTGTACTACCATCCATGGTCGCCCAAATATCAGCTTCGCATAATATTTTAACGACTTCACTAAAACGAGTCGTTAATTTTTTTTGATTGCCAGCTAGGCGGCAGGAATACTCAACCATCTTAGCCACACCCGAACGATCAAAATGTTTGAGTTCTTTACTTGCAACAGTGGAACTAATAAAGCCCGCCATTTTTTGTATGTTATCAGTGGTACTCTCCATCTGTGTATCAAAATCAGCATGAATTTTAAATAATTTACTAAATTCTTCATCATGATTATACATCAAATAATACAAATAAGGATTACCAATGAGGATGACTTTGACATCAATGGGCACGGGCTTTGGTTTTAGTGAAGCCATAGCCATCATACCATATTGTTCGCTCAGGTTTTCTACATATAATTGTTGTGTTTTTAAGATACGTTTTAAGACTTCCCAAGCCCCCATATTGCTTAACACATCGCGAGCATTTAAAATCAGATAACCACCATTGGCTTTGTGCAGTGCTCCAGCCTTAATCATAGTAAAATCTGTGTTCATCATACCCATACGCGTTTCATATTCCACTCGTCCCACTAAATTGTAATAAGTAGGATTGGATTCTACAATGATGGGTGCACCTTTTAGTTCTCGATTATCCACTAGTAAATTAACTTTGTATTTATCGCGAATGGCATCTTGGTTATTTTTTTTCAAAAAAGCAAAGGGATTACTCTGGTCCTCATCCCCATTGCTAGCTTTAAAATCATTAATGTTTTTTACCGCATCCTGCTTTATGGCTTCTAAATACTCTACAACGCCAGCATGTTCTTGATATCTTTCCTTTACTTCTTCAATCAAGCTACCAGCGGCAAATAAACCAACCTTACCATCCAGTTCGCGGATTTCTTCACGCATTTCCCGTTCTAACTCCTGCATACGTCTGACGACTTCCATGGCTTTTTCATGGACCATCACTATTTTCTTTTCGATTTTTTCTTTTTCTTCCTTATCTAACTGTTGAAATTCTTCAGGAGGAATGGCTTTGCCATCAGCCATGGGTACACCGATAAAACCCGTTGTTGACCACTGAGGCATAATGCCATATTCCTCAGCCTTGTCATTAAAGGAGTCAATCAGAACAGAACGTCGTTCTTGAAATACTTTGATGATGGCATTCTTCGATTGTTCATAGTCATCACTACTAAAAATTTTACCCACTTCGGTTTTAATATCTTCAATAACTTCTTCAATATCTTTACAAAAAATATGACCTTTACCTGCCGGCAACAATAGAGCAATGGGCTGACTGTTATTTTTAAAATTATTTACATAACACCAATCTCCAGGAATGGGTTTTTTCGAGGCCACTTTTGCGACAGCCGCTTTCGCATACGTAATTTTCCCAGTCCCCACCAAACCTGATATAAAAATATTATAACCCAGATTTTTGGCAAATAGTCCAAACTCCATGGCTTTGACGGCCCGTTTTTGACCAATCATGACATCAAGTGGCGATATACTAGCTGTAGTTTCAAAATCAAACAAGTTTTCATCACACATAAAACGAAGTTTTTCCACTGGTAGTTCAGGATATATGATCATGATGTTGTTCCCCTTTTCAATTCTGACTTTTACTCTTAATGTTCGACTTATTTTACCAAAATACCTTTTAGCTGCCATTAATTATATAAAGATTGGGAAATTTCCTCATGTATCTTATTCATCAACTAGAAACTTAGTTACATGCCTGACTCACACCAAGGAGATACCAAAAAACAGCATGAGTATTTTCCCTGTATTAATAACACCATGGGCAATCATGGCACTAATCAATGATCCTGTTGAGTTATACACAAATGCTAAGCCCATCCCAACCACCATCATTTCAGCAAACCAATACAGATTAAAATGCATCATGGCAAACACCACCGAGCTTCCAATGGCTCCTCCCCAAAAACCCCAGCGTTCTTGCATGGGCAAAAAGGTGAATAACCGATAGAGCATTTCTTCCGCCAAAGGCGCCAATACCCCAGCTAAAAATAAGGGGGGGATGACTTGTTGCCAAGTCGTAGCATTTTCCACTTGCGCGACAAGAGGGTGGTCGGTCGGCGTTATAAACAGCATGGTTGTGTATATTTTTTCGCTAAAGAGACTAACGGCCAGCAAGATCAAACCAACAGCCAATCCTTGCAATATGTTGACCCTAATATGATCCAACGATAAACCCAGTTTTCTAAAATCACCACCCGATTTACCTACTGTTAAGCAAACCAATCCTACGACGACTATCCGATCAGTAATTTCTATCATAAAAGGAGTGACCGTGAATAGTAGAGGATATAACACCCTAACCAATAGTAATCCAATCACTAACCGTAATACATGAATGGACAGCACAACTTTAAGATTCCACACTACTCTGCCATAGATCATCTTTCTTACCCTCTTTATTAGATTATAAAAACACATCAATATCATTATGCACGACCTGCTTATCTTTCATCCTTGGGAAAAATTAGCTATCAAAAAAGCTTTATATGATGCTTTTCTATCTTTCTTCTAACAATGGGGCCATCTAGATTACTATTGCACATCATACTATCTACTCATTGATTGTATATATTCCCCATGCCCCCTTGACAGAAAGATCGCCTAAACCGAAGTCTAGGCGATCATAGGAGTTTTCTTATTCATTCTAGTAAGGGATTCGGCAAAACACTACACCATTTAAAGAGATGATTTCTGCACTGAAGAGGCGTTACTTATCATTTCTCTTCAAAATATTCAAAAGCATCAACAACATCCAAGAATGTCCCATCGAAACCTGCAGCTAACACTTTATCCAAATAAGCATTCGGCGATCCATATAGAATATTTTTCCATTCAGAAGTCCAATATTTCACCTTGTAATTCCCCGGCCAGTCTGGATTTTTTTCTGCCATCCATTTTGGAGGTTTTGTCGACCATGTACTATCCCAATAAGAACGGTAATCCTCGGCTTCACCAATACTCATATACGAAAATACTAGTCGAGAAGCACCATTCTTCTTAACCTTAAGAGAAGCCACATCACATGGTGTCAACAGATCTCCATTAAAATACAGGTCAATAATCAGCAGATCATAATTCGTCTTTCTCAATCTTTCCAAATAACTCTGTTTGTCAGAAAAGGCATGAGGATTAAATAAGACAATGAAGTTTTTTACCTGCCGCAAGTTACTAATATTATTATCATTTTCATGATGAATACTTTTAGGGTAATCTGGAATCGTGTCCAGTTGTCGACTATCGGCAGCAAAACCAATAAAACCACTTTCATCATTAAATTGATATGACCTGTCCATCCGTTGTAAAATATTACAATAGTCAATATTGAGGATGGGTAATTTTTGGGCAATAGGTCCAACTAAAGACTGATCAAGATTACCTCTAACGGATGCAGTCGTTCGGGCATTATCTTTCATTTCCCATCCATAATGAAAACCTTCCATGATGATTCCATCGACACTCTTCAACAGAATTCCAAGAGATTCATCACCGACTTTCTCGCGTTCAAAAAGTCCTAATCCATTATTCCCAATGACCTGAAAGGAAGGCTTTCTAGCTTTAGAATATGTGCTGATTTTCTCGATGAGTAAAATCATCTCTTTTTTGTAATCAACATTTGGCATGGCCGCCACCCGATTGCCAAACAGTTGCGTTGCCTGCCACTGAAGGATATAATCTTTCATGTGTTTGGGAAACACTCCAGTAGCAAAACTACTGACTACAAGAAAGAGCAGAAGCAACGTCGAGATTAAAGCTGTCTTTCTCATTTTATACATCCCCATTCCTTTACCTATCTACACGTCTCGGTAAACAGCATTTTACATGCTCACAAGATACTTACAATAGAAAGTGTATCCTTGATATGAAGTTGCTGGCGAATCATCATACATATAGAACCGCTCAAGATCAAAAGATAATTTTTTATCTTCTGTAAAATTAACATCATAACCGAAACCAAAGTTATATTTTTTTTGTCCATTTATAATTACAGTGGTAATTGGATTATAGTCAGTACCAGAACTAAGCATTACATTAGCCATGGTGCGGAAGGTACGATTATTTGGCAATTTTTTACTCCACACCGTACCAAAATAATTACGATCTAAACTGCTCATTCCTACAATTCCACTGGCCGTAGGATCAGAAGAAGTATAGGGATTTTCAAATGCACGCCAAAAATACAACATTAGGTTTTGGTTCTTGGGCAAATCCCTGCTGTAATTAAGCTTGAAAGTTAATTGATCCCCTTCCTGATAAGTGATATTCCCGTCTTGAGTCCCCTCTTGTGTAATACCAAAATTCGAATGGTTTATCTCACCAACGAATTGCCACTTGGTCTCAGTATGACGCCACCGGAATGTTTTTCCCCATTCATTTCCTGGTTCCAGTCGTCCATTCGTTATACTTGTATCATAAGTATAACTACGATGTAAAGCATAATAAGTTTCAAGGGTCCAGATATCTTTTTTGCTAATTTTCCGACTAACACTCACGCCTGGAGTATAATTCCATCCTTCACCGAAGCGATCCAATTCCACTAAATCATTGGACATGATGGAATTTGTACCATTTAAACCAGATTTTCCTGTTGGCATATTAATATCAAGATAATACCGAAGGGAATATTTATTTTTTTCATTTTTTTGTGCTACACTTAACACCGTGTCAGTCCATGTGGAAACTTGTCCATTAGCAACTGATTTATTTCCAGATGTAACATACCCTGTGCGCAAACCAACTTCAGTATCTTTATTCGTATAATTAAACTCATAGGGCTGATAAAATTGGTATCCACTATGACCTTGATTATCCTTCCACGTAAAATATTGGCTTGCTAATTCCATGGAACGTGTTTTCGCCACAGGTACCTGTTGTTTTTTATCCTCATCCAATACTGCTTTTGCGTCAAGAAGATCCGTCTTAGCCAACTCTAAAGCTTCTGCCATACTGACAAGTTCGTTTTGAAGTTCTTCATGGGCAACTTTTGCCGCTGCAAGTTCTTTCTGGGCATCCATACTCACTGCCGTTGCATCAAGGGCTTCTTGACGTGCTTCCTCTGATGATCCTACTTGGTCTTCTGCTTCAGCCACTCGCTTTTCGGCCGCCTCAACAGCTGCTGAAGCCGCATTGACTCTTCTTTCACCAGCAATATTCCTCGCACTGACTACGGCATAGGCTCTATCTTCAGCAGCTTCTGCGGCGGCGATTGCCTGATCGATCTTAGCCTCATTATCCCCGGCATCGTTAACAGCCTTAGCTGCAGCAGCAGCTGTTTGAGATGCAGCCTCTGCTTCTGCAGCCCGATTCTCTGCTTCCTCAGCCGCAATAGCTTGAGTTTCTGCCCTTTTAGCCTTTTCTAAAGCATCATTGGCCAAAGCAACTTCAGCTTTCATAGCTCTTTCTTTATTCTGAGCCACTTTAGCTGCCTTATTTTTTCCATCAGCCTCTCCAATAGCTTTTTGTGCTATTTCAGCAGCTTTTTCAACGGATGCCTTCCCCACAAGTGCTGCCTTTTCTGCAGCAGCTTTAGCGGTCTCGGCTTTGGCTAATTCTGCTTTATTTCGCGCTACGAGCGCCTCATCTAGCGCGATCTCTGCAGCGATCGCTGCTTGTTCGGCCATGACTCTAGCTTCCTCCTGAGCAAGCGTAGCAGTCGTTTTCACTTCATCAACAACAGTAATCGCGCTAGCCGCATTCACAGTGGGTTCTATAAAAAATAGACTACATACACAAAATAGCAATAAGCGTTCAAACAATCTAACTTCTCCCCTTTCATCAAAATCCTCTTTTACTCATCCTTACTATCCTTATTATCCTTTTCATCTACTTTTACATCATTTTTAGCTTCAGCAAGATCGGCTTTGGCTTGTACCAAAGCCTGTTTAGCTTCAGCAAGGGTTTCCTGAGCATCTTTTAACGTATCTTTTGCATCTGCTAATTCGCTTCTTGCATCCGCTAGTTCTTGATTAGCGTCTACCATTTCATCAGCAAGCTCAGCCCTTGCATCGGCTGCTTCGGCACGCTCTGCAACAAGATCGGCTTGAGCCGCAACGGCTTCGGCTCTTTCATCAGCTTCCGTATAATTCTTTTCCGCCATATCATATGCTTTATCATCAGCACCAGCAGTTGCTTTTGCTCTAACCGCAGAAGCATTTGCCTTTCTCTCATCGGCTGCAAGCACTGCTTCATTAGCTCTAGTAGAATCCTCCCCCACTTGCGCTGCAGCATCGATAACCCTATTAGGATCAACAACTCCACCCGATTTCATTAACAAGTGTACCTGTTTCTCCGCCATTTCCAATACAAGCTGGGCTTTATCTAGCTTTACGGAAGCATCTTTTGCTGCTATTTCCGCTTCCTTCACTTCTTCTGTTATCTCAGTTACTGCAAGCTCAGCAACTGAAACATTATTAACATCAGCCGCAGTAACAATCGTTGGCTGTGCTAAAAGAAAAAGATAACATAAGAAGAATAAGCAATAACGCATTACTATCACCTCACTTTTTTCAAAATTCATCTTTATTTGTTGAATTCTCTTTTGCCATCCATCACAATCACAGCATTTTTTTCCCGATAACACCAGTTAACAAATTTGCTTAAAAGTCCTGGCCTTTTATTATAAAAAACAGGACGAGAACAAAAGACAAAGTAGTCAAGTCGCTTACTATAGTAAACCAAACGACCAAATGAGATGACTAAGCTTAAAAATGCAGCAAGGAAGAAGCCAAAACCATAGGCATTCTCGCCAAATTCTAAACCAAGGACATTAAATCCAACATTCATGATGAGAAAAATTGCCGAAATCCACAATGCTCCTTTTCGATCTTCAACATAAAGAAGAATTGTTATAACAATTTGCAAGATCCCTGTCGCATATGCCCCTAGCACAATTAAATTATACATATTTATCGAAGAATGGCTCAAACCAATTCTCGGCAAAAGATAATTTCCTATGGCTAGAAAAATAAATGAAAAAACCAACTGAAATTCAAGAACGTTGCGGATTTCTGACCACATCACACGAAAAAGATCATTACGTGCATCCTCTATTTCTTTTAGGTTTCCGCCTTCGGTAATATACATAAAATAGGTAGAATATCTTTTATAAAAATGGATTTCTGTCGCAACAACGAAAACAACCATCACAGGTAATATGGATAAAAAGCCATAAAAGGTTGCTATATCATAGATAGGAGCATACCAATATGTCTCTTCAATGGAAATGGCCAGTGATCCGCGCCAAATAATAATATTGGGAATGTATAAACTTATGGAATAAAACAAGCTGATCAGAAACAGGTTAAAGTGAGTCTCAAAGTACTGTAAGAAGAGAAAATTTCGGTGGCTTGTCCCCACAAAAAATTTCTTAATATTGGTCATGAGCATTGCTGTAATGAGCAGCATCCCAATATCCATCGCCACTATCGTACCAAATAATTGGGGAAGAATACTTGTTTTCAATACGACAAAGACTAGAAAAATCGAAAGGAAAACCCCTCCCACATAAGACTGTATGATTTTTTTATAATCCTTCAGGGCCGTCAAATATACACCCTGAATCCAAATTGTAATCAGTTCCATATAAAAAATATAGGTCACTAGTTTCAATTCGAATGCCAATGGAGCCTTCCAGAAAAAGAATAAAGCAAAAATTGAACCTATCGTAAGTGCTACGGAAAGCATACCGTACAATGAGGGGATAATCTCATTATATTCCTTACTGTATATTTTATCGGCTATATATCTAGTAATTAACATAGCAAATCCACTAGAAATAATATGCGAAAAAATAAAGGGATAACTAACTGATGCAATGTATAATTGTTTCGTAAAATACGGAACATCAAATATGGAAAATAACAATTGAATCATTAAAACCATGCCTGTCATGAGAAGAAAAGGGCCCGTTGTTACAACCGTCGTATACGTATATGCCCTAAAGTAACCAATCGCACTTTTTTTATCAAAAAGTTTTTTTAATTCAAACCCTATACCTGCCATTTATATCCACTCACTCCCATGTATACCTTGCAGTATACTATTTTCAAACCGTATGGATGCCGTTTACTTGCCATCCAAATATTCCTCTTGATATACTTTTCGGTAAGCATCTAGAAATCCATTGAGTGTATAGGATTCATTAATACGCTGATATCCAGCCTCACCCATTTCTAATCTGAGCTTTTTGTCCTCAACAAGTGTAACAATGGCCTTTGCCATATCCTCAAAGTCCATCATTGCAACAATGATTCCAGCTTGACCAAAATCATCGTTGCTACCATACAGCAGTTCTCGGCAACTTCCTACATCCGTTGATACAAAGGGCCTCCTACTGGCCATTCCTTCCAGAACAGCCAATGGCTGTCCCTCACTGATGCTAGATAACACTAAAATATCAATTTCATCCATGTATTTCTTAATATCTACTGAACCTGTAAATTCAAGATCCTGGATTTCTAACGTCTCAACCAGCTTTCGGCACTCCGCATAATACTCTGGATTTTCATCTGTAGGGCCCAGAATCAAAAAACGTGCATTGGGTATTTTCAGTTTAACCAGGAAGAAACTTCTAATCATGGTAATAATATCTTTTACAGGAACGACCCGCACCACAGCAGCAATGGTTATCATTTTATTGTCATCCCGCGGTGCTTTGACGTCTTCAAACTTTTTCTCATTGATACCATTGGGTATAATTTGGACTTTTGTCGGGTCACAACCTAAGGAAACCTGTATTTCAGAATTTTTTTCAAACATGGTAAAGACACGGGTAGATTTTTGATAAGTCAACCTAGCCAAACTATAAAAATAGTCAATCCAAACAGACTTAAAATCCCCTTGGGTCCAGTCACACTTGATGATTTCCTCTTCTCTTTCCCTAGAATATATACCATGCTCTGTCAAAATAAATGGTTTATTATAAATAGTAGCTGCCATTCCGCCTACCGCTCCACTATAACCTGCTGCTACACTGTGATAAATATCAGCCTCAGGTAAGCCTTGCTGTATGAGGAAAAACAAGGGTAATAACATGGACCTAATCGTCCAGAAAAAATCAGTAAAGGGCAGATGACTGAATTTTTTCTTGTATGCACTTGTTATAACATCAAAAAAATCAAAACTCATGAATATTTCTAAGGGACCTCTATTCTTTTTGCCAGACCGGAATAACATCAATAATTCCCCTAGGTCAATATCTCCTTCGCCGCAAATCAATTTTTCTAAATTTTCTTTTTCTACCCCACTCAAGCGGTATGTCCCCGTGGATGGACTTTTAAGATCCAAGATACTATCTAAAAATACTTCCCGAATCTCAATCACATTAAAAGGTAATTGATACTTAAAAATTCCTCGAGTTTTCTCCTCAGCACCAATTGAATAAATAATAAACTGGTGTTCGGGCATCCCTAAAATTAACATTTGTACCCAAGCAGATAGACCGCCAGTAATATATGGATAACTTCCTTCCACTAGCATACAAATTTTCACTGCTTAACCTCCTTTTCAAACTGTATTGTAACCTCAGATTCAGAAATTTTTAGTAAATACACATTATCATCAATACGTTCTACTTGACATCCCTGATAACCCACAATTTTCTTCGGCGATTTAAGAATGAAAAAAGCCTCATCCTTAAATCCCCAACAATATATTGTCAGTTTATCTTGTCCCTGCACCATACGATACTGTAAGTTAAAATAGTCCTCCATGTACTCCGCACCACGCGAGGCTGTACTACTTCTGAGCCAACTATAATTTTCCTGAATTTCTTTCATTAGAGATTCAAAATCATGATGCATATCTTTCCAACTATATTCGGCACTTTCTGGATAAAAAAGTTCATCTGGATGAACGAAATGAGTAAATATACCGATTGAATTGATTGTATTTAAAATAACCCAATCCGTATTATCACTTCGAATATAATCCGAAGAAATACGCGGCATTTCAACAACGCCATTATCATTCCTCGTAAATTCTTGAATATAAGCTTTGCTTTCTTCTCGGCCTGCAGTATAAAGGGAAGCAAATACTTTTAAATCTGGGAAAGCCTGCATCACGGCTTCTTTACCTTCAGGACTTAGAATATTGGAAGGCGGCACATAGACCTTCAAATTATAATCTGGATATACATTTTGCACATACCTTTTGAGTTCTTGCAAACTCCGCACCATATCGTCTTGACTTGTCCAGGCATTATACGACAATTCCTCTTGCTGATATCCTTTAGGCGCTAATGGTTGATGATTATAACCATGAATCCCCAGCTCTCCACCACTTTTGAGGAGTTCTCGGCCATATATAATGAGATTATTATGATCAAGGGTATCCTTATCAGGCTCAAAAGGAGGAACGACTTTATCATTGTAGGTTTCTATAATCAAGCCTGTATAACGAATGTTATATTTTTGAGCCGTTGCCAGCATATCAGGCCACCAGACCTGTCGGTAAAATTGTGGGGATGTTAATTGAAACTCTTTGTAAATTTTATCTTGCCGTCCTTCTGGTATGGGAGCAGGAAAGTCATCAATAAATATAACCTTAATCCCTACTGTCGGGTAAACATAAATTTCTTTACCTAGCCCCAGCATAGCCGTCATTACACCTCGGTTTACTTTATCGGATAAACTTGAACCATTGTAAACAATATATTTTCCTTTTCCAAAATTATATTCCCATAATAAGGGTACTCCTCCCTGAGAGCTCATATGTATGAGAGCACCAGGATTCAACGCACCCATTACAGCAGAAGTTTTGTAGTCATCATCATTCAATTCAAATCCTTTGCCACCAATAAGAAGATTGGTGTTCATCTTAATGCCAGAAACATCAGCGATTCCATCAACACGACTAAAACCCATCTCCTGATACATTTGATTGAAGGCTACCCCTGGCGTCGGTCGAAACATAAAATACACGCTTCCGCCTTGACGAACATAGTCTCTAATGCTATCCATATTTTTTACCTGGTCTAAATTTTCAAGTGCCAAAATAATTCCATCATAATTTTGTTTTTGACTTGTATACGCCTTCGCTTCAATTGCTACGACATCTTTTTTTAGATATTTTGCCGTTTTTTCAATACTACGGCGTAAAAAAAGACTATTTACACTTTCTGCATCATAAACAATAACAAACCGTTCCACGGGTAGATTTTTTTCCACATCCCCGCTTTCTTTAAGAGAGGCCGTCACAGTCTCAACATTCTTGTTCCTAATTAAGCGAATAAAACCATCGCTCCGATTATATTGAAAAAACAATCCTAAAAAAAGAATTAAGCAAATAATCATCGTAATATTTTTTTTATACATAGTGCTCTCCCCCATCCCAAAAACGGATAATCTCCAGAGCATTGACTGTGAACTGAATAGGAGAAGCCTTAAGCTGTTTCACTTTTTCTTGTAACCCATTGTAATTTTTCAACTGACTATATAATTTTATATACAAAATATAAGGCATTTCACTATTAGGAAAATATTCCAAAAATTTCTCACAAAATTCTTCCGCTTTTATATAGTTTTCCAATTTTATTTCATAATTGATTTTTTCAATAAAATATTTTTTTTCCGTAGCATCAAGAGAAATTAAATTTTCCAGCATGCTTGCATAGGCTTTTTCACTTTTCTTTTGTGATATCTTATCAAGAAAACCAATCTGTAAATAATCACTCATTGTATCTGCATATTGCCTCAAATTATCGTTGTTGTTGGGATCGCTGCGCATTTTTTTCTCTAGATGAAATAGCTGCGATTCCATCTTTTCGATTGTCGTCGTAACCGCTGACACTGCGTAGTGAGATATTTCTCGATCACTATCACGAACGGCCCTAAGCAAAAGATTGTTATTACGCAAAACGTCTTGCTTAATGGCATCGGTGAGTAACGTCCGCTTCAGCTTAGCATCGTCAAGAAATAAAGCATCTTCAATTGGGATAATATTTGCTTTTCGCCGTATAATATCACCTAGCACAGAATTGCTATTTTTGAATTCCTGATACATATAAGATGGATCTTCATTTTTAAATCTAAAAAAGTCAAATAACCTAAGGCCCAGAAGAAAAATCAGTCCAAAAATAGGTATGGAAAAAACAATTAAAAACTCACTAATGGCTTGAGACTTATTTTTGGATGCAGCCATAAAAAAATATAACAATGATACCACAGTATGTACTACAAATAAAATTATGATTTCATGATCATTCATGTTGCTCACCCGTAACATCAACAGAATCCAATCCTGTGATTTTAAGCCGTTCTTGAACTTTTAGCACCATATCAGGGGTAATATTCGTTAACAAAACATACACTTGTCCGTCTTGTCTTAAACCAATGTAATCCTCATCCCTAATAACTTTTTCCAGACCTTTATCGATCATATTATAATCTAATTCCTTAGCTATAATCCTTAGTAAGACAATGGATAATTCCGTCTCGTAAGTGCTTTTCCGCCTATCAATCTCTGTTTGAATTTTTTCAAACTCTTCTACAATGAGAATGCGAGTGGCTCCAATGTATTTCTTATCATGAACACCGAGCTCATACAAATAAGCCTTACCCAAGACATCTGAAATCAGCATTGCAGTAATTTTTAGCAAATTCTCATGATAAAGCGTTAGATTTTCAAAGGGTAAATTATAGATTTGTATAACCCCAATCACCTGACCACCATATATAATCGGCGCCGCCATATTGGGGCATTCTGATGTTAAGAATTTATTGGTAAAAACCCGTTTATCTTCCATCATTTGATTCACATACTCGTGATCTTGAATTTTAATGGATTTTGGTAAATGATTCAAAATAGTTCCCGTCTTAATTTTTTGTCTGAGATAATCCTTATTTTTACCAACAATATAAATGGCCACGGCCTCTGTCTTCATTGTCTCCGCTACAATCTTGTTGGCAGCAGTAAAGATATTCTCTACTTCAAGACTATCAAGTTCTCGAATCACACTATAAGTTTTACCAATCGTGTTATCAGAATTTACGATTTGTTTGTACAGGGCATCCTTAGTTTGATTGCTTTCCGAATACATATTTTTAAGAAAATTATACTGTTCTTTTAAATTTCGTAATGTTATGTTCAGGTCAGAGGTCACTCGTTCCCGACTGTCACTTACATAACCAGTAACAACACCAACAAATAGATAGGTCGCAAAATGAACCATCTGCTGCGACTGATACATGATGGAGACAAAATCAGCACCCCGCGATAAAAAGCCATAGATAAGAAGTATAGTCGCAAGAGCCGTTGCCGGAAGGGATTGCCTTTTACCATACAAAATACCCATCGTCCCGATGTAGATGTAGTTATAGTCCAGTCCAATACTCGTATTGATAATCCCATCATAGTTACTGTAAACATTCAACAGAATCATAAAGCCAAACAAAATCAGGTTTTCAAGGTACGGTCTTACCGTTTTAAAGAAAGAGCTTTCTATCATGGAAGGAGCTTTGACTGTTAAAGTGGCTGCCACTGTTCGTTTTCCCCAATCACTTTCATACCACTGATAGGTTTTTTCTAACCCCTCTTGTAATGTATATTTGGGCGTCCATTTCAATTCTTGCATAACTCTGCTATTATCTAATCTGGATTTATAAATATCTCCAGACCTCTTTGCTTCATATCTGATATTTTTAATCTGGTTAGACTGAGATAGAGTGTTAATTAAACTCTTCAGACTGGATTCCGTATTGGTCGATATATTCATTACATCATATTGGCAAGTGGAGTTTACTACCCGGTATATTGCATCGGCTACATCCTCTACATATACATAATCTCTCGTCTGGCTTCCATCCCCATAAACGACAATTTCTTTATCTTCCATCATCTGTTTCATAAAAATCGAGATGACGCCTGCTTCCCCCTTTATCCCCTGCCTTGGCCCGTAAACATTTGCAAAGCGTAAGACCACCGTCTCTAGTCCATATAATTCTTTCCATTTATGACAATATTCCTCACCATTGAATTTATTAATACCATAGATGGACATGGGGTGAGAAGGAGTCGTCTCCGGTATAGGAAGGTTTTGTGTATCACCGTAAACAGCTGCTGATGAAGCAAAAACAAGCTTTTTAACGCCATATTTTCGTGACAAATCCAGTATATTAATAAGACCAAGAATATTTGATTCACTATCCAGGTAAGGGTCTTGGGTGGAGAGACTGACATCCACTTGGGCTGCAAGATGAATGACAACATCTAAATTATTTGTCTTAAAAACCTCTTCACATTTCTTATCAACTACATTAAGTTCATAAAGCTTATGCTGAATTCCTAGATTTTCTTTTGCTCCTGTGGAAAGATTATCAATAATGAATATCTGATGTCCCTCTTTAAAAAACCGCTCAGCAATATGAGAACCTATAAAACCACATCCACCTGTAATCAATACGCGCATATATATCCCCCTTTTATGATTCATATAGGCAGAGGTGGTACACCTCAGGCCCCTTGATCATTTCACCTTATTGTTCAAAATATTGATAAGCATCAATTAGATCGAGAAAAACTCCACTAAATCCTGCCGTTAGAATCATATCTAAATTAGATTTTTCTGAACCCAATAAGATCTTTTTCCATTCTACATCCCAATATTTAACTTTATAAGCTCCCATCCAAGCTGGATTTTTTTCTGCGACCCACTTCGGAGGATCCTTATACCATGAAGGCTTCCAATAGGCACGATAGTCTGCGGCTTCACCTACACTCATATAAGCAAATACCAACCGTGATCCGCCATTATTCTTTAAAATAAGAGTATTGACATCATCCACTGATAAAAGGCTACCATTGAAAGCCATATCAATAATTAGAACATCATAATTTGTTTTTTGTAGGCTACGTAAATAAGTTTCCTTATTCGCAAAATTTCGTGGATTTAGCAGTACGAGTATATTTTTCCCTTGTTTTAACTTATCAATATTATTATTATTCTCATTGTGAATAATAATAGGATAACTAGGAATACTATCTAGTAAGCGGTTAGCTGTAGTTGAAACAATGCCTTTTCCTTCATTCATTTTATATGATTTATCAACTTTTTCTGGTTTCTGACAATAGTCGATATTAAAAACAGGCCATTTATGAATAAGCAGTGCTGTTAAAGGTTCTTGCAAGTACTGTCTGCTGGTCACAGACCTTTCTTTCTCGTCACTTATTTCCCAACTATAGAAAAGTCCTTCAAGCAAGATTCCATCTAGACTATCAGAAAGTTCATCTACCTTATCACCTAAGGTACTTTCTTGAACATCATTAGGTTTTACTAGACCGAGTGCATTGTTCCCAATGACTTGGAATGAGGGTCTTTTTTCTTTACTATATAATTTAATGTCTTTAATGAGAGCGATCATTTCCCTCTTATAGTCCAGATCCGCTTCTTTTACATTTTTAATTTCTTTGTTTTTTGCGTAACTTATCCCTCCCCAAATTACCCACATTACAACCATACTTAAAACGATTAGGACAAAGCATCCTACTTTTTTATCAAAATTCACTTTTCACCGCCTTGTCAATTCCATCCAAAATACAATTTTTACTGTTCATTTCTGATATAAAAAAACCAGACTACATAAAAATGCAGTCTGGCAGTCATGGCAATACTATTTGCCGTAGACCCATAACTTTGCGTCCTTACCTTTCGATAAGTTTGCCCTTGTATTATAAAATATAACTTTTAACGTTGCTTTCACATTAAAAGTATTTTTCATATTCTTGCCATTTTAACTCAAAATATAAGTTATAACTACTCATTTATGATATAAAAAAACCAGGCTACATAAAAATGCAGTCTGGCAGTCATGGCAATACTATTTGCCGTAGACCCATAACTTTGCGTCCTTACCTTTCGATAAGTTTGCCCTTATACCATATTTTTCTTAAGATTTTCTTAATTATATCCCATTTAGCTCCTAAAAACAACATTTAAATCCTAAAATAAACATTTAACTCCTAAAAACAGCATTTAAATCCTAATTAGCAACATTAAAATCTTAATTAATTATTCTTATCTCATAAAAAACTATTATAAATAGAGAAAGAACTCCTCAATTGAGGAGTTCTTTCTCTATATATAATACAAATTTCACTTTTTTGCTATTCCGTACTGCTATGCATTCTTTAGATAGTAAACTATTTTACTTTATTATCATTCTCTCACGGAGTAAACTATTCACCATATCTGGATTAGCCCGACCTTTACTTTGTTTCATGGTCTGTCCGACTAAGAAACCAATGGCTTTTTCCTTGCCAGCATTAAAATCAGCTACGGATTGAGGATTGGCAGCGATAACGGCATCTACAATTCCAATAATCTCACTACTATCAGAAATTTGTACCAAGCCTTTTTCTTTGACGATGACTTCCGCATCTTTACGACTGGTCCACATGTCTTCAAAGACAGATTTGGCAATCTTATTGGAAATCGTGCCTTTATCAATGAGGGCAATCAGCTCTGCCAACTGTTTGGGCGATACGGGGCACGCCCCAATGCTAATTCCTTCATTATTTAAATGCTTGGATACTTCACCCATAAGCCAATTGGCAACGGTTTTAGCATCGGCATGACACTGTACACCTTGGTCCAAATAATCGGCCATGGCTTTACTAGCCGTAATCAAGGCCGCATCATATTCAGATAAGCCATACTCCTTCATGAGACGTTGTTTCCGTGCATCAGGAAGTTCTGGTAAACTGGCGCGAATGGCCTCTACCCGAGCAGGGTCAACGATGATGGGTACCAAATCTGGCTCAGGCAAAAAGCGATAGTCATTGAGTTGTTCCTTATTACGCATGGAAAGACTAATGCCTTTACCTTCATCCCAAGTACGAGTTTCTTGGATAATACGTCCACCCTCTTCTAGGACTTCTTCCTGACGAGCCGCTTCGTATTCCAGGCCTCTTTGTACCGAGCGAAAGGAATTCAGGTTCTTAATCTCAGCTTTAGTACCCAATGGTTTTGTCCCCCGCGGACGCAGAGAGATGTTGGCATCACAGCGCAAGCTACCTTCTTCCATTTTGCAGTCAGAAACATCTAGATATTCTAAAATTGCCTTTATTTTTTCTAAATACGCTTTAGCTTCTTCCGGTGAACTCATGTCGGGCTCCGAAACAATTTCCAGTAATGGCACACCCGTACGGTTATAATCCACTAAGGCATAGTCAGAACTAGTAATGGTAGCCCCAGAATGAACTAATTTTCCCGCATCCTCTTCCATATGAACCCGGGTCACGCCAATTCGTTTGGCTACGCCATTAACCTCTATATCCAAATACCCATTAATCGCAATAGGTAAATCATATTGGCTAGTCTGAAAGTTTTTAGGCAAATCAGGATAATAATAATTTTTACGATCAAATTTACTGAAGGGCAAAATTTTGCAATTAAGCGCTACGCCAACCCGAATGGCAAACTCCACTACTTTTTCATTAATCACCGGTAATACACCAGGTAGCCCTAGGCATACGGGGCAAACATTGGTATTTTGCTCCGAGCCAAATTTTGTGCTACAACCACAGAAAATCTTAGAATGAGTCTTAAGCTCCGTATGAACTTCTAGTCCAATTACTATTTCATAATCCATCTATTTTACCTCCCCAAGGGTTGGAAAGCCCTTATGGTAGTCATTATTTTGCTCAAAGGTATAAGCGGCGCGAATCAAGGTTTCTTCCCCAAGAGGCTTAGCAATAATCTGCAATCCAATTGGCATACCGCCGGCAAAACCGCAGGGAATCGAAATAGCAGGTACACCTGCTAAGTTGACAGGAATGGTGCACACATCTTGCAAATACATGGCCAAGGGATCATTGGCGTTTTCACCAATTTTAAAAGCCGTCGTTGGTGCCGTCGGTGTAATAATGACATCTACATTCTCGAAAGCCTTATCAAAGTCTTGTTTGACTAAGGTACGGACTTTGAGGGCTTTTAGATAATATTCATCGTGATAACCAGCGCTTAAGGCATAGGTTCCTAGCATAATGCGCCGTTTAACCTCTGCACCTAGATACGCACTACGGGTTTTCTTATACATATCGATAATATCAGTGCCTTCCACCCGTCGCCCAAAACTGACGCCATCATAACGTGCTAAATTGGAGCTGGCTTCCGCGGGAGCTAGCATATAATAGGCCGATAAGGCATATTCCGTATGGGGCATGGATATTTCTTTATATTCAGCGCCTAAAGCTACCAATTGCTCAATGGCTTTATTAATGGCTCGTTCTACCTCCGGGTCCATTCCTGCTACAAAATATTCCCGAGGCAGACCAATTTTCAGGCCCTTAACTTGATTGACTAAGGATTTCGTATAATCAGGAACCAGAGTATTAATTGACGTTGAATCTTTAGCATCATGGCCACAAATAATATTAAGCACATGAGCACAGTCCGTCACATCACGAGTAATGGGTCCAATTTGGTCAAGAGAAGAAGCATAAGCCACCAAACCATAACGGGACACACGTCCATATGTAGGTTTCATCCCCACCAAACCACAATAGGCGGCTGGTTGACGGATGGAACCACCAGTATCCGAACCTAAAGCCCAAATGGCTTGTCCTGCAGCCACTGCAGCTGCCGAGCCACCACTTGACCCGCCAGGTACCCTCGCTAAATCCCAAGGATTGTGGGTATTAAAAAAACCTGAGTTTTCAGTAGAGCCACCCATGGCAAACTCATCCATATTGGTTTTACCAACAAAAACAGCATCCGCAGTTATTAGTTTCTCAACAACAGTTGCGTTATAAGGCGGTATAAACTCCGCTAAAATCTGGGAAGCGCACGTTGTTCTTACACCTTTGGTACAAAGATTATCCTTCAACGCACCAGGGATACCTGCCAGTACTGAAATAGCCTGTCCTTGTGCTATTTTGGCATCAACGGCTTGGGCCTGAACAAAAGCGTTATCCCGGGTTTTCGTAATATAAGCCTGTACATCTTCTTCCACGGCCTCACACCGTATCAATACGGCTTCCGTCAGCTCAACCGCTGATATTTCTTTGTTTACCAGTCTTTTATGTAATTGATGAGCTGTATGCTTAAATAGCTCCATGCTGATCCTCCTTATCCTTCCATAATCTTTGGTACTTTAAAATAGCCGTCTTCCTGCTCAGGAGCATTAAATAACGCCAGGTCCCTGAGTAATGAAGGTTTTGCTTCATCGACGCGCATAACATTTTTTAGTGGTAAAACGTGGGCCATAGGCTCGACGTTCTCAACATTCACCTTATTCAATACTTCCGCATATTGCAAAATGGCATCCATCTGCCCCGTAAATGTTTCAAGTTCACTCTCAGAAAATTCTAACCTTGATAGCAATGCAACATTTGCTACATCTTTACACGTAATCTTCACAATATCACCATCCACACTTAATATAACTCAGAAATTCCATAATAAAGTATATTATAACATGTTTAGCGAAAAAATAAAATGTAGCCCCTGTTTGATAGCTTTCCTGCCCAATATGGAATAGAACTTGCTATAAAATAGCGTTGTGATGTAAGATATACAGTATAAGACGTGAAGGAGTGAATCAACATGGCAGGTAAAACAATGGTATCCTATAATACTAGAATTGAACAATCCCTTTCCGATAAGTTGAAAGAATATAGTGCTGCATCGGATATTTCAATTACAAAAATCATCAACGAAGCATTAGAAGAATATCTCAAAAAAATTGAAATAACAAAATAGGTCGAAAGGCAACCAGTGGAATGTAGTTCTCCACCCGGTTGCCTTTATTTTATTTATTTGATATTCGGACTTTAATGATGGTGCCACATTCCGGACATCGTCCTGCACCGTGGGCATCCCAAACAATGACACCACCGCATGGTATATGTGCTAACAAGCTAAAAACCTCCTCAATTATGCTACTATCAGCATATGTTATCCTGCCTTGCGTTATAACATACTCCAATAATCAGTAATTCCTCGTGCAATGGCCGTTGCAAACTGATCGCGAATATTTTCATCAGCTAACATTTTTTCATCATCATGGTTGGTAATAAAAGCTGTTTCCGCAAGAATGGCTGGGCAATTTGTAAGACGTAGCACATAGAAATTCCCAGTTTTCACACCACGATCAATAGTCCCCAAACTACTGATGATTTGTTGTTGTACACAACTGGCGAGTTTTTCACTATCACCACCAGTTGTAGCGCAAAAGGTTTCCGTACCTGCAGCATTGGCATTCGTCGAGGCATTGCAATGGATGGAGACAAATAGATCAGCGCCAAAGCCATTGGACGCTTCTGTAATTTTACTGAGCACATTTTCTTGCACTTCTAAGACCTCACAATTTACAGCGCGTAGATAACCTGCAACGCGCCCCATCAGATCGCAGGTTACGTGGGCTTCTTCCAGTCCTGTATGTCCAATAGCGCCACTATCACGCCCAGGATAATGACCGCCATTAATGGTTATTTTCATCACAAGCACACTCCTCTATGACGTTCCATCAAAAAATTCTGTAAGACACCCTTCCCCTACTTAACCCCGTAACATCATTCCCATTACAATCAGCAAACCACCCATTAGCAATAAACTAACCGTATCCACTTTGCCATTAGCTGGGCATCGCTTCATTGATCTCATCAGCCGCGGGCGATTTTTTGTCATTTGCTCCATCATAAAGCTCCTTAATTTTAGTAATTATTACCATATTTTATTCATTTTACCATATATGATAAGAGCATGTAAATAAAAAAAATCCCCGTTAATTGGGTTTTTATATACTATGTAAATTGAAGGAATTAGGTGTTACTTATTCAAAAAAATAAAGAAGGGCCTTGCTATTTTTTGCAAGGCCTTTCTTTACTGTTAGTCATTCTACGGTTGTTGAACTTTTAGTGTTTATCATGACTGCCTTCTAGCAATTCAATAAAACCTTGTTCATCTATTATCTTAATTTCCAATCCTTGATTCATATATTCTTGAGCTTTTTTTTGTTTGCTACTTATTCCATCTTGACCTACTAAACTAAGATCTTGTTTGCCGACCACCACATAATTTACTTTTTTTGATACACCACTCTTTATTACCCCACCTAAATTTATAACCATTTGCATCCCATCCTCACGGGAAATACTCCCCATTTCCCCTGTAAATGTAAAAATTTTATCAAAAATAGGATTTTTATCATCGATAACATCTACCGTTGCCTCTAAATCCGCGATACGAATGTTATGTTTAATTTTAGAGTTCTTATTATTCCCCTGTCCAAAAGTTGTCATTTGGTTAAGTTCCCTTAACGACTTTACGCTAACATCCCTAGCGCTAGTTAAAAACTTCTGTAATGAGGTTTTATTATTAATTTGTAATGTTTTAATAACAAGTTCTGCACACGCTACTGCATCATCTAAAGCATTATGTGCATTTTCAAGCTCTATGCCAAGCAATTTTGTTCTTTCCCCTAAAGAATTGCCAACTTTCACATGAAAAGCATAAGTAGAAACAGGAATACTACATACATATTTTATATCTGGAACAGGAATATTATATGCTTGCATGCAACATTTAAGTACCGACATATCAAATGTTGCATTGTGTGCTACTATCAGGTTATTGGCTATATATGGCTTAATTTTATTCCAAATACCTTTAAAATCATCTTGATTCTCTACATCCTTTTCAGTTATTCCATGTATCTCAATATTTTTTTCATCAAATTTAACAATTGGTGGCTTAATTAAAAAATATATTTTTTTCATTATCTGATTATTGTTTACTGCTACAATTCCAATGGAACACGCACTATTCAAATTAGTATTAGCAGTTTCAAAATCAATTGCTACAAAATCATATTCCATATGATTCTGGGAAATTATTTTATTTTTAGTAGGTACTATGATTGCATCTTTTTTAATTTCTGAGTTATCTTCCATCAAACCCGGCTTACTGCTTCCTATTTGCATTTCTTTAAGATATGCAGGCATTATTTTATCTAATTGTCCCTCTATTAATATAACCGCTGTATCAGGCGAATCTAGCTCATTATTATATGGAATATAACCAACCACATCACAACTACAAGGCGAAGCCATATCTAATCCATAATATTGAAATTCCTTAATCATTTGCTTTTTTTTAGCAGTTTCTGTTATGAGTCCCCAATCAAATAACTTACCAAGCTTGTGCTCTTTATCTTTAAAACGGATAAAATTCTCTGTGTCTTTAGGCGGCAATGTAAACATTTTATTACCCTTCCTTTAACCTCATTATTTTCTATTATGTTTATGAACTAACCATTCCCATTAGTTCATCCTCAGTGATAATCTTAACATCCAGATTTTGCGCCGCCGTGAGTTTACTACCAGCATTTTCCCCCGCGAGAAGATATGTTGTTTTCTTGGATACGCTCCCAGCGACACGTCCGCCACGTTCTTGTATGAATAAAGAGGCTTCTTCCCTCGACATTGTTGGTAGTGTTCCTGTAATAACAAATGTTGCACCCTCAAACCGTTTATCAATTGTTTTGTGTGCAGCTCTTGATTTCATGTTAACACCGGCTTTTTCAAGTCGTTCCAGCATGATTTTGGTTTGAGGTTCTGCAAAAAAAGTCCCAATGGCTTTGATGCTTACTTCGCCGAGACCTTTGATATTTCCATTTTCCTTTAGCTGTTGCTCCACATCCCTTAGTTGCTCGTTGATACCCTTCAGCATCTCACGTTCCTCTGGCCCTTCAGAAAGTTTTAGTTTTTTTTCAATTTTATTATATTCTTTTTTTAATTGTTTCTCCCGATCTTTCAGTTGGCGATAGGTATCATAACTAATTTTTGCAATGCCATAGATGTCAGAAAAATTTTCCTCTAAAATACTCCCCGTATGTTTACCAATATTAGGTATACCAAATCCATTGATGAGGCGCTCAAGATTCTGATCTTTTGCCCGTTCTATGGCTTTAAGGAGATTATCAGTGCTATCCGTGTAATCGGATTTTTTTTGTTGACGAGGGCGTCCATCCATGCGAGGGACTGCGTCCTTACGTGGACGTGAAAAAATGCCATTGGCAAGAAAGTCTTCCCGATGCTCTTTAAGATAAAAGATATCGGCAATATCCTTTATATATCCCTTGTCCATGAGTGAATGGACAACCGCTGGACCCAAGCCATCTATATCCATAGCTCCCCGTGAAGCAAAATGAATAATAAGTCGCGCAAGCTGGGCAGGGCAGTTGATGCCACTGCAACGAATATCAGCTCCCTCTTCCCCCCTAAAAGCAGGTGCTCCACAGACTGGGCATTGATCTGGAATTTTGAAAGACAACGTCCCAGGGGGGCGTTTTTCTGTTACGACACTGACAATTTCCGGAATGATTTCTGCCGCTTTACGCACGATAACAGTATCTCCAATGCGTATATCTAAACGATTAATCTGATCTTGATTATGTAAGGATGCCCGCCCTACCGTTGTGCCTGCGAGTCGTACTGGCTGTAAAATAGCTAAGGGAGTCAGTCGACCCGTGCGGCCAACATTGACTTCAATATCTAGCACCTTTGTCTGTTTTTCTTCGGGAGGATATTTGTAGGCCACCGCCCACCTAGGTACTTTTGAAGTGGCCCCCAATTTCTGCCGATCGGCGAGATTGTCAACTTTTACAACAGCACCATCAATACCAAAGGATAGTTCGCCCCGATTTTCACCGATTGAACAAATAGCATCCCAGACTTCTTCCTCTGTGGTACATGTAGCGTAGCGTGGCACTGAAAATCCTTGCTGGGATAACCAGTCCAATGTCTCTGAATGAGAAACAAACTCTTTCCCTTCCACCGCCTGGAGATTGAAAACAAAAATTGATAAATTCCGCTCGGCAACCACATTGGAGTCTAATTGTCGCATGGTACCGGCAGCACAATTTCTAGGATTAGCAAACAGTTTACCCTCTATCTCTTCTTGTCGCTCATTTACAGCTTCAAATGCCTCATTCTCCATATAAACTTCACCACGGACTTCGAGATAAGGAAGTTTTTCCACTATTTTTTTCGGGACAGTGTCTATCATCTTTAGGTTATTCGTTATGTCTTCACCATAACTTATCCCGTCGCCACGGGTCATGCCTTGCGTAAACTTTCCATCCTTGTATCGTAGTGCAACAGAAAGACCATCAATCTTATCTTCCACAATAAATACTGGGTGATCAAGTTCTTTTTGCATCTTGGTGATAAACTCAGCCACTTCACTTCTTGAAAATCTGTCATCAAGGGACAGCATAGGTACGTCATGGGCCACTTGCTTGCCCGCTTCTCGTTTGACTCGTCCCCCCACATGCTGTGTCGGCGATTCTGGCAGGGCAAACCGAGGGTTCTCACTCTCAAGGCTTTTAAGTTCACGTAACATCATGTCATATTCATAATCGCTGATTTCTGCCCCATCTTCTTCATAATACTTTTTATTATGGTATTCAATTTTATCTTTTAACCCTTTAATACGGGCACTTATCTCCATTGGAAATTCCTCCCCTTCTTGACTGTGGAATTGATCATAGCAATCGTCTTTCGCTAAAATTAGGAAAGCTGCAGTATTTACACTGCAGCTTTCTTATTTTGTCATAAGAACCGTTTTATAAAATAGCCCTTTGTGACTATACTTTCCTAATGGGTGCCATACTAGCCACCACAACCTTGATGCCTTGCCCTGGGAAGGCAATTTTCAGTTCTTGACGGTTACCTAGACCACGGACTTCAACAACTGTACCAACACCCCACTTAGAGTGTTGGGCACGATCAGCAACTTTCCAGGCATTACCTTCTTGCTGTTTGGGCTCTAATGCTTTCGGAGCCGCTGCCCGCAGAGGACTTTGCACCACCGAAGATACTGAGGGAGGAGAAACAATCGTTGCCTTACTGCCATTGCTGGCAAAGCCATAGTGATTTTGCCTTCCCGTATATTTTTCTACCATCTCTGTTGGGATTTCTTCTAAAAATCGGGATAGGGGGAACATTTGCGTTCGGCCATAAATTGTCCGCATACGCGCGTTAGTCACATAAAGCTTGCGTCGCGCCCGCGTAATGCCGACATAACAAATACGCCGTTCTTCCTCCACTTCTGATTCATTCATCAATGTACGGGCATGAGGAAAAAGTCCTTCTTCCATACCACTCATAAAAACTACTGGAAATTCCAAACCTTTGGCTGAATGCAGGGTCATCAAGGTAACCCGTGACTCTGTCATTTTCGCATTATCAATATCCGCAACCAAGGCTACTTGTCCTAAAAAGTCCTCTAAGGTATCTTCCATCTCGCCTGTTGCGAAATCTTTAGCCACACTCAGAAATTCCTTTAAGTTATCCAATCTATTTTCATCCTGAGGGTCCGTGCTTTTCTGCAATTCTTCAATGTAACCTGACTCATTCATGACTTTTGTAACAAGTTCCACGACTGACATAGACGGTGCCTGAGACATGAGCGTCAAAATGAGTTCACCCAAAAAATCCAAAGGACGTTTGGCCCGCGCTGTAAGTCCTGGCACTAGGTCAGGATTGCTGACCACATCAAATAGGGTCATATTATTCTGCAAGGCATACTCGTTGAGGCGAGAGATTGTCGCATCGCCGAGACCCCGGCGCGGAACGTTAATAATTCGCATCAAACTAACGCTATCTGAGGGGTTAAAAATAACCCTGAGGTAAGATAAAATATCTTTGATTTCCTTACGATCATAAAATTTTAGTCCACCAACAATGACATAAGGAATGCCACATTTCATAAAGGCTTCCTCAATCACTCGCGACTGGGTATTGGTGCGGTACAGCACGGCAATGTCGCCATAGGGTGTGCAATAGACCGTATTTTTTTTCGTAATGGTATCGGCAATAAACTGAGCCTCATCACGTTCATGATGGGCCAAGTAATGGGTGATCAGCTCACCTTGGGGGTTTCTTGTCCAAAGTTCTTTCGGACGACGATCACTATTATGCTCAATCACAGCATTAGCAGCGTCGAGAATCACCTGGGTGGAACGGTAATTTTGCTCTAAGGTAATGGTTTTAGCTTCTGGATAGTCTTTTTCAAAATCTAAAATATTACGGATATCAGCCCCACGCCAACCATAAATACTTTGGTCAGCATCCCCTACCACACAAAGATTGTGGTGTTTACCAGCTAGCATACGGGCCAGCAAATATTGAGCCCTGTTGGTATCTTGATATTCATCAATCATAATATACTTAAACTTATTTTGATATTTTTCTAATATTTGCTCATTGTTTTGTAATAGTCGTACTGACAACATGAGTAGATCATCAAAATCTAGGGCATTGTTGTTCCGTAACTTTTGTTGGTAGAGTTTATATACTTCCGCCACCTTTTCTTCATGAAAATTGCTTGCGTCATGAGCAAACTGACTGTCGTCTTGTAGGCCATTTTTAGCATTAGATATAGCGGACAAAACACTACTGGGTTGAAATTGTTTGTCATCAAGATTTAATTGTTTTAGACAACTTTTAACGAGCACCTGGGTGTCTGACATATCATAAATAACGAAATTACGTTTATAACCAGCCATCCCCTCAATCTCGTAACGCAGTAATTTGGCACAAAACGCATGAAATGTGCTGAGCCAAATATCTTTACTCTGCGGTCCCACAATGGTATGTACCCGTTCTTTCATTTCACCAGCCGCTTTATTCGTAAAGGTAATGGCTAAAATTTGGTAAGGTGCCACTCCTTGTTCCAACAGATAAGCAATACGGCAAGTTAACACCTTGGTCTTGCCTGAACCCGCACCCGCCATAATCAGTAGCGGACCATTTGTATACAGGACTGCCTCCTTTTGCATGGGATTAAGCCCGTCTAATATATTTTTCATATAAGCCTCCGTACTAACACTCACTCTGTAACTATTATATCCATATACTATCATTATTCTGCAAAAACCCTGCATTTCCTGTATCATTTAATAAATAAATTGGAAAAGAGCGGTTATTAGGCCGCTCTACTCCTTTATCCAATGCCATATTCTATGATAATTAGAATAGCACTTTCTAGTTTTTTACACATTCTGACAATTGCGGTATTATTTGTTTTTTACGTGACATAACTCCTGGTAGAAATAATACATGATCCTGGGGACTCTCACCAAAAGCTTGACTTAACAAAGGAGCGGCTTGCTTAGTATATATCAAATGGGTACCTTCGGTAATAATATTGGTAACCATGAGTAACACCATATCATAATTTTCTTTACTGCGCATAACTTCCATATCATGGATTAGTTGTTCTTTAATTGCTAAAATCTCGTCGGAATCCATGACTGACATTTGGCCGATGGCCATCCGATAATTTCCAATATGAAATTCTTTAATGTCATTTCTAATAATATCCGCGGTAGACATTTCCTTTATACTAGCCCCAGCCTTCAACACACTCATACCAAACTCTTGGACATCAAGCCCGGCAATCACTGCTAGTTTTTCGGCAGTTTCACGATCCTTACTGGTACAGGTCGGTGATTTAAAAAGGACCGTATCTGACAAAATTGCTGCTAGCAGGATGCCCGCAATATTGGCAGGTATCTCAATTGCCCGATGCCAATGCATATTAGCTACAATTGTCGCTGTACAACCAACCGGTTCGTGCCGGATAAAGATGGGTTCACTGGTCTGGAGGCCACCTAAACGATGATGATCAATAATTTCTATAATCTGCACTTCTTCAATGCCTTCAACAGCCTGCCCCCGTTCATTATGATCAACGAGAATGACTTTCGTCCGCTCCTGGATAATTAATTTGTCCCGATGAATGGCCCCAATCACTTTTCCCTTTTCCACAACTGGATATAACCTGTAATTCGTATTGGCAATCTCTTTTTTTATATCACTCACCAAGTCTGTGGATTTGAAGCAACTAATATTTTTCTGCATAATCATTTCGACTGGTATGCTTTGATTAATAAGGCGGGCACAAGTATAGGTATCATAGCTTGCTTTGATCACAATGACCCCCTGCTGGGCAGCAAGTTCATGTACCTCCGTCTCAACCTCAGCATCACTGGTAACGACCAAACATGCAATACCACATTGTAAACACGACAACTGAGCATTAGTACGATCCCCCGCAAGTACGATGTCGCCAGGCTTAATAAATTTGTGTATTAAAATATTGCTACCTGCTGCAATATGTACGCGGCCGACTACTTTATTTTCTAAATGTTCACCACATACCAAAGTTCCTGACAAAGCCCTGAGAATTCCGGCAAAATCAACACCTGTCTGGCTCAGATCTTGCATTTCTAACTCATCAAAATATAACTGGGAAAAATCACCGACTGATACAACACCGACCAACATCTGTTGATCATTCACAACCGACACGGCTTTGGTATGATGCTTTTTCATCAGGCGTCCCAAATCCCGTAGGGTATCATTGGTACGAGCCGTAACTACGTCGGTAGTCATAATATCTTTAACTTGCGGATACAAGTCGATAATCAGCTTCGGTTGAGCAAAACCAAGTTTTTCTAAGACAAACTTGGTTTCAGCGTTTACTTTGCCCGTTCTCGCTGCTATCGCATTTTCTCCCATAGCTTGTTTCATATGAGCATAACCAATAGCCGAACAGATGGAATCCGTATCCGGATTACGATGCCCGATCACATAAATAGGTTTAGAATCCTCTTTCATCAACATTTCTTGCATTAACATTCCCCCACTGCTGTTTGTTCTAAGACTGCAACTATTACGCCCCATATATTTTACCCCATTAACTTGACTTTGAATAGCATAAAATATTTAAAAACCAAAAAACAACACTAATATCGGCTTCATCATAAAGGCACACTCAAGTTTAAATTCGGCTTTTGTAACTTTTTTTAGTTGTTGATACTCTAGATTAATCATCCATTCGATAAAAGCACTAGACGCTAACCGCAAAATCACTTATCATAGATGCTAACCAAGAATCTTAACAACGAGGTATTTCAATGATTAAAAATTTACCACAAGACTACTTTGGTCTCCTTTGCCGTGCCATTATTGAATTTGATATGATTAAAAAAGATGATAAAATTCTCATTGGCCTATCAGGGGGCAAGGATAGTCTCTTTCTTACTTATGCCCTCTCCATCCTACGCACACGCTCAGCAACCCCCTTTGAACTTGGAGTCTTAACCATTGATCCCTTGTTTACCCATACTTTTGATACAGCCCCTTTGGCTGAATTTTGTTCCAATCTCGATATCCCCTTTTATACCAAAAAAGTTGATATCGCTGGTATCATTGCAAAAAATAAGGGGAAAGATCCTTGTTTTACTTGCGCTTTTTTCCGTCGCGGTGCTATCAATAAATTTGCTGTGGAAAATGGTTTTAACAAAGTCGCCTATGCTCATCATCATGATGATGCTGTGGAAACCTTTTTAATGAGCATCCTCTATTCTGGCCAAATCAATACCTTTCTACCAACAACCTATTTGGATCAAAGCAACCTTACCGTCATTCGTCCTCTTGTTTACTTTCGGGAATTCGAACTCAAGGCCACCCCTCCACTCCATGGTTTCACCCCTATTCCTAGTCCTTGTCCTTGGAATGGTCATACTAAACGCCAAGAAGCCAAAGAAATGATCGTGGATTTAGAAAAAAACAATCCAACCCTCTATGCTCATTTAGGGGCCGCCATGCGCCACAGCCCAGCGACCAAATTATGGCCTACTGAACTGACACGAGAGGAACTGCAGATTAAGCATCTTAATTTCTGGAATAAAAAGGTGAAAAAGCAGTAAATCTATACAAAGAAGAAGAGACTCGGCTTATTATGCTGAGTCTCTTCTTTTTTACTAAATAAGCCTCTATTTATGTTTCACAAAATGATATACGAGGGGCGTAAACGTGACCAATAGCACAAGTGCTACTGCCATAAAAAATACAGGAGACAACATATCGGTCAGAGATTGGCCGAGCACATTATAGGCAAACGCTCCAGGTACCATACCGATAGCCGTCGCTAATGCATAATCCCGAAAACTAATCTTGGACAAACCAGCTAAGTAACTGACTGGATCATAAGGAAAAATAGGAACCAGACGCATAATCAACATGGAACGAAAACCATGATCCATCATTTGGTTATCAAACGCTTTTATCTGGGAAAAATTCCCCAAATATTTTTTCATTTTTTCATGTCCTAATAACCGGGCAATGGCAAAGCACAAACAGGCTCCTAATAATCCACCGACCAGAACATACAAGGTTCCCCACCAAGGTCCAAATGCTAGACCACCAGCTAACGTCAGAATAATTGCCGGAAATAATAACAGAGGCCTGATAGTATAAACAAATACATAAACTACAGGGCCCCAACCACCAAAGGATATCATTAAATTACGAATAGACTCAGGCGTCAGGCGGCTGACACCAACAAAATGCGCCAATAATAAAACGGCCAAAAGAAGAGTCAATAAAGAACCAGCTTTTAGCGCTGATTTTTTCCCACCTGTCATTATCATTATTAAATCTAAACCTCATTTATTGTCAAAATAAGTGCTATTTAACGCACAGATTGAATTATAACTCTATTACAACTAGAATGTAAAGAGAAAAGAGAACATTTCCTACAAATGTCCTCTTTTTAACTCTATAAGATGAATTTAATCTTCTTGAATGCAACTTATATCATCTATTTACATTTGTGGGTAGAGCCACAACCACTACAACCACCACTTGAACTACAGCATGATCCCTGACCTTTTAGTTTTTTCCAAATGGTCATTATAAAATAACCTACTGCCACTGCCCCGATTACATATACGATCATTGTCTGCATGCTAATCTCTCCTTTTTTTAGCCACCAAAACCTAATAGTTTACCACCTTGGTATACAATAAATGTGATCATCCATGCCAGCATTGTTGAATATACCATGCTCACGGTTGGCCATTTCCACGAACCGGTCTCTCTCCGCATGACGGCAAGAGCTGCCAGGCAGGGAGAATAAATAAGGACAAAAACCATTAAGGCATAAGCCACTAAAGCATTCATATGCTCATCATTTTTCAACGCTTTGGCCATACTGTGGACGTTTTCCTTGCCATCGCCAATGCTATAGATCGTCCCCATGGTACTGACGATCACTTCTTTGGCCGTTACCCCTGACACTAAACTCATGCCAATACGCCAATCAAAACCAAGAGGACTTATGGCCGGTTCAATCGTCTTGCCAAATTGTCCGGCATAACTTTTCTCAAGATTTTCCCCAGACTTTGCATTTTCTACTTTGTCTTTTTCATCCTCTAAAATTTGCGTTAACTCCACATATCTGGCCGCATAAGAATATCGTTCAGCATTTGCGACTTCAAGTTTTTTATTCTTTTCCGCTTTGTCTTTTGCTATTTCATCATATTCTGGTGAATCTTCATCTAATTCTTTCGTCGTTTTAGCAAAATGCTCTTGGTTTTCTTGCAGAGCAGCAATTAACTCAGTAAATTTTTCATTATGCTCAATATCTGCAATTCCCAATTTAGATAAAACTTCTTCTTTTACTTGTTCAGTATAGCTATCCTCAGCCTGAGCGAGCACAGCATCATAATCCTGAGAGTATGCTACATCTTTGGGATAGGTTGTCAAAAACCACATTAAGATAGAAGCCGCCAGGATGATGGTTCCTGCTTTCTTTAAATAAAGGGCACTGCGTTCCCACATATGAATCAGGACACTTTTCGCCGTAGGCAAACGATAGGAAGGTAGTTCCATTACAAAAGGTTCACTCTGTCCTTCGAAAAGTGTACTCCGAAAGACTCTCGCCATGACCAATGATAAGATAATTCCTAATAAATAGATGGAAAACAAGACATTACCAGCAATTTTTTCGTCAAAAAATGCGGCAATTAGAATGGTGTAGACAGGTAACTTGGCACTACAGCTCATGAGTGGCGTCACCAACATGGTAATGATTCGATCGCGAGGATTTTCTAAGGTCCGTGTTCCCATCATCGCCGTCGCGCTACAACCAAAACCTAACAATAAGGGAATAAAAGATTTGCCATGCAAACCAAAACGTCCCATGATACGATCCATGATAAAAGCTGCTCTCGCCATATAACCAGTATCCTCTAAGATTGCAATTGCTAAAAACAGCAATAAAATACTGGGGATAAAGACCAGAACACTGCCTACGCCTCCTACAACACCATCCACCAACAGAGACTTAAGAGGGCCATCACTAATGATGCTCGTCAAATATTTACCCAACATACCAAATCCTGCGTCGATCCAATTGGAAGGAACCTTCCCTAAGGTAAAAACTAAATTAAACATCAACCACATTAATGCAAAAAATATAGGTAAACCAAATAGACGATTTGTCAAAATTTTATCAATTTTATCTGAGACCGTTACTGTACTGACTAATCTGTTATCAACAGCCTGATGATAGATCTTACCAACAAACTGATACCGCTGACCAGCAACAAATATATCAATATCTTCGTTTAACTTTGTCGAAAGCTCTATCCGAAGTTCATTACAAACCCTCATGATCCGTTTAGCATTGGTAAATTCCTTCACAGAATCAATGATATCCGTATCATTTTCCAATAATTTCAGTGCCAACCAACGAGCAGGAAACTGAACGCTCTGATTGGCAACCATCAGTAAGGGTTCTAATTTTTCTATTGCATTCTCAATATCGGTCCCATAATTCAACCGAAACTTAGATTTTTTTTCCTTGTCATTGTGTTGCAAAATATTTCCAAGCAAAATATCCATACCTTTACTGTGTACACCATTTGTACGGACAACAGGAATATCGCCTAGGCATTGGGCCAATTTGGCATCATCAATTTTGAGTCCTGATGCATCAGCCACATCAATCATATTAAGGGCTAAAATGGTTGGTCGTTCTAATTCTAACAGCTGTACTGTCAAATACAGATTTCGCTCCAAATTCGACGTATCCAGAACATCAATCACCATATCTGGTTTATCATTTACAATAAAATTGCGAGTTACCACTTCTTCCAGAGAATATGCCGTTAAACTATATGTCCCAGGCAAATCGACAATCAGGAAATCATGCCCCTTAAATTTTCGATACCCTTCTTTTTTTTCCACTGTAACTCCAGGATAATTTCCCACATGTTGACGAGCGCCTGTTAAATTATTAAAAATAGTTGTTTTCCCTGAATTGGGATTACCAACAAGTGCCACTGTAACTTTATCGTTGCCCATTACCATTCCCCTTTGTTATAAAAATTATCGTGATAATAAAAATTATCACGATAATAATAATTATTATCACCTATTTTTTTCCAATCTACTCATGTACCTGTATCTGAGTGGCTAAACAACAATCTAACATTAATCGCGACTCACCAACCCGTACCAGTAAGGCCCCATTGATACGGCTCATGACTTCGACTGAGCGACCAGGAATAAAGCCCATATTTACCATACGCAAGCGCTCCGCGCAACAACAGGCAAAACTTTTTATAATACACTTTTGTCCAATTAACGCTGATGCAAGGGGCATACGGACTCCTCCATTCTTTATGCTATTTCTAGTTCAATCATTGCTGCCTCATTTTTTCTAAGTGATAAATTAAAACCTTTTACTTTTATCTCCATCGGATCACCAAGAGGTGCAAATTTCTGAACTTCAATGACCGTCCCAGCCACAACACCCATATCAACAATACGCCGCTTAATCATATTCTGACCAAGGACTTTTTTTACTACACCCGTTTCGCCCGGCAGTAAGTCACTAAGAAATTTACTCATTATCTATCCCTCCTCAATCCGTTGATAACAATTCTCATTATCGTATATATATAATAATAAATGAAACTGTCCCTAGTGTCAAGAGCTGATACGGTATTTTGCCGAGACTTGAGGAGGAAATGTGGGTACAAATTAAAAGAGAGAAGGTTATAACCTTCTCTCTAAAAGCAACCATCCTTACACCTGTTTTACTTGAGACACTACTCAACCGCAACCTTTCAGGACGAAACGTATTCAATTACTAACCGTTACTTCAATACTGGGTAAACTTTTTGTTTACTATTCAAACGTTGATTTTCACTGGGGAAGGATAGATTTTTAGTATTTAATTGATTTGGCGAATCCAACAGAAAAAACACGAAACCTCATAACCGACTAATACTCTGCACAGACTGGAACACTTAATTCCAAAAAACCTTTGCATTACTAAGTCACTTGTAAGGATGGTGCTTGCTTACATAGTATCATGCACTCACTATAATTGCAAGATATATTTATAAGCCCCATCTGTTTTTTCTTAATCAAGGCCATATCCTTAATAAAATGGCTGCGGTAACAACCATACTAGCTCCGCCAAGACGAGTTGCCACTTGGGCAAAAGGCATCATTTCCATACGATTGGATGCCGAGAGAATCGCCACATCACCAGTACCACCCAATCCACTATGACAGGCAGTTACAATGGCTGCTTCAACAGGATACATATTCATATATCTACCAACAAAAAATCCAGAAGCAATCATGGAAAGTACAGTACATGTTACAGTCAATGCATAGGCAGGAGTTAATGCTGAAACAACATCACCCCACGGAGTGTAAAGTACACCAAGACCTACCATTAAGGCCCAAGTTAAACTACCAGCAATAAACTTATACATATGATAAGCACCCTGTTCCATTTTGGCAGGCATAATATTTAAGGCCTTAACAATAGCCGCTGAAAAAATCATGATAATGGCCGCTGGAATAGCGATAAATACATTAGCCAATTGTCCAAATATGAAAAACGAACAAGCTAGTAAAAGACCAGCACCCATAATTGGAAAATCTACTGGTTGATTATGACTTGCTTGGGCAGCCTTTAAGAATGCTTGATCACCAGATTTTACTAACATACCATTTCCAGTTAAATGTGGTTTACGATCACCTAATTTCCGCAAGTAACCAGCTGTCATAATGGCTACCACATTACCTAGCATAGCTGCGGGAACCAACTGGGGAATAAATTTTTCATAAGGTAAATTCAATATCTCTGAATATGCCATGGAAAGTGGTAAAATTCCCTCACCAATACCGCCTGAAACAATTGGCATTACAATGTAAAAGAAAGTATGATGAGCCCCAAGCCCCGTAAGTGCTCCTACAGAGACACCAACAACAACGCTTCCTAATGTGCCCACGACTAATGGTACAAACAACCGTAAAAAGCCTTGAATTAACACCTGACGGTGCATACCGAGAATACTGCCTGTAATTAGGCAAGAAATATAGAAATATAAAAAATTTGAAGTCTTCATGATGGCAGTCATTGCTTTCAAAGCTGCTGGATTAAACACATTATAAAAAACCATAGCAGAGGGAACAAACATGCAGAGAATCGCCGGACCGCCAATGTCTTTAAGTATAGGTATTTTTATTCCTACATCCCCCAAAAAAATCCCTAAAATCATCAAAACAGCAAATCCACCAATCATATCTGCGGGTAATCTTCCATAAACTGAGGCAGCATAAATCAACACTGATAAAATTAAGTAGAGGGGCAAGGGAATGACACCTATTTTATACGTGTATATTTTTTCCCAAAGGTTGGATTCCATTTCCGCCCGCTCCATAACCATGCTTTCGTCTATTTTCATACGATGCCTCTTTTCATTTTATTTTTTAGAACCATTTTAAAATTCACCTTGGTAGCATTGTAATATAACTAAATAAATAAGTGTATATTATAAATATTAAAAAAATTTTAAAAAACTTAACAAACTACGTTATAAATAGCACAAAAAGCTGTCTATGATTTTGGCAATCATAAACAGCTTTTTTCATTTTATCCCTTGTCGTTCTATTTCACCATTTGAGAAAGAAAAACTAATTGTATCCCCTTTGATTCCAGTTCAGAGATCATTTCACTGACCGCTGTAGCTGTATTCATGTGAGCATGACCAATAATGATGACACTGCCATGCTTGAAAGCCACCTCCTGAGCGGTACGGAGCTTTGCTTTTATGGCACTAACATCATCAGTATTATCAATAAATAGTTGGTTTTCTCCTGTTCTTATCCCCATTTGCCGCGCCGTCTCAGCACCAATTGACTGGCTATTGGTACGACTGTCAAGGAAAAACAGATTATTGACTTTAAGTTCCCCGAGGACAGCCTTCATTACTCGTTTATCGGCTGTCGCTCTTGAACCTTGGTGGTTATTGACGCCAATCAAACCTGGAATGGATTGGATAGCTTTTCTGGTCATTTCTTGAATTTCCCCATCCGTCATGTTGACCGCAATGGTTAACTTCTCCGATTGCTCAGCTTGTGCTAAGGGTTCCATGGGTAAATGTAAAAGGACTTGATGACCTGAGCTAAGTCCCCTCGCCGCAGCCTCATTACTGAACGGGAGATATGGGATGATGGCGAATGTTAACGGACGATTGATCCCCGCAAAAGCACTAATAGGTTCTTTACTATAACCAAAATCATCAATGACAATTGCCATTTGCCCATGTCCTGTGCTCTCTGGCTTAGTCGGTACAATGGCTGGCACTTTTTCTTTAACAAGATACACTCGATCACTGATAATAACAATATCATCTCCTGCCACTTTATCCTTGAGGCCAATATCCAAGCGGATAACTGGTAGGCCCTGATAATTATCTGGTTGGGATGATAACACTTGACCACCAGCACTCTTTACCCCTGACTGCAAAACCTTCTCGATCATTTCACCTGACATGTCTCCAGGGATATTCACCAATAGTTGACGAGCATGCCAGCGAATGAAACCTTCAACCTTTTGCCGAGGCACTTCTTTCGCCGCCAATTTGGTGTCACGTACTGACAAGCCCGTTTTCTTTAAGGACTCATCAACAGCACTATGAATTTTATTGGATGATGCCGTAAAGTCAATGACCGTTCCCGCACCAGTCTTTTCCACGTCATGACGAGGAGTTAAGGGGTCCTTTTGCCCCCCCGAGAATTTAAAATATAACACGGCAATCGCGATAACGCCGATCGCAATCATCCACGCTCTTTTCTTTTTATCTGTTTTTGCCATAGAACTCTCCCTTTTACTCTTTTTCACGGGTACAATAATATTTGTAAACAGGCCTACCTACGGCGCCATAGCTAATTTCAGTACGTAATAAATCTATATTTTGAAAATGTTTAAGATACTTGCGAATGGATACGGGAGAAAGCCCTACATAATTTGCCATTTCTTCAGCAGTAAACTCACCTGTTGTTTCCAAGATTTTATCCCACACCCGTTTGATGGTATTACGATCCAATCCTTTAGGTAATTCACTGTTTTCGTGAGAAATCCCAGAAAAGACTTGCTCATCCAAATCATTTTGGGATACACTAGAATGTTTTTTTATTAACTGTAGTCTTTTTTTAAAAGTCATTAACGCATTTTGCAAACGCTCAAACTCAAAGGGCTTAATCAAATAGTCCACAGCCCCATTGCGCAGGGCAGCCTGAACACTTTGATTATCCCGTGCTGCTGATACAACAATGACATCAACGCTATAATTCTGCTTGCGGATATTGGAAAGTAGCTCTAGCCCATTCATACCTGGCATAAAGATGTCCAACAGGACTAAATCGATTTGTCTGTTCCTGAGTATTTCTAGAGTCTCATCACCGTCTGTTACGATACCGCAAAAGGAAAAACCTGCTACCCTTTCGATATAACGTCGGTTTAATTCTGCCACCATAGGATCATCTTCTACTATTAATACCTTAATCATCTGGGTCCCCCTTTACTTCATAAGGCACTCGTACTGTAAATACTGTTCCCTCACCTGGCCTTGTTTCAAACTCAATATTTCCTTGTAATTGTTGCAAACTCCGCTGTATGAGATAAAGTCCAAAGCCACGATGCTTACCTTTACTGGAAACACCTTTTTTAAATAAGTTATCATTTATTTCTGGCAAAATACCTTCGCCCGTATCACTTACATGAATGTATAACCATCCTTCATCGCAATACATATGTAATTCCACTTCTTTTTGAACTGAATTTTTTACAGCATCAAAGGCATTCTCCACCAAATTCCCAATAATCGTCACTATGTCATGGACGATTTGCTCCTGTTTTGGCTGGGGAACATCACTTTCCCCAGCCAAATGCATGATTACTTTTTTTTCCCGCGCTAAACTGAGTTTACTTAAGATAAAGCCCGCTAGCACTGGCTCCCGAATTCGTTTGGCAACAAAGCTTACTTCTGCTTCATGTTCGGCCGCAATGCGATTAATATAACTTGCCAGTTGATCATAACTTTCCAATTTTACTAATCCTAAAATAACATGTAATTGATTCATAAACTCATGAGCTTGCGCCCGGAGGGCATCAACATAATCACGCACCCCTGTCAATTGCTCGGCTAACACCTTCACTTCGGTCTTATCACGAAAAGTTGAGATGGCACCAACAATTTCTCCATCAATCATCATGGGCAACCGGTTGGTTAGAACTGATAACCCATGAAAATCTTGTTCTTGATTGAGTTCCGCCTGCCCAGATCCAATGACTTCCATCAATCGCGTATTGGGTATATAATCTTGTACAGGCTTATCGATAGGATTATCATAAAGGCCTGCCGAATTGAGCATTCGTAGTGCCTCACCATTGGCTACCGTAATAATGCCTTGTTTATCAACAGCAATAATGCCTTCATGTACGGACTGCAACATGGCATTACGTTCTTCGAGGCGTTTGGCAATGGCCTCTGGCTCCAGTCCAAATAATGTTTTCTTAATATTCTTTGATAACATAAAAGCCCCAACAATCCCTACAACCATACCAAGCACCGTGGCTACCAGTAGTACTTTGCTAATCTCTCTCACTAACACTCGTATATCATCCATCAACACGCCGACAACGACGACACCAACCTGCTTACCATCAGCTGTAAAGACAGGTACAAAGGCGCGCAAGGCATCACCCAAAGTGCCACGGGCTACCGAAATATATTCTTTACCGGCTAATGCATTAATTTCGTCTCCACCAACAAACTTTTCACCAATAATTGCTTGATTAGGATGAGCCCGACGTACGCCCTGCATATTGAGAATAACAATATATTCCACATCCGCTGCCTCAGCACTTTCATTGGCATAAACCTGCATAGCAGGAGCACTAGCATCTTTTGTTAGTCCCTCAATTACGATGGAAGAACGGGCTAAAATATGGGCCACACTTGTTGCCTGCCTACCAATACCATTTTTTATCTCATTCTCAATACTCTGAGATATGAGTAAATTGGTAATCAATAAGGCCACAACAACCACGCAAAAGACCAATAGCATTATTTTCGTCTGTAATTTACATTTTATTCTCAATTTCAAACCGGCAACTCCTTCACTACAAACAAGATCTTCCCTTATCCAATTATAATATACTACTGGAATATATTATACAATTATAGGCAAAAAAAATGAAGCGCTACTACGCTCCATTTTTTACTACTTAAAAATTGATTGAACTTATTACTTTATTTTACATTTTGATTGTATTGTGTATAAACAACATGAGTTTGCAGATATTCTTCTAAACCATGTTTGCCATCAGCACCGCCAATTCCTGATTTGCGCCAACCAGCATGGAAACCTTGCATGGCTTCAAAACTTTCTCGATTAATATAGGTCTCGCCAAATTTGATTTCTTTGCATGCCCTCATGGCCACGTCAAGGTTTTGTGTGAAAATCGATGAGGTAAGGCCAAATTCACAGTCATTGGCCAGTTCAATGGCTTCATCTAAATCCTTAAACGTTGTAATGGGCAATACTGGCCCAAAAATTTCTTTGCGCATAATGTCCGTGTTTTGTTTACAATGAGTCAATACCGTAGGTTCAAAGAAGAAACCGACTTTAGTAGCCACCCGTTTACCACCCAAGGCAAGAGTTGCGCCATCTTTAAGGGCTTGCTTTACAGCCTCTTCCACTTGCTCTAGTTGATTTTTACTGACTAATGGCCCCATGTCAATATCTGCTTGCGTTAAGGGATTGCCAGATTTAGTATTTTTCATTGCGACGATCATCTTCTCGATAAATACATCCGCAATGGATTCCTGTACATACACCCGCTCCGTACAGTTACAGACCTGTCCCGTATTAATAATCCGTGAGTCCCTAATGGATTTCACAGCCAAATCCAAATTAGCATCCGCCATGACAATGGCAGGTGCTTTACCGCCAAGTTCCAGGGAAACCTTAGTAACATTATCTGCAGCCGCTTTCATAACAGCAATACCCCCGGGTACACTGCCTGTAAAACTGACCAAACCGACTTTAGGATGACCAGCCAGTGCGTTACCCACAACTGAACCAGCACCCGAGACTAGATTGAAAACGCCTTTGGGCAAAGAAGACTTGGCAACAATTTTGGCAAATTCAAAGGCATTATTAGGAGTTTCCCGGCTGGGTTTAATCACGATGGTATTCCCAGTTACCAATGCCGGTGCTAATTTGCGCGCGATGAGAAAGAAAGGGAAATTCCAGGGCAAAATTCCAGCAACAACACCAATGGGGGCTTTGAAAAGAAATATATTTTCATTAGGGCGGTCACTCTGAATGATTTCACCTTCATACCGGCGCGCGAATTCCGCCATATAATCCATATAATCTGCAGTAAAGTTAGCTTCTACCCGGGCTAGAGGTAATATCTTACCTTGCTCTTCAGCTATGACCCGCGCTAATTCTTCGGCGTTGTCACGAATACCTTGGGCAATTTCCTTAAGATAACCCGCCCGCTGAATGGCTGGTAATTTAGCCCAGGATTTCTGTGCTTGTTCGGCGGCTTCTACCGCAGTATCAACATCCTCCCGCGTTCCTTCAGGAACTTCAGAGATAATTTCTTCCGTAGATGGATTAATGACAGTCATTGTTTTCCCTGACCGAGCCAAAACAAATTCACCATTAATAAACATTTGATAACTTTTCACTTAAATTCCTCCCTTGATTCACTTTATTTAACGAAAAATAAACTAAACCCTTCCCAAGGCATTCATCGTACTCGTCATCCCTTTGCCGGCTTACGTCCTCATCTCCAACATCTAAGATGAAAGTCACACTTCGCCTTTATATACCCCTTCTATTAATAATGAAAATATCCTCTGCCAATTCCATTAGTCAGCAATAAATTACCATTAGTTGGGTACTTTTTCTTACATGCCCTTTTTATTAACTTTATTATGCTGTAGGTATTTATTGAATTGAATCATTTCCCATCAAATAAAAAGGGAAACTCCCCCAGATGTAGAAAATTAATAAAAGCTAGACATTTATCATCTGTACACACTTTTAGGAGGGTTTATTATGAGACTTTTTATCATACGCCATGCCGACCCTGATTATCCGAACAATACCATTACTCCCGATGGTCATCTTGAGGCGAAAGCTCTTGCGAAACGGTTGGCCAAACTTGGACTGGATCGAATTTACTGTTCCCCCCTGGGTCGAGCCCGTGATACAATGCAGTACACTGCTGATGCCTTAGGCATGCAAGCAACCATCTTGGACTGGACGCAAGAATTAAGCAGTCTTACATTTAAAAATACACTTCCCTGGCCCAACACTTGCGCCTGGGATATTCCTGGAGAGGTCATCTTAAACCAGCAGCCTCTTCCCACCCAGCAAGATTGGCATACATTATCCCATTTAGAAAATCTACATGCCAAAGAAACCTTTGAAGACCTAATACAACATTCCGATGATTTCTTGAAAACATTGGGCTTTGAACGGCAAGGATCACGTTACCGAGTCCTAAACCCTAATGTGGAAAAAGTCGCTTTATTTTGCCATGGAGGTTTTGGCTTAACCTGGCTCGCTCATCTCCTGCAAATACCACTGACAATCATGTGGTCTAGCTTTTGGCTGTCCCCAACATCAGTGACCACCATCTTATTTGACCAGCGTTCTTTAGAGTGGGCCACGCCCCGTTGCCTAGGTTTAGGTGATACCTCCCACCTCTATGAAGCCGGTCTACCCATTAAACCTCGCGGCATCAAAGCCAATTTCGAATAAATTTATAAATGTTTTTTTACCACATAGCATGATGCCATGGCAAGATCAATATAATTGCCATAGGAGGCGATATGTTATGGATCATGTGGAAATTACTAGCACCGAGGTATTGAACCAATCCCAAGATTTAGAACTGGCCAGTGATTTTTTCAAAAAACTTAGTCATTATATGGAGCAGTTTGATAAAAGTCTAAAGCAAGAGCAAGAGATTGGTATGAAATTAGTCACCTTTGGGCAAACAATACAATTTACAGTACGTAATATTGGTTATTACAATCCCAAATTAATTTGTTTTTATGGCGAGTTACCCGATGGATCACCTGTGCAGTTAATCCAACATGTGAATCAGATCAGCTTTCTGCTGACAGCCGTACAGCGTAAAAATCCTGAGAAAACAAAACAACCCATTGGCTTTTGCCCAGACTTTTTCCGACATCAAGAAGGTTTTCCTGCGTACCCCCAAACTACTGATTAATTCGTTGCATAAGAAAAAATGCCTACAACTCACCATTATGGTAAGTTGTAGGCATTTTTCTTAGCACTGGAATGATTATTCCAATTCAACGGTGACCTGAACCGTAGACTCTACTGTTATTTTGCCAGCAGCAATGGGTGGCGCACCAGCCTCCATGGAGACCGTTTTAAAAGCGCGCGTATTCACTACAACAGGATTATAAGAACTACCTGATTCATTGACTATTTTCACAGCTGAAACGTGTTTGCCTAAGGCATTCCCAATCACCTCGGCTTTCTTTAAAGCATCTTTGACGGCATCATTTAAGGCTTCATTTTTTACTTCGGTGGCATTTTCTTTTTCAAAACGAATGGAATTAATTTCGTTGGCACCCACGTTGGTCAGTTCATTGACCAATGTGCCAACCTTCTCAATGGATGTAGTAATTTCTATGGTATTGATAACCTTATAACCGGTTAATTTAGGTAAATGATTATCTTCATAACTATAGATGGAATCAATCCGATAGGCCTCTGTTTTAATTTGACGATCTTCAATACCCTGCTCTTTTAACTTAGCAAAAACTTGATTGCCTTTTTGTGTATTTTCATTTTTAGCCTGGTCAAGATTGGCATTAATCGTAGTAATGGATAAGCTAAATTTAGCAACATCAGGCGTAATTTCTTTCTGACTGTTACCAGTAACTTGCACTGTCGTAACCTGAGAAGCCCCATTGGCAAACACGGGCGTTGCCAGCAATAAACAAGCTGCAAACATCACTATTATTTTTTTCAACATTTTATACTACCTCCATTTATTTTTTCAAGCACTCCTGTTATGTACTTCTAGTTACTTAAACGTTGTCTTTTAGAAAAGGTAACGGTCTTTTTCACAAATAGTGTGAAGAAAGCACCCCCTCGGATGCTTTCTTTATTAGATATAATGTTGGTCCACATTAAAGCAACTATATGAGCCCATCTGACGAATGGCCAATAAAGCCCGTCCCGTTTGCTCACCATCATCATGGCCTATATTGTCGTCCAGTCCGCACAAGATTTCGCAACTCATCAGTAAGTCCAGCTTGTAGATCTTATAGTTAGGATAATTTTGGTCGGTGGTGATAGCCTCAATCCGACTGAGGAGTGTCACAATTGTACTATAGGATACTAAGCGCTCATCACTATCCTTATTTTTAAAGGAGCGAAGGGTTGCCTCAATCTTCTGCAGAGCATTTTTTATAATCATACCTTACCCCACCTTCTTTATATCAATCCAACCATTTTTTTATCCGTGCTACAGCTTCCGCCAATCGTTCTTCCGATTGGACTAAGGCGAGCCGAATAAAGCCTTCACCGCATTCACCAAAGGCATTCCCCGGAATGACTGCCACTCCCGTATGATTGAGCAAATCCACCGTAAAATCAAAAGAGTTTTGCTGCGTGGGTACCTTGGCCCATATATACATGGATGCTTGGGGGCGTTCTACTTGCCACCCCATACTGTTAAAACCGTCCACAATAATATCCCGACGTCGCTGGTATGCCAAAGCCGTTTCGGTTACACAGTCTTGTGGTCCGGTTAAGGCCGCAATGGCAGCGATTTGCAATGGAGCAAAGATACCATAATCAAAATTTGATTTTAAGCGACCTAATAAGGCAATCACCTGAGAATTACCAACAATATAACCAACCCGACAACCACACATATTATAGGTTTTGGATAAAGAATTAAATTCTATGCCAATATCCCTAGCGCCAGGTATGCTCAGAAAACTGTCGGGGCGATAATCATCAAAAACCAGTTCACTATAGGCAAAATCATGACAAACAACAAAGTCATACCGTTTTGCCAATGCGACGACTTTTTCAAAAAATTCCCGTGGGGCTGTAGCGGCTAAAGGATTATTAGGGTAATTCAAAATCATTAGTTTAGTCCGGCGGAGTACATCTTCGTCAATGGCATCCAAATCCGGCAGATAATGATTGGCCGCCGTTAAACACATCTTATGGAGCTCAGCGCCAGCAATCAATGGACCAGCACTAAAGATAGGATAACCAGGATCAGGAATCAGTACTACATCACCAGGATTGACTAGGCATAGTCCAATATGAGCCAAGCCTTCTTGAGTGCCGATTAATGAATGAACCTCCGTATCCGGATCAAGCACCACTGCAAATTTTTCTTTATACCAGTCAGCAATGGCTACTAATAATTCAGTTTTCCCCTTTGACAGGGTATATCCATAGTTATGACCATCATTGGCGGCATTTTTTAACGCTTCAATGATATGGGGTGCCGGAACCATATCCGGTGTACCAATTGACAATTGAATGACATCAACGCCGCCCGCCGTGGCTTTTTTTTGCAAATCCCCGATTCTAGAAAAAATCGCCGATGTCAGTCCCTTCATCCGTTCAGCTTGCTCTACCATCCTATCTCCTCCAATTTCATTACACAGTTTTAACCCTAGTTTCCATCATAAGCGCAAGTTGCATTGTTCCTTAATAAGCCCCTCGCGATAGGCGTGTAAAAGTTCTTGTAGAGCCGCAATATGCTCTTGGATGGCGCGCCCACGATCCGTATCTTTTACCCTCATTCTGATAGGGTAATTTTCGATTAACTCCGTTTCAGAATCAACATCGATTTCTTCAGATAAAGCTTTTCGAAGAGAATCAAAGGGATGATGGGCGGCGAGCAACAAACTTGCCGAGTTTGAAATTAGGGTATACCCTGCAATCCCAGTCTGTCCTTGATAAGCTCGAGAAAATCCGCCATCAATGACGATTAATTTCCCTTTTGCTTTGACAGGTCGCTCACCTTTTTTGACTTTTACAGGCACATGACCATTAATAATATGGCCATTTTCCGGATCAAGACCAAATTCTTCTAAAATCTTGCAGGCTATTTCCACCTTGTCTTGGGCAATATAGTAGGCATTGCTTTTCTCCTTGTGAGTAGCCGGGTCCGCAAGGAAATAGCGTTCAAATGTGGCCATTTTTTCTTTGCCGAATAAGGGAGATAGGGCAGCGCACCACAGGTACCATATAGCATCCATACCATACTGTTTTTGCTCGGAATTTTCCTTGGTAAAATACCCCTGACGGGCTAGACGATCCAGACGATCCATAAAGGCTTTTCCCGAAAAATCTTGTCCATCAACAGTGAATGTGGCAAAGGAGCCATCCTCATTCATGGCAATACATCCATGATAAAGTAAATTTCCATTATAAGTAAGATAAATGCTGCCTTTGGAAAAGAGAAATTGGGTATGTTGCTGGAGTTTTTGACTGTTGATAAAGGAAATTTTCAATTTGTCCAGTATTACCTGTTCGGCAGGGGCTAAGAGATAAGGTTCTTGAGGATCAATGGTTGGAAAATTGCTGTCAAGAAGAGGATATTCAATATTGTTCAACATAATGGTGCCCTGCTCATAATTAATTTTTTCTAATAATAAACGATCTTCCATCTGATACTGGGGCTGCCGTCGAATCATCTGCCCCTCTAGTTTAAATTGGATGATGGCAATGGCTTTTTGCATCTGGGCCATTAAGCGAATTTCCTGATTGGTAAATTCACCTTTTTTCATAATTTTGGGAATAAAACATTTACAAGGATCGTTTCCATAAGTTTCAAGAGCAAATGAGACTAAGGGTAACAAACTAACACCATACCCATTTTCTAGGCTTTCCATATTCCCATAACGCAAGCAAATGCGAATGACATTAGCAATGCAAGCTTCACTGCCCGCCGCCGCGCCCATCCATAAAACATCATGATTACCCCATTGAATGTCTACGTCATGATATTCCATTAACGCATCCATAATGAGGTGAGACCCGTAACCACGATCATAAATATCCCCCACCACATGCAACCTGGCAATGGCTAGGCGTTGTATCAGTTCTGCCAAATTAATGATAAAGGCTTGGGAGCTGTCAGTCGCTACAATATTTTCAATCAAACTTTGATAATATTCCACCTTATTTGCAATATCTTCGCGCTCATATAGCAGCTCCTCAATGATCGACGCCGCTTGCTCGGGCAGGAACATACGAACGGTCTTACGCTGATATTTATATGTGAGCAAGCGACAGAGTTTAATTAATCTCACTAAGGTAAGGCGACACCACTCTGCCTGATCAGGTACCATTTGTAACATCATGGGGATCTTTTGCTCTGGATAATAAATCAAAGTTGCTAAATTACGTTGTTCTTCTTTGGACATGGTATCGGCAAACATTTCCTGAATTTTGAGCCAAATGGAGCCAGCCCCATTTTTAATGACATGTTGGAAGGCTTCATATTCCCCATGTAAATCCGAGAGAAAATGTTCTGTCCCCTTGGGTAATTCGATTTGTGCGGATAATTTGATAATGGCATTGGATGCCGCTTGAATTGAGGGATATTGTTCTGACAAAAGTTTTAAATAGCGTGATTGATCATCTTGCATAATACCACCTCTTTTCCTAATCTAGTTTCCATCAACGCTGATCAAACATGTGGGATCATTGAGGATAGCAACCTTAATTTGCTTCTTTTTATCACTATGTAGTCCACTTGATATATCAATGGAAGTACTGCCATTACCCCTAAAATGAAAGTCCACATAAAAATCCAATCCGTCTGCTGTTATTTCCACGCGAAACCGTTGTCCGCCTTTTTGTATCAAATCTGAAACGATAAATTCTTTATAAAGCTCCGAACAAATTCTTTTTATGTTAGAAACAAGCATTTGTCTATTTAGCATTTTTTCTCTACTCATCTATGAATCTCCTTCATTTTTTACAGTCCACTACAACGATCGACCTCTTGGAAAAAGGGACCTACAAGTTCCATTACCGAGGGGCTAAACTAGTTACCTATTCATTATAGCAAAAAAAAAAGGTTAGTTCCTTATCTATTTACATATTACTGTTGGAAATTGAGCACGTTTTTGATACAATATTGGCCCGCGGCAGGCTGACTATTCAGTTTCCATTAACTGTAATAACTTTATAATGTGTTTCCTTCACATAGAGAAAAGTTGCAAGAACTAAAGCAATCGCTAGGGAAATACTAATCAGAAGCACCACACCATGCCACGCATACCAGCTTAAAAATTTCCCGCCAGCAACGCCAATCATACTCGAGCCCAGGTAATAAAAAAGCAGATAGAGGGAGGATGCTTGGGCTTTATCTGAGCCTCCACACTTTCCCACCCAACTACTTGCTACCGAATGACTGCCAAAAAAGCCAAAGGTTAAAGTGGCCACGCCTAGAATCTTGATATATAAATTACCGTCCAACGTAATGAGGCAACCCGCTAGCATAATTCCAATGGATAAACATAATACCTTTGAGCTACCAATATGATCAGCAAGCCTTCCCATATAAGTAGAACTAAATGTTCCTACTAAATATACAAAAAAGATGCAACCAACAACCGTCTGGCTCAAATTATAGGGTGCTGCCATAAGGGAGTAGCCAATATAATTGTACAGGGTAACAAATGATCCCATAATAAGAAAACCAACACTATTTAAAGATAGTAAGGTTGAATTCTGCAAGTTACGCGTTAATGCGGGGATAATCTCTGTGATTAACCGTTTTTGGGGTACAAAATGCTTAGACTTTGGCAAGCTGAACCAAAACCAAATACTAACTAACACGCACAGGGAACCAATGCCAGCCAAGGCAATATGCCATGAAAAAAAGTCCGTCAAGGTACTCACGATAATCCTACCAACCAAACCACCAATGGAGTTGCCACTCACATAGATCCCCATAACCAAGCCTGTCACTGCTGGATCAAATTCTTCATTGATATAAGCCATGGCAATAGCCGGAAAACCTGCAATCATGATGCCTTGCATGGCCCGTAAACTAAGTAACAGGAAAAAGTTATTGGTTAAAGCCACTACCACAACTAATATCGCCGAACTTAGCAGGGAAATAGCCATGATTAATTTTCGCCCGCGGACATCTGATAACCAAGACATAACGAGCATAAAAATTGCTAGACATCCAGTCGTTAGCGATATGGATAAACTGGCATAAGAAGGCGTCAGTTTAAACTGTTCTGAAAAGACGGGAATTAATGGTTGTGTACAATATAACAAAGCGAAGGTCACAAAACTGCCTAAAAATAAAGCCGATATCCCTCGCCAATATGCTTTACTACCTTTTTGTATATACCCCATGATACTATCCACTCCTTATTGTAAAGAAAGCTTTACCTATTCTATCTTAAACTCATTTTTTTCATATGTCTAATGCATCATTATTATATAATTAATGCATCATAGTTATAATTAAACCAGTATCTATAAATAATTCACCTAACCTTCATTGACAACCTATGTTCCTAAAGTTATGATTTAGACAAAATCAATACCGGCGAAGAGGTGGAAATATCATGGAGTGGCATCAGCTTGAATATTTTAGATCCGTTGCCCAGTTAGAGCATATGACTCACGCCGCTGAGGAATTATCTCTTTCACAGCCCGCTCTGAGCCGTTCCATCGCTAAGCTTGAAGAGGAATTAGGTTTCCCTTTATTTGAGCGTTCTGGCAAAGGCATTCGTCTTAATCGTTATGGAAAAATTTTCTTACAACATGTCGAACGAGCCATACAAGATATTGCCGATGGCAAACAAGTAATCCAAGACCTTCTGCATCCCGATCACGGTAGCATATCCCTATCCTTTTTACACTCCCTAGGATCAAATGTAGTGCCTGGCTTACTCAGTAAATTCTTGGAAAAGAACCCAGACATACAATTTAAGTTATATCAAAATGCTACTACCTTTCTATTAGATCAATTAGAGGCCGATGAAATCGATTTATGTCTCTGTTCGCCCGTTGCTACGCGAGAAAATATAGAATGGGAACCCCTCTTTACGGAACAACTCTTTGTGATTGTCCCGACAGGTCATTGCCTGGCCAACCGTAGCTCAATTGCTCTTTATGAAATTAAAGATGAACCCGTTATCACTTTTAAAAAAAATTATGGATTACGAATTTTAGCTGATCAACTCTTTATGGAAGCAGGTTTATCTCCCATTATAACCTTTGAAGGGGAAGAGATTATCACGGTAGCCGGTCTTGTCGAAGCTAAACTCGGTGTTGCTTTAATCCCCCATGTCTTTGGTTTAGATACAACTGCTATTGTATTTTTACCCATCTCCAAGCCCCAGTGCCAACGTACAATTGGCATGGCCTGGATGAAAAAAAGATACCTATCTCCCGCCGCGCAGAAATTTAAAGATTTCGTCATCCATGCCTTTGCCTAATTTCATAACAAAATACAATTAAAATAGGGACATCAGAGGGAGATAACTTCCCCTGATGTCCCGTTCTTTGAAGAGATTTAATATGAGTTTTATTGCTTGTTGAGCTTTTATCTGCCTATTTCTTTATCAGATTCTTATGGTCTAACCTTGTGAACCACGCCACCAATATTTCCCATCGTCAGGATTATAATAGATGGTAACCGTACTATATTTAGCTAGGTCAATATTTCGCCAAATATAATCTTTACCATTTCGATCCCTTACAGAAATGCTCCATTGGGAAGAATCGTAAACGCCCTCAGCATCTCTAAAATAAATAAATTTTGACTGTCCACTTTCTACGGGTTGCCCCTTTAGTAATTCTTCTCCCCATTTCTTATTGTTTCCTTCCGATGATGCCACCCACAAATCCATCATATCAAAATCCGTTTTATTAACAAGGGTAAAATCCAGTTGACTCGCAAAGGTTATGGACGAAAATCCCAAGACCAAGCATAGGGTGAGTACACAAACTATTAATTTTCTTTTCATAATAAGTCCTCCTTTTTTAATGAGATGACAGAAAAACTTTACATAGCCATGTTTATGTAATTTGTGGATATTTTCGCTTTTCCCATCGCTAATTCCTGCTAAAAAACAACATTTTTTTCATTGTTCTTTTAGCATCTCACTCTTTTTAAAAAAGGAGTATTTCTTTATGGAATTACAGTCAGTTTCTCTGTGATATAAGCGCGAAAGCCGTCTTTGAGTTTATTAAATGTGGGAGTATTGGGCAATGATCCTAATAATTCTTCGGCGTATCCTTCATTGATTAATTGGGCAAATGTCCATTGATAATTAATATCGTAAAACCAACCTAACCGTATGAGTCGTGTATCGGCCATTGTCTTTACCTCAGAGTATGGCAGAGATCTTCCCTTGATTAGTAATTCCACTAATAGGGGCGAATAATCATGCTCGGCGAGCACTGGTGGCAGAAGTCTAAAGATATCCAACTTATCCGCATCACGAATGATCCTAGCAAACAGCATTTTGTCAGCACTAGCACTGGGTACCGTCAGCTTATTGTGATATTTAATAGCAAACAAAATGATTTCCTGAGCTTCACTATCCAAAGGACTGAGTATGCCTGTTTCCTCAAGTCTTAATACCCCCCGATCACCATGATCGAAGGAGATGCCATCGTTAAAAGTCTTAAGCTGGGCTTGCTCACAGCGAGCAATGTCGTGTAAAAGTCCGATACGTTCTGCCAGATCAATCTTTTCAGCTGATAATCCTATTTTTCTCCCTAACTCCTGTGCATTCTTAGCAACCCTGACACTATGTTTCTCTTTAAGCTGGACCATTTTCATAATTTCAGGGTCAGAAGAATAAAAACTGTGATAGTAATTGTGAAACCAATTGTAAAGAATATCAATATTGAACATATACCGTCTCCAGACTGCACTTTTGGTCATTACTATTAATTTTTATAATTACCTCTTGCAAGGCATTATTCCTTACTTCATACCTACGTTTTTAGTGGCAATCACATCACTAGTAAGCCCAAGCACATTGTTTATTATAACTTGGTTCATTGTTATGGGCGGGGTTAATTTCAGCTTTTTTATTTCATTCATCACATCAACTATTTTATCTTTGGGAATAACATGGGTAAGTCGTACACTAACCAATGGAATCTCTCCATTTTCAACAAGCACTGAAGTAGCAATATTTCGTTGTGGATTTATTATTTCCTGCTCCACATATTCCTTGCCTCTTGGACACTTTTCACCTTCGACGGATAGTACCTTTGTTCCTTCTATGTCAGCCTCTATTTCACAACCGTTGGGGCAGATGATACAAGTGTATTCTTTCAGCATCTCACAACCATCTTTATGTTATCTGCAGATTTTATCCTACTTTTCGTTATCTTAATTTGGATCATTTCAGCTGGAATTGCTTTTTTCATTTTTACTGTGGTAATGACCGCATCATTTTGCATCACATCAATTTGACAATTCTTAAGTGGTTTTCGCACACGCATGGAAATTTTAAAATCTTTATGTCCACTGATTCTCTGGGGAATTGTATGGCTAATATTTGCATCAGTGGTGATCTGAATGCCACAATCCATTAGCCGACCAACTTGTATATATTCAGCTACGCTATTGGCAAGTTCTTCGGCTTCTAAGGATACAAAGTCCACTAAATCATGTACTTGTAATACATTCCCCGCAGCAAATACACCATCTACCGTCGTCTGGTAATTTTCGTCCACAATGGCACCTTTAGTTCTACCGTCTAATTCCACACCACAGGCTAAGGATAGTTCATTTTCTGGAATTAAGCCCACGGATAAGATCAAGGTATCACAGGCATAATCCTTTTCGGTTCCGGGAATAGGTTTCATGTTTTCATCAACTTGGGATACTGTAATACCCTCGACGCGAGAAACTCCTTTTATTTTTGTAATGGTATGGCTGACATACAAGGGAATATCATAATCATCTAAACATTGTTGGATATTTCTTGGTAGACCGCTAGGATAAGGTTGTACTTCAAATACAGCCTGCACCTTAGCCCCTTCTAGGGTCATTCTTCTGGCCATAATCATACCAATATCCCCCGAACCAAGAATAATCACTTCCCGGCCCACCATGGTGTTATGCAAGTTAATATAGGATTGTGCTACACCCGCATTATAGACACCAGCAGGCCGAGTACCAGGAATGCTAATGGCCCCCCTTGTGCGTTCACGACAACCCATGGCCAATACGACTGCTGTGGCTTGATACTCTAAGAGACCTTCTTTAGAAACAGCAATGACTTTTTTCTCAGGGGTAATATCAATCACTGTCGCATCAGTAATGTACTCAATATTTAGTTTCTCCACAAGCTCAATAAACCGCCCAGAATATTCAGGGCCACTTAATGTGGTTTTAAAGCGAGTCAGACCAAAGCCATCATGAATACACTGTCTGAGAATGCCACCTAATTGTTTTTCTCGCTCAATGATAATAATATCTTGAATTCCCTTATTTCTGAGTTGTACTGCAGCCGCTAATCCAGCAGGTCCACCACCTATAATAACAACATCCTTGTTGATGATAGCCATTACCCTCTCACCTTCCCTGTAAACATTGTAGAACCTGTCCTACCGTATAAAACCTCTGTTGCTTGTTTATTTAATTGTTCTTGGATAATTTCAACTATTCTTGTTTCACAATAACCACCCTGACATCTGCCCATGGTAGCGCGCGTTCTATTTTTAATGCCCATTACAGTTTCTACACCAAGACAATTATTGACGGCTTGCACAATTTCTGCTTTGGTTACAGTTTCACAGCGACAAATAATTTCCCCATAATTGGGGTCTTTTGCGATTAATTCCTTTTTCACTTCATCACTTTGGGCGGCAAAGCATAAAATGCCTCTTCGTCTAGGGTTGAATTTTTCATTAGGAAGTAAGGTTTCTTTCTCTTTCAGTAGAGCAACGGCCCGCCGAGCAAGGGGCAAGGCACTTGTTAACCCTGGCGATTCAATTCCGACTAAATTAATAACATTAGGAACTTCATCTCTGGACTCTAATACAAAATCGAGAACTTGTCTTGTGTCCTTATCGATCAGTTTGGGCCTAATGCCCGAGAAATTTCTGATAAAATGTTCTCTTTTCACATGCTTAAACATTTTCGCGCCATCAATAATTAACTTTTCCATGGCTGGTGATGTAATGCCATAGTCAGTAAAATCGTCGACAAGTGCTGAATCTGGACCAATTAATACATTACCATCCACAGTAGGCGTTGCATGAGTAGCAAATCCTCCCGTAGGGCCTGGTGCTGGATAAACTGGCATATTTAAGTATTTCCCAACTTTTTTATCTAATACAAAATACTCACCTTTGAAGCCACCAAGGGTGTAACCATCAATGCCCAGCATAGTTGAAATTTTAGCGGAGTTTAGACCTGCACAATTCACAACCCATCTAGTTTTGTAAACTTCTTTTGGTGTTGTTATTTCATAAATACCATTTTTTCTGTTAATTCCAGAAACTTCTCGATCAAAGTAAAACTTTACACCATTTTGTTGGGCATTTTCCGCAAGAGCCACTGTATAAATAAAGGGATTTAAAATGCCCGAAGTGGGAGAGTACATAGCAAATTCACCACCAGCACTGGAATCCAATTCTTCTAATCTTTGTTTATCAACGATTTCTAGGCCTGGTACGCCATTGGCCTCACCAATGGCTTTATATTTTAATAGACTTTTCATATCACTCTCTGTGAACCCTACAACAACCTTACCCGTTCTCTTAAATGGTACATCTAATTCCGCTGCAACCTTATCAAATTCCGCATTACCTTCAACACTGCACTGTGCTTTCAAGGAACCTGTTTTGTACGTGAATCCCCCATGTAATACGCCTGAATTTCTGCCACTTGTTTCACAACATACATCCAGTTCCTTGTCCAGGACTGCTATTTTTAAGTCATACCGGGAAAGTTCTCTAGCAATCGCACTACCGATCACTCCTGCCCCAATGATTACTACATCATACACTTCATTCAATTGATAAGCCTCCCATATTTGTATTTAAAACTTCAAAATACATTGGATGTCTTTATTCTTTTATTTTATCTCCCTCTATAAAAATTGTCAATATCGTCTTTATACTTATATGTAATCAACTAAAAATATATTTATACAGTTTTATAACTTTTTTTTCGCATAAATACATTGGATGTATTTGCATGAACCTTCCTCCTCTTCTTATTGTCAAAAACATCTCTCTACTACCATAGTCAACTAAAAGAAAACCCCCATTTCTCGCGTCAATTCGAGAAATGGGGGTTCCTTACATCTTCATATTTTTTCTGAGTTTATTTCTATTATACGACAAATGCAACATCATGGCATCTTGTGCATCATTACAATGATGTGCTTGTATTGCCTCAAAAATTTCTCGATGATTTTCAATAGTGCGGCTCACCACTTTATGTTCATTAATATGGGTAAATACTGTAATGGCAGCATTAATAATGGGAATCAACGTAGGAACGACCATATTTTTACTACACTTGGCAATCTGTGTATGAAATTCAATATCTTTTTCCACAGGATCTTTGCCTACCAGTAGCAGTTCTTCCACTTCATCACATAACTGTCCTAATTTTTCGATGTCCTCAGCTGTTGCATTCTGGGCAGCTAGGGATGCAATGGGTGGTTCCAGCATAAAACGGATTTGAATTAAATCAGAATACATTTTTTCCTTATCTTTTATAAAGGTAAGGCCCAGGGGATCATCGGCGATACCTTTTTTTCGAGAAACGAAGGTACCCGCCCCTCGGCGTATCTCGACAACATTAATTGATACTAAAGCCCTAATGGCCTCACGAACGGTATTACGACTGACACCCAATTGATTGGAAAGTTCATACTCATTAGGGAGTTTCTGCCCAACATTATACTCATTTTCAACAATTAGTTTCACGATTGCCTCTGAGGTATGTTCAACAAGCGACTTCTTCTCAAATCCATCCAAACTCAGCATCGATTCTCATCCACCTTATGCACATACAAACCCTCTGTACTTATTATGCAATTAATTATAGCTGTAATATATCCTTCGGTCAACAACCACATGTCCTTGGGTATGCCACGGAGGGGCGTTTGAGTCATTTCCACCTATGACATCTCTAGAACGTCATCAATCACAGTGTGAATTTTTTCTCAAAAAAATATTATTGCTACGTTAATCACGATACTTACCTCTCTTTTGGGCCTACCAGTAGCAAGGGGAGCATATCAAATTTAAGGTTTTTCCCTAATATAAAAACAAGAAGGACTGTGTTGAAATATTAAATTTCAGCACCGTCCTTTTCTCTACCGTTTCCCCACAGTCCCCACATACACCGCAAACTGTTCCTCTCCATCAATCCCCACCACATGATTGAGTAATTCATCATCAAAAGCAGCGATGGCGCACGCACCACAGCCGATGACTTGGGCGGATAGATATAAGTTCTGGCAGATATGTCCGGCATCTAGATGTATATAGCGATAACCTCTTTCACCATAGCGCCAAGTCATACGGGCTATGTCTGCGGCCCAAATAAAGGTGACAGCACTGGTTAAGATAAATTTTTGACCTAAGCAAGCCTTGCTTATTTCCCCGGCAATAACAGCCGTCATATTAACCTCAGCTAGCTTATGTTCAAGAGCTAGAAAGCGGTATAGACCTGGCTTCAAGCCTTCTACATTATTAATGAGTAGATAGGTTTCAATGGCATGTCTAGCGCCTGCTGATGGCACTGTTCGCAAGGTAGCCTTATTACCACCAAGTACTTGCTTAACGCCTTGGGTACACCATAATAAAAAGGATAATTCTAATAAACTAATGGGCACCGATTGATAATCCCGGACACTGGTACGAAGTTCAACAGCTGCCATAAAATCAATATTGATGGCTGGGATTTCCTCTGGCATGGGTAAATCAATGATTGTTTCTGTCCCATCATAAGAGGCTTCTAAGGGTGGTTGTGGCAATTGCTGTTGTTGCGCTGAGGGTTCTAAATTGCCATAACGGGTTTTGACCATAAACTCATGTCCGATCAGTTGCGACATATTAACACCTCTTTATATTATAATAACAGAAAAGCCCCTCAGGGCTTGTTCTGTCATCGCCCGTGGGCGGAGCAATATCGTTGGAGGAGATTGCTTCGTCATGCCTCCTCCCAATGACAACTTTTTACTTTCTTCTTTTCTGTAGTTCAGCCATAAGTTCACTTGGGCTCACATCATGATTGGAAAGAAGTACCAAACAATGATACCACAGGTCTGACATTTCCGATATCAATTCATTTTTGTCATTATTTTTGGAAGCAATAATGGTTTCAGCTGCTTCTTCGCCGACTTTTTTCAGTATTTTGTCTTGACCTTTTTCAAATAGATAGGTGGTGTAAGACCCTTCTTTCGGATTGAGCTTACGATCATTAATAATATGATAAAGTTCATGCAAGACACCTGATACTGATTGCCCATATACTACCTTGGGATCAGCAAGTTGTTCCCCTTCAATCACAGTCTGGCCTAGCTTGCGGCTAAAGCAGGATAAGGTTCCTTCATGGCAAGCAGCACCCGTTTGTTCCACTTTAATCAACAAGGTATCAGCATCACAATCATAATAAATATCCTGAACCTTCTGTACATGACCTGATGTTTCCCCTTTTTGCCACAAAGTATGACGACTACGACTATAGAACCAAGTCACCCCCGTTTCTACAGTCTTTTGTAGGGACTCTTTATTCATATAGGCTAACATGAGCACCGTGCCTGTTTCAGCTTGCTGGATAATGGCCGGCAGCAAGCCTTTTTCATCAAACTTTAGATTATCTATATTCATTATTTTCTTACCTCAATTCCTCTTGATTTCAAATATTCTTTGACCTGACCTACTGTAAATTGTCCAAAATGGAATACGGAAGCTGCCAATACGGCATCAGCTTTCCCTAAGGTCAACACATCATAGAAATGCTCTAATGTTCCCGCCCCACCAGAAGCAATGACAGGGACATTAACGGCTTCTGATACAGCTCTGGTCAGAGGAATATCATAACCATCTTTCACACCATCGCTATCCATACTGGTTAATAATATTTCCCCCGCACCAAGCTGGGTGGCTTTGTTGACCCACTCAAGTACATCCAGTCCAGTAGGCGTACGTCCCCCGTTAATATACACTTCCCATTTGTCTACACCTGTGCGTCTGGCATCAACAGCCAATACAATGCACTGGCTGCCATATCGTTTGGCCCCTTCGGCAATGAGATTGGGATTTTTGATGGCCGCCGTGTTGAGGGATACTTTGTCAGCTCCTGCTTTCAGCATTTTGCGAATATCTTCAACGGTACGAATACCTCCCCCGACAGTAAAGGGAATAAAGATCTGAGAAGCTGTTTTTTCCACCATCTCCACCATAGTATTACGCTGATCCGAGGATGCCGTAATATCTAAAAAGATTAATTCATCAGCCAGTTCACGATCATAAATGGAGGCCAACTCCACTGGATCCCCAGCATCCCTGAGGCCAACGAAATTAGTGCCTTTCACCACGCGCCCGTCTTTCACATCCAGACAAGGAATAATGCGTTTTGTATGCATACCGTCACTCTCCTCGCGCTAATTTGAGGGCATCTTTAAGGTGTAAGCTACCCATATAAATGGCCTTACCCACAATTACGCCTTCAATGCCAGCACTTTCAGCTGTTTTAATAGCTTTCATATCAGCCATATCTTTCACCCCACCTGAGGCAATGACGGGAATACCAGCCGCCTGAGCGAGGGATGTTGTGGCCGCCACATTGACGCCTGATAACATACCATCACGGGAAATATCCGTATAAATAATGCGTTTAACACCGACCTGAACCATTCTTTTGGCTAGTTCTTCCGCACTGATTCCGCCGGTCACGCCCCAACCTTCAACCGCCGCCTGGCCATCACGAGCATCAATGCCGACTACAATGCGATCACCATACTGTTCACAAGCGGCCTTGACCAACTCTGGCTGACGTACGGCAATAGAGCCTAAAATAACGCGTTGTACACCAGCCTCCAAACACTCGCTAATATTCTCCAAGGTGCGAATACCACCGCCCAGTTGCACAGGAATCTTAACGGCGTTTATAATTTGGGCAATAGCTGCCATATTCACAGGTTTACCCGCCAGGGCGCCGTCTAAATCAACTAAATGTAGATATTCGGCCCCTTCATTGGCCCAACGCACTGCCATATCCATAGGCTGATCGGCAAAGATTGTTTCTTGATCAAAACGACCTTCCGTGAGCCGTACACATTTGCCATTCCTAATATCAATTGCTGGAAAAATAATCATACTGCTATCTCCTTAAACTTGGACAACATGGTCAGCCCGACCGTGCCTGATTTTTCTGGGTGAAACTGTACAGCCTGCACATTTCCCCGACCGACAGCGGCTGTCAATGGTCCACCATAATCAACAACGGCTGTAATCAGCTCATCATCTGCTGGCACGGCATGATAACTATGAACAAAATATACGTAGGGTTCAGTCCCACTATCAGCAAACAAGGGACTCTCACCAGTAAACTCTAAACTGTTCCAGCCCATGTGAGGAATTTTAAGGTCAGGCGCAACAATTTTGCGCACCATGCCCGGGAAGATCCCTAGCCCTTTAACACCAGGGTCTTCTTCACTACCATCAAATAACATCTGCAAACCCACGCAAATACCCAGAAAAGGTGTGCCCCTATTAATGACCTCATGAATCACATCAACCAGTCCGTATTCCACAAGATTGTTCATACAGTCCCCAAAAGCCCCCACACCGGGTAGCACGACTTTATCAGCACTTAAAATAACCTGTGGGGAGCGCGTAACAACGACCTCTGCCCCTAGTTTGACAAAGGCTTTTTCTACACTAAACAAATTACCCATACCATAGTCAATAATTGCAATCATTACGATCCCCTCCTTACAACATGCCTTTCGTTGACATAACTCCCACAATACGTTCATCCTTCCTGGTCGCTTCGTCAAGGGCGCGCCCTAAGGCTTTAAATACACCTTCGACGATATGATGGGCATTTTTACCAGCCATCAGACGAACATGCAGGGTAAGTCCCGCATGGACCGCCAGGGCCCGTAAAAATTCTTCGGTCAATTCACTATCAAAATTTCCAATACGCTGAGTTGGAATATCCACATCAAAAGCTAAAAAAGGACGGCCACTAATATCGAGAGATATCATAACCAAGGCTTCATCCATGGGCACAAAAGCAGTACCATACCGTTTAATACCACTTTTATCACCTAAGGCCTGGGCGAAAGCCTGCCCGAGAACGATTCCCACATCTTCCACAGTATGATGTCCATCAATAAACAAATCGCCATCAACGGCGAGCTCCAAATCAAACAGACCATGTTTGGTAAACAAGATCAACATATGATCAAAAAAACCAATCCCGGTGGCAATTTCACTATGTCCCGTGCCATCAATGCCGAGAGTTGCTGCAATCTTGGTTTCCGCCGTCTGCCGTTTTATACTTGCTGCACGAATCATACTACCCCTTCTTTCATAAACGCTAGGATATTTTGCAATAGACCATCATTTTCTAAAGGCGTCCCCACTGTAAACCGTATACAATTTTCGAGGCCGAGGGCTACACCGAAATTTCGAATACCAATGTTTTTTGCCGATAAATAGGCACTCAGTTTTATGGACTGTCGCGTTTTAATTAAGATAAAGTTAGTTTCTGATGGATAAACCTTAATTCCTGCAATAGCTTCCAAAGAGCCTGCCAAACGCTGGCGTTCTGCGATGATTTGCTCAAGGCCAGGCATAAATTCATCACGCATTTGATACAAAATTTCAGCCGTGGCTAAGGACAAAGCATTAATATGATAGGGCATGAGAACCCGCTCGAGCATGGCAATAATACCAGCATTAGCTAGGACATAACCGACACGAGCAGCCGCCAGACCATAAGCTTTGGAAAAAGTCCGAGCGATAATGACATTATCATACTTAGCCATCAGATCAACTGCCGACTGTCCATAAAATTCAAAATAGGCTTCATCAACCAGGACGGGGCATTTGGCTAAGCTGACGATGTATTCAATGTCTTCATGGGGCATAACTGTACCTGTTGGGTTATTAGGATTACATAAAATAATTAACTTAGCATCCGACTCAGCAGCCGCCTGAAGAACTTTATCTCTGGACACAGCATAATCTGCGTCAAGTTGTACCGGAACAGGATAACTATCAGTGACTTGAGCGTATACGGCATACATAGAAAAAGATGGTACAGGGAAGACAATACTCCGTCCTGGTCCACCAAATACCTGACATAATGCCATGATAATTTCACTGGAACCATTACCAATTTGCACATTTTGAATGTTCATATTAAAATTCTCGGCAATTTGGGTTCGCAGATCCTCCATACCCATCTCTGGATAACGATTAAATGCCAGATATTCCAATTTATTCATCACCCGTTCCCGGACTAAAGGTGGCATATTATTAGGACTTTCATTGGCATCGAGTTTGATATCCCAATCTTTTTCTTCCACTGAATAAGGCTTTATCTTTTCTAGACCAGGCCTATAATCAAATATCATTATTTCCCCCTCACTCTAATGGCATTGGCATGAGCAACGAGGCCTTCAGACTCTGCCAAGGCAATGACCTGACTTGACACTGCAGTCAAAGCTTTTTTGGTGTAGGCAATAATACTGGTTTTTTTCATAAAAGTTTCTACGTTTAGCACGGAATAAAAACGTGCTGTGCCACCAGTGGGTAAGATATGGTTAGGGCCAGCTAGATAATCACCCAAGGGTTCTGGGGAATAAGGTCCTAAAAACACAGCCCCTGCATTGCGCACATAAGGCAACATGGCAAACGGCTCTTCTGTTAATATTTCCAAATGTTCCGGTGCAGATAGATTGGCAAGCTCCATGGCCTCCATAATATCTTTCACAATAATCAGTAAGCCATTACGATCAAGGGCGGCCTGGGCAATTTCCTTGCGGGGTAGCTGGGCCAATTGGCGCTTTATTTCAACAAGCACTTGCTCTGCAAGTTCCTTGTTATCTGTAACCAAAATACTAGATGCCAATACATCATGTTCAGCTTGACTGAGCATATCGGCGGCAATGTAGGAGGGGTCAGCTGTTTTATCCGCTACAATTAAAATTTCACTAGGACCCGCCAGCATATCAATGCCACAATGTCCATACACAGCTTTTTTGGCTAAGGTCACAAAGATATTACCAGGTCCCGTGATTTTGTCCACTTGGGGAATCAACTTGGTACCAAAAGCCAAAGCGGCAACAGCCTGAGCTCCACCCACTTTGAAAATCCGTGTAACACCAGCCTCCCGAGCTGCCGTCAGTACATAAGGATTGACACTACCATCCTTGGCGGGTGGCACCACCATAATGATTTCCTTAACTCCAGCCACAGTGGCTGGTACTGCATTCATAATGACCGATGAGGGATAAGCCGCCGTTCCCCCTGGTACATAAATGCCAACTCGCTCCAGAGGGATACAGCTTTGTCCCAGCATGGATCCATGTTCACGATAAGTCAGCCAAGTTTTTGGCAGTTGCTCAACATGAAAGGATTTCACATTGGCAATGGCTTGGCGTATAGCAGCTAACACCTGTTCATCGACTTGCGTTCGCGCGACGGCAAATTCTTCTTCACTGACTTCTATGGTCTCAGCGGTTAAACTTACACCATCAAAGGCGTTGGTGTAACGAAAAACAGCTTCATCACCGTGGACCCGCACATCATTCACAATTTTCTCTACAACCTGTACGGCTGTTAGTTCACTACCAAACAATTGAGTGATACGAGCCTTAGCCCCTTCTCCCAATACGACTTGGTCGAAAGGCGGCTTTTTCAGTAGCCCGCTGATTTCCTGGGATGATAAATCTTTTGCATCGATAACTTTCAATGTTACGCCTCACTTTCCAGCAATGCTTTTAACTCTTCTGTCATTTTATGAATCCGATCAAATTTCATTTTAAAACTGACCCGATTGGCAATAAAACGGGCCGTAGCCACTTCAATATCGGCCACTTCCACCAATTTATTGGCTCGCAGGGTACTCCCTGTTTCCACGATATCCACAATGATTTCAGCCAACCCTACCATGGGTGCTAGTTCAATGGACCCATTTAATTTAATAAATTCCATCTGCATACCCATACTGTGGAAAAACCGTTCGGCAATATTAGGATATTTTGTAGCCACCCGCATATGAGCATAATCACTTAACTTTTCCTGTTTCAAGGCCTCTGGTACAGCTACCATCAGCCGACAAAGGGCAAATTTCAAATCCAATAATTCATATACATCTTTACTTTCTTCCATTAGTACATCTTTACCGATAATACCAATATCAGCTGCCCCATACTCAACATAAGTGGGCAAATCCGCAGTTTTAGTAATAATGAACCGTATCTTTTGTTCCTCATTGGTTATTATTAATTTACGAGAGTTTTCGGTCAAGCCCTCAGCTGTATAACCTATTTTTGCTAGCATTTCAACTGATTTACCAAACACTTTGCCTTTAGGCAATGCTATCGTAAGATAATCCATGTCACTTGAAGTCATGAATGCCCTCCTATAATCCTTTAGTTATTTAAAGTGTTAACATATAGATATATTAACACTACTTAAATTTTTCGTCAACAAAAATGTAGGACTTTGGCCTGTATATGTAGAAGTAATTGGCAGAATACTAAAATAGCCCTGATAAATAGTATATTTTCCTATTATTACAAACTAAAAAGGGGTGTCCGATACAATGACTGCATTAAATATCCTTGTGACTAACAAACTGGCTGACCGCCATATTAAGGTTATTAAAACCGTTGCACCGAACAGCACGATTACCATATGCGACGAACAGCAAGCTGCCGAATACATCGGCGATACTGATATTTTATTAAGTTGGGGTACAATGAATCTGCGCCCCCTATACCAGTCTGCATTGAAACTCAAATGGGTCCACGCCTTAAGTGCTGGTGTTGAAAATTTAATTTTCCCAGAAATTAAAGCCGTCAATACACTCCTCACTAATTCCAAAGGAATTCATGGTATTCCTGTATCGGAACATGTTTTTGCCATGATATTAGCTTTTACCCGGGGGCTCAACGTTTCTATTCGCCAACAAGCCCAAAAGCAATGGAAACGTGTTCCTGTTGAGGAAATATATGATAAAACAATTGGTATTGTTGGTTTGGGTAGCATTGGCCGGGAAGTGGCAAAAAAAGCTAAAGGCATGGGCATGCAAGTGATCGCCAGCAAACAAACCAAAACCACTGAACTCTTTGTGGATGAATTATACACGCCCGATCAATTGCACGAACTCCTGGCCATCTCTGATTTTGTAGTGATATCCCTACCTTTGGTCGAAGAAACGAAAAACTTAGTAACGATCAAAGAATTTTCGGCCATGAAACCTTCTGCCTATTTCATTAACATTGCCCGTGGCGCGATTATTAACCAGAATGATTTGATCACGGCCTTACAGGAAGGTTTGATTAAAGGTGCTGGTCTCGACGTCTTTGACCATGAGCCCTTATCCGAGACCTCCCCTCTATGGGATATGCCAAATGTCATTATTACACCCCATCTGGCAGCCCTATCTCCCAATTATATGGATAGAGCCATCAAACTGTTTGCCGATAATCTGTCAAGATTTATCCAACATAAGGAAATGCTAAATACCATTGATAAGGACAAGGGCTACTAAAAACCTGGCAGTTTAATGTAAGTCGTCAGACTTGCGTAGTATTACTAGCTCCAGCGGATCATCATCTGCTGGAGCTTTATGATGTCTAGCTACAATTTCAATCATTTGCTCTGGTGAGTCAATTTTTTTAAGGAAAATAGCACTTCGCTCCCCATGATGATCATAAATATAAAAAGCATGCCTGAGATTATCAAGTTTATTCCCCCGCCCTAAGCATCCCCACTGCTTTGCCCTCTGGGAAAACAGTTTATATGCTATAACAGTAATAATCTTATCAATCGTACTCACATCACCTTTAATTTTACCCACATCATGAAGCAATGCGCACTTAACTAATAAGTTCATATCAATCTTTTGCTGATGCTCTGCCAATTGCAAGGCTGTTTGTGCTACATTAAGGACATGCCGTTGATCAGGCAGATTCATGGCCCAAAACAGTTTTTGCTCCTCAGTGGTTAAATAACGGTTTACAACAGCCTTATCATCATCTGTAATCTTAGCCGTCACGGCCGCAACTACCTGTTTTATTCGATTAAACATGTCCTTCTCCACCTAAATGTCATTGCGTGCAATAACAGGAATTCTTTAAATTATTCTATATAGACTAATTTACTATAACCTTTATCTTTCTGACTCACCTCAGCCTCAGACTGAGTCTGGGCGAAAAGCCCGATTTCTACCCGTTGACCTGATTTTCGCAATTCTTCCCCTTGGGTTATGGCTAGTACTAGCTTATCGCTTCCCCAGCCGATATATACATTTTTAGAACTGGGTACACTGGATATTCCCTGACGCTCTAACGCCAACAACATGCGTTCAATGCCCAGCGCAAAGCCAGTGGCCCCACAATCCATACCAAAGGAGCTAAGCATGGTATCATACCGTCCACCACCGCAGATAGGAAAACCTAAGCCTGGGGTATAACCTTCAAATACCATACCTGTATAATAATCAAAATCACGAATCATACCTAAATCAAAATCTACATATTGGGATACGCCATAACTTTCTAGCAAACGATATATTTCTGCTAAATTATCTAAAGCGTGATGACTTATGTCATTAGCCACCATACCATAGGCCTGTTTTAACATATCTTGCTTGCCATGAAGCAGTGGAATATTGTTTAATACCTTTTGCGCTTCTTGGGACAGTCCACTATTGGCAAGTATTTCATCGACGCCTACCAAATTTCTTGTCAACATGGCTTGTTTTACCTGTTGTTGTTGCTCATGGGAAAGGCCACTTTTAGCCATAACACCATTGATAAAATCAACTTGCCCTAGGCCTATTTGAAATTGTTGTAATCCCGATTTCAACATAGCTTCTACGGCTAAGGCTATAACCTCAGCATCAGCTATTGGTCCTGAGACACCCATGAGTTCAACCCCGGCTTGATAAAATTCACATTGCCGTCCTGTCTGGGCTTGTTCATAACGAAATACATTAGTCAAATAGAATAACTTCATGGGTGTCTTGCAATCTTTCAGACGTGTCGCTGCTACCCGCGCCATGGGAGTCGTCATATCAGGACGAAGAGCTAAGATACGATTGTTTTTATCAAAAAACTTAAACATATGCTGATCTAAGTCATTGCCGGCTCCTACTGCCAGAGTCTCCAAATATTCCATGGTAGGCGTAATCACTTCATCATAACCCCACGAATCAAATAAATGGGCTAAAGCCCCTTCGACGACACGTTTTCGGCTGGCTTCCTTTGGCAAGAAATCTCTTGTTCCATAAGGGGTTTGAGGTACAAATGCATGTTGACCCATAACTTCCACACTCCATTGTTAGTATTTTTTATTTAGCTTCATCGGCTTTAGTAGCCAATTTAGCTTGCTCATTTTGGTTCTCAACGCGTTCTAAAATAAGTTTATATCCATCGGCACCATAATTTAAACTGCGCTTCACCCGGCTAATTGTCGCCGTGCTAGCCCCCGTCTTGGCTACAATGTCATCATAGGTATGGCCTTGTTTCAGCATAAAAGCTACATCAAGCCGTTGCGTGAGGGATTTTAATTCACTAATTGTGCAAATATCTTCAAAAAATTGATAACACTCTTCTTGATTCTCTAACAACAAAATGCCCTGAAAGAGTCGATCAGCCAGTTCACCCTTTAACTTAGGATTTGTAGCCATAATAGTACAATTCTCCTTTTACTTTATCACTGTTCTTCTTTACTTCGTTAAATTATAACATTACCTTTTATAATTTGTAAAGTAAAGTAAACTTCGCTTCTACCTTACCCTCCTCCCCCTCGGCTTTTTCCTTGACACTTTTGCCTTGCTATGTTATTATCTGATTTACAAGTGAATATTTTTCATCAAGAGCAGTCGAGGGAATGGCCCTATGAAACTGCGGCAACCATTCACATGTGTGAAACGGTGCCAACTCCACAGGAGTATATCCTGGCAGATGAAGCGCAACTAAGTTTGTTAAGCTGCTTCATGTTGTGAAGTAGCTTTTTTCACGTTATTGATCCATTGAGTAAAGGAGGTCATTCTATTGATTACGCTACAAGATATTGAAAAAACCTATGAAAGCAGTAATGGGATCGTCCATGCTTTAAAAGGTATAAACTTAACCGTGGCTCAAGGAGAAATATTTGGCATTATTGGAACGAGTGGCGCTGGAAAAAGTACACTGATTCGTTGCATCAATATGCTGGAACGCCCCACCAAAGGTATCGTCACCGTTGATGGCCAGGATTTTACCGCCCTCAGCGAGCAGCAATTACGAGAAGAGCGTAAAAAAATCGGCATGATTTTTCAACATTTTAACCTGTTATCATCACGCACAGTTTACCAAAATATCGCTTTCCCCCTGGAACTAGCAAAATGCAGTAAACAGGAAATTCATACTGAAGTCATGCATTTGCTGGAACTGGTAGGGCTCCTTGATAAAAAAGATGAATACCCCGCCCAGCTGAGTGGCGGACAAAAACAGCGCGTTGGTATTGCTAGAGCCCTAGCTAACCACCCTAAAGTACTCTTATGTGATGAAGCCACCTCAGCTCTAGATCCCCAAACTACTAAATCTATCTTAGAATTATTAAAAAATATTAATCGAGAATTTGGACTGACCATCGTTCTAATTACTCATGAAATGCTAGTCATCAAAGAAATCTGCAATCAAGTGGCCGTCATTGAAGGTGGTTTGATTATTGAGCAAGGTCCTGTACTTGATGTCTTTACGCAAACAAAAGAAAATACGACTAAGGAATTTATCAGCTCCATCATCAATCATAATTTACCCGACTTTTTTGCTGACCTTAAATTGTCACCAACGCCCATTGCTAATAGTAATTTAATTGTGCGTTTGTCTTTTATTGGTCATTCCACAGAAGAACCTATTATTTCTAGCATGGTTCGTCGCTTCAATATTGATGCTAGCATTTTACACGGCAATATTGATCATATCCAAACTACACTATTTGGCACTTTACTTGTGGAATTATCAGGAGAGCAAAGCGCTCTACAAGAGGCTCTTAGTTATTTACAAACACGAGAATTAGGAATTGAGGTGATTGGTTATGTCTCCAGAAATGATAGCCTTACTGTTTAAATCCTTATGGGAAACCACCTATATGGTAGCTGTTTCAAGCCTTATTTCAGCCCTTGTCGGTATACCCCTTGGTATTATTTTAGTAACGACTGATAAAAGACATATCCTAGAGAATATACCCATCAATAAAGTCTTAGGCGTTATTGTCAACGCTACTCGTTCTACCCCATTTATCATCTTAATGGTAGCCATTATTCCCCTCACTCGACTGCTCGTTGGTACGTCAATTGGTACCAATGCCGCCATTGTCCCCCTCTGCATTGCTGCTATTCCCTTTGTCGCACGGATCGTGGAATCAGCCCTTAAGGAAGTAGATTATGGGGTCATTGAAGCAGCCCAGGCCATGGGTGCATCACCCATGGAAATCATCATCAAAGTACTGCTGCCCGAAGCCCTACCAGCTATTATCCTAGGACTGACCTTGACCATCATCAGTTTAATTGGCTATTCAGCCATGGCAGGGGCCATTGGCGGCGGCGGACTGGGTGATCTAGCCATTCGTTATGGTTACCAACGTTTCCGTGCTGACATCATGCTCATTACGGTCATTATTTTAATTGCCCAAGTACAAATTGTACAATCAACTGGCGACTATTTATCACGACGCCTAAATAAAAAATAACTTAGGGAGGCTTTTTTATTATGAAAAAAATATTTCTTATACTACTCGGGGTCCTGACGCTAGGTTTATCCCTTAGTGGTTGTGGTCAACAAACCACGGCACCTGCCAAGGAAGCCGCTAAAACAGTCTTGAAAGTTGGCGCATCCGCCCTACCTCATGCCGAAATTTTGGCCGTGGTTAAACCAATGCTAGCTAAAGAAGGTATTGATCTACAAATTATTGAAATGAACGATTACATCACCCCAAATATTGCCGTCGCGGAGAAAGAGCTCGACGCTAACTTTTTTCAACACATTCCTTATCTCACAAAATTCGCCACGGAACGTAATTTGCCACTCACCTATACTGCGGCAGTGCACATTGAGCCAATGGGTATCTATTCAAAAAAAATCAAAAATCTTACTGAACTTGGCACCGGTGCAAAAGTTGCCATTCCTAATGATCCTACCAATGGTGGTCGTGCTCTCGCACTACTGGCGAAGGCGGGAATCATCACTCTTAAAGATGGGGTTGGCGTGAATGCTACGGTAACTGATATTGCAACAAATCCTAAAAATATTCAAATTAGCGAGCTAGAAGCTCCACAACTCCCTCGGGTCCTAGACGATGTTGTCATTGCTGTCATTAACACCAACTACGCCCTGGAAGCAAAATTAGTTCCGACTAAAGATGCCCTGTTTATTGAACAGAAGGACTCTCCCTATGTAAATGTCCTGGCCATTCGTAAAGGAGATGAAACTCGTCCAGAAATTCAAAAATTGACGAAGGCTTTAACTTCTGAAGAAGTAAGAAAATTCATTAACGAAAAATATCAAGGTGCTATTGTTCCAGCATTTTAACCAAAAAATTGTAAAACTCACCCCTGCCATTAAATTGGCTGGGGTGAGTTTTTTTACACAAACCTAGTTTTCTTTACTTCACATAATGAGGCTCACCATTCTTAAAATATACCACTTTCAGCTTAGAACGCTCAGCCATCTCCACACCTTCAGCCAAACCTCTTCCAATCTCCGTAAGACGATGGGCATCGGAACCAATTGTCACTAAACGCCCGCCTACTTCATAAAAGCGTTCATAGATAGGCATAAGACTTTCCACGGTCTCCTTACGACTTAAACGTTTAGTATTAATTTCCAGAGCCTTACCTTTGCGGGCGAGCATCATTAATATTTCATCAATATGCTCCTTAAACTCACTGTAATACACTTCAGGATCACTATAACCAGAGTATCTAGTAATATAATCAATATGTCCCAAACTATGAATACCATCATAACATGTGACACATTGAAGCATGGCATCAAAATACTGACGATATACCTCCTGTTTACTGCGCCCTTGATAAAATTCAGGGAGATAAATATCAATGGTATCAACAACATGCACTGATCCAATCACATAGTCAAAAGGATACTTTTCTACCAGTTGACAGTTCTCAGCTAGACAATCTGAGCGCATACCGATCTCAATGCCTAATAGTACACTCTCACTGCGGTATTTCATATATTCAGAGAAATATTGATCAACATCGAACATAAAAGCCAGCGGGCCTGGATAGTTTATATCCATATGTTCGGTAATCGTAATACCAATATTAAGTTCACGCCCTCGACTGACAGCTTCATCCATGATCATTTTTGAATCAGTGGAAAACTGGGTATGCATATGAGTATCAAATAACATATGTTATACACCTCCTATCAACTTTTTCTTACATAGTACTATAATAACATTATTTTAATCTTTTTACACAGGGGGCCGAAAAATCTTATTCATCAATATATACAAAAAATTCAGCAAGTGCAAGCAGACATTAGGTTACTGTATATATTAGTTCATTGATCGTGTACAAAAATATTTTCCCAATACACAAAGATAAGCATTGTATATTGAGATGGTTAGTATTATAATGAAATCAGGAACTAGAAAAATCCTCTCCAATAAGAAATTAAACGAGGAAATGAGGTGCTTCCATTGAATACTGTAGATAGTCCACCTAACCAGCATAAGGTTAAATTCATTCCCTTTCCTACTAAAATGGAACCCACAACTTTGTATATAAAATAATCCACAAAAGTAAAAACTATCCTACTAACAATCGTGAGAAAAGAGGTGATTCCATTGAAAAGTTTAGATAGTCCACCTGATCAGCATACGGCCGAAGTCATTCCACTAAATCATATCATGGAATTCACAACTTCACATATAGAGTACTGCTGGTAAGCTAGTCAATCATAATGAAGATATTTGTTTAGTAAATGGGGTGATTCCATTGTACAACGTAGACAGTCCACAAAAGCACCATCACGAGGAGTTGATTTTGCTGCAAACTACATTGGAACGCACAATTTCATATGGATTATTGTAACGTGTGAAAACCACACTGAATAGTACAATCTGTATTGTACTTAAAACCTTTCCACCCATGCTATTGGCATCTATGTTGAGGTAAAAGCAGCTAGCGACCGATGGTAAAAACTATATTGAACGGAATATTGGTAAATAGAAAAAAGACTCGGCACCATGCCGAGTCTTTTTTCTATTTACCAATGGGATTTTTATGGAACATCATGGACTATATCATCTTTACACAAAAAATTATTTACTTGCTACCCCATATAATACACTTTCACTAATATTATGAGCCGTTTCATTCAGATCATCACTGACAAATCCACGGAATACCCAGGTCACAATGACACTAAATAGACTATGAGCAACTTGCAGGACATTACAATTGGCACGAATAACGCCTTGCTCTTTACCTTCTACTAACACTTTTTCAATCATGCCAATTGTATGGGTAAACCAATCCTGATATTTATCACGCTGTTCAAGGGTAAAATCCGTATATCCTTCTACCCCTAGTCCTCGTACTTCATACATGACAACCCGCCACAAATCTGCGTTTTCTCGGTAAAATTCTAAAAAGGCTTTAATAATCGTTTCGATTTTTTGTAATGGCAGTTCTGGTGAAGCAATAATACCTGTTAAAATAATTTCAAAAGGAGTGCTACGTTCTCTGATTAAAGTATAAAATAATTGCTCTTTATTCGTAAAATAATTATAGACTGTCCCTTTCCCCGTATCAGCTAAGGCAATAATTTCATCAACCGTTGCTCGGTGGTAGCCTTTACGCGAAAATACAATATACGCGGCATCAAGTATCTGTTGACGTTTCTTTTGAGAATCATGGGCGCCCATATAGGGCCGAGTGCGTTTCATGTCTACCTCCATCATTTAAAATAAGAGGAATGGTTTTATTTTTTCATAAACAATCCTGTATGAGGCGCAATGTATTTTTGTATGCGATTTTTTCAATTTCATTAGGCGTGAAACCTCTCTTACTTAAAGCCTCAAATAACTTGTGCATTTCACCCATATTCCCAATTTCTAAAGTGTCCTCAACACCATCAAAATCTGTTCCAAGGGCTAATACATCAATGCCACCCACCTGATAAATATGCTCAATATGAGCCACAATATCATCAACCTTACTCATCTTCGATCCGCCTAGAAAATCGCCACAGAAATTAATACCCATTACACCACCTTTTTGCGCTAACAATTTTATCATCTGGGATAACCTATCTCATTGGGATAATTCCAGGTAAGTGTCATTAAACGAACACCTAAGCGATAAAAATTCCGCAAATTCTCCAAGCGTCCTTCCAGTGCTCCGCCTTCTTCAATGGTCAGAAATGTGGCAATCTTCCCCGCCTGCTGCAGCACTTCCATATCGTGATAATTTCGGGCTATCCCAATGTCCGTAGGATTCGCCTCTATTTCACCATAAATAACATCCAACATCCTTAAACACCGCTGCAAGGCCTTCGGGTGTGTGGCCAAATCAACGTATAATGCAAAAAACTGGGCCACCCCATTGCCCGCTTTTAATTTATGTATATCCACACTCAAATTATTTTTCTGTCATTTGAGTTGCGGTTGATCCATTAAATGCAGTATGGTATCACAATGTAAATCAATAACTTGCATAATACACCCATCTCTCTGTCTTTTATGACTACATGGTCACACATCTTTAAAAAAAATCTCTACTTCTACTATGATACAAAGCAGAGCCACTGTGAATATTTGCAAAACATACTTTAATTATACCATTCAAGATCATACGTTACAACAACTCTCTACTAATTAATTTAATCGACGAATGGTATTCATATTGTATTTATTATCATCATGGAGTATACTATTATTGAGCATATGTTCAATTGAGAGGTGTTTTACATGTCACGACGGCGTTGTTGCGGTTTGATCGAAGTAATCCCCTATAGCAAACGATTTGTACCCGATGATCAAACAACGAATACGGTGTCCGAAATCTGTCTTGAAGAAATTGAGGCCATGCGCTTAAAAGATATTGAAGGTTATGATCAACAATTATGCGCAGAAGCTATGGGCGTCTCGCGGGCAACGTTTCAACGCATTTTACAACGTGCACGATGTAAAGTTGCTTCAGCATTGGTCTACGGTCAAACGATACTTATTAAGGGAGGAAATTACATGTTAAAAAACAGAGTCTTTGAATGTTCCGATTGTAATCATGTTTGGGAGGTTGAGCCTTGTGTCGAAGGAGGCAAACATGGTTATGAAATTCCTTGTCCCTTATGTGGCAGTATGAAAAAATCCAAAATTTCTGACGAAGGCGTTAAGCATGCCTGCGGCGGTGGACACCATGAAGGTGGCGGTTGTTGCGGCGGAGATGACCATAAATAAGAAAACGGACAAAATCTTAAGAAAATAAGATTTTGTCCGTTTTTTTTATTTTTATGCTTCTGTTTGGAACAACGTTGTTGATAAATAGCGTTCCCCTGTATCAGGCAACAAGACAACAATAACCTTTCCTGCATTTTCTGGTCGAGCAGAAATTTGCTTGGCGGCAAAGACAGCGGCCCCGCTGGATATACCGACCAACAAACCTTCTGATGAGGCTAGTTGTCTGACTGTGGCAAAGGCATCCTCATTACCAATTTTATAAATTTCATCAATAATATCTTTATTGTAAACATCAGGTACAAAGCCGGCGCCAATTCCTTGAATCTTATGAGGCCCTGGTTTTCCACCCGACAAAACAGGTGAATCTGCTGGCTCAACGGCAATGATTTTCACCCCTGGTTTTTTAGCCTTTAAGACTTCACCAACCCCAGTGATTGTTCCGCCCGTACCCACGCCAGCAATGAAAATATCGACTTTACCCTCTGTATCCCGCCATATTTCTTCAGCTGTTGTTTTGCGATGTATTTCAGGATTTGCTGGATTTTTAAACTGTTGGGGAATGTATGACTTAGGAGTTTCCTTTGCTAGTTGTTCGGCTTTAGCAATGGCGCCTTTCATTCCTTCAGCACCAGGAGTGAGTACTAAATGAGCCCCCAGTGCCTTGAGTAAATTTCGTCTTTCCAAACTCATGGTTTCAGGCATGGTGAGAATTAATTTATAGCCTTTTGCAGCCGCAACAAATGCCAGACCAATACCCGTATTACCACTGGTTGGTTCAATAATGACTGAACCAGCACTGATTAAACCTTTGTCTTCAGCATCTTTTATCATGGCATAACCAATCCGATCCTTGACACTACCTAATGGGTTAAAATACTCTAATTTTGCAATGACTCTAGCTTTCAGATCCTGTTGTTTACCGTAGTTTATCAACTCCAGCAATGGAGTATTACCAATTAAATCTGTTAAACTTTTTGCAATTTTTGACATATGATTTCCCCCTTAAATTTTCAAGTTATAACGCTTTACCTGTTGATTCTTTGGTTGGCTCTATGTAAGAAAAAAAACCAAAGAAACTGTTCTTAAAACAATTCTTCAGCCTTCAGTTTTCTGATCAGCAGTGCATTATTTACCTAGGTATATAATACCATATATAGTATCCTAGGTCAATATTAAACAATATGCATTTCTGCTGGATTAAAGGCTAATTTCACCTTAGCATACCTAAGCATAGCAACAGTTACATGACAAGATGACACCCGCACACTTAACATTTGTTCCCCAAATTTAACTAAAATTCTATAGGTACCTACGCCCGGTATGACCCTTTCTACTACACCTTCGACTATCACCCAATTGACCTGTTGATGTAATAACCTTTCATCCCAAAGATAAAGAGCATCACCAGGCAGACAACAAGCAGAAATAGGTTCATGAACTGCCCCTTGATATAAAAACCGTATGCCATTGGCGAGGCAAATAAAACGTCCCTGACTATCTTCCTCACTGTAGCAGGGAATAATATTGTCCATTCCCACCAATCTAGCCACCTGAATGGTAACCGGCCTTCGCATAATCACTTCCGGTTTCTCATCTTGCACGATGTGACCATTAAATAACACCAAGACTCTTGTAGCAAAATGCAGTACATCAGTAAAATTATGGCTGACTAAAATAACAGAGATACCCCTTGCCTCAGCTAATTGCCTAATTTTTTCAATTAGTTCATCCCGCGTCGCCGCATCTAACGAAGCAAAAGGTTCATCTAAAAGCAAAAGTTCCGGTGCGGTTACAATAGCTCTAGCGATGCAAACTCGTTGAGCTTCCCCCCCTGACAGTAAGAGGGCTGATCTGTTGGCTAAATGGTCACAACGAAAGTCTGCCAATGCTTTATATACACGTTTTCTAACCTCTCCCTCTTTTATGCCACGAAAGCGTAATGCCAAGGCAACATTATTAAAGACGGTGTCATTCAACAGTAACATATCTTGAAAAACCATGGCCGAACGGCGGCGTAACATGATTTTATCCCTGTTCCTAATCTCCTGACCAAACAATTGAATTTTCCCATGGTAATCATGTAATAGATTAATGACTTGCAACAAAGTACTCTTGCCCGCGCCATTAGGACCAACCACTGCTACTAATTCACCACGCCCCAACATAAAATGTTCAATCGTTAAGACATTTTTACGTTTTCCACGATCTACAGCAACATCCAACATATCCAGTATACACTCATTCATTATCTTCCACGCTTTCCCCCATGCTGCAAGTAAGTTAACAGTACGACAATGCTGTAGGCGGCAATTAGTAAAATAAAACTAATCGCCAATGCCATATCGTAATTTCCCTTACCCACTTCCATTACTGTTGCTGTTGTTAGCACTCTTGTTTGTCCCTTAATATTACCGCCCACCATCATGGAGGCCCCAACTTCTGAGGTAACCCGTCCAAAGCCGGCAATCACAGCCGCCATCAACCCTAGCCGAGCTTCACGGATAAGCAGCCAACTAGCTTGCCATCCAGTAGCACCTAATGATATTAATTGCCAACGCAATTTAGGATTAACGCTGAGAATGGCCGCAAAACTAAGGCCCGCCACAATGGGAACTGCAATAATAGCCTGGGCAATCATCATGGCCACCGGCGTATACATCAAACCGAGTTCGCCTAAAGGACCGTAACGCCATAAAAACAAGCTGACGACTAGACCTACGACCACTGGAGGTAACCCCATACCGAAGTTCACTAAACTACTACATGTTTGCTTACCATGAAAATCTTTTAAGGCTAGCCATAAACCCAGGGGCACACCAAATACTACACTAATTGCCGTAGCCGTCCCAGATACGACAAGGGTGAGCATCGCTACCTGAAAAATTTCTCCATCACCACTACCTAACAACAGTTGAAAAGCCTGAATCATTCCCTGGAGAATCATATCCATAGATTCTCTCTAAAACCCAAATTCTTTCTCAGTTTTACCGCCGTCAGCAAAAAATAGGGACTGCCCGAACTTTTCCTTGCCAAAAGCGGCGATCAACCCTTGCCCCTCACCAGACAATAAAAAATCACTAAAGGCTTTGGCACCTTGTTCATTTACTTTGGAAAATTTTTCTGGGTTTACAGCCATCACATGGTAGATATTTAACAACTTGGCATCCCCTTCAACCAATATCTGCAAAGACAAATTTTTCTTTTGTGCTAGGTATGTAGCGCGATCGGTTAAGGTATAACCTTGCTTTTCATTAGCAATTTTTAAAGTTTGCCCCATTCCTGCGCCCACTTCTTGATACCATGGACTAGCTGGTTTGGTACTTGCTAACTTCCAAAGGCTTTTTTCCATCTTATCCGTTCCCGAATCATCACCACGAGATACAAATACCTCCCCTTTGTGAGCAATAGCTACCATGGCCTCTATTGTTATTTTCCCCTTAATCTGAGCCACATCAGCAGCTGGTCCTACAATGATAAAATCGTTGTGCATAACTAACATTCTGTTAATCACAGCCCCGCTCGTCATGACCTTTTTTTCAGCATCAGGAGCATGAACAAGTAGCACATCGGCTTCACCTTTCTCCCCCAACGCCAAAGCCTGTCCCGTACCAACAGCGATGGTTTTCACCTTATACCCTGTTTTTTGTTCGAACTCTGGTAATAAAACGTCCAGCAGGCCACTATCTTGCGTGCTAGTGGTCGTCGCCAATATCAGATCTTTCTTCAAAGGCGCCCCACTACTAGCCTCTTGCTTAACTGGTGCCGTGCCACAACCAAAAGAAAATATGGTCATAACCAGCACTAAACATCCCATGATTAACTTACGAATCATCCTCTGCCTCCTACTCATTGTTACTATTAAATGAACCAGGTCATTTAACCACCACCGACTGCCGGGAAAAGGCCTAACCGATCTCCTTCATGTAAGAAGGAGCTAAGTGTACGACTCACACCATTGATCATAATAATATGAACTTCTGTTGCTTCAATACCAAGGGTGTTTAATAGTACTGCAACAGTAGAGTCCTCAGGTACTTCCAGAGACAGTACCCCAGTTGCACTGGCAGAAGCATAACGCCGTAATGTGGCAAACAATCGGACTTCTACAACCATGGAGAACCCCTCCGTTCTTTACTGTTTCTTTTTAAAGCCCAACATGACCCGATAGGGACCTGGAGTACCAGGTGGTACCAATGCCACACGATCACCAGGAACAAGGGAAACATCAGCCGGTAGAAAAACCCTACCATTGATAAAAATGATCTCTACCTGTTTCTCGGGAATATTCAGCATGCCCATTAATTCTGATCCTGTTAGCCCCTTCTCTATCGTAACCAACATGGGAATAGACCACTTCCGTTCTTTAAATAGTTCTGCAAGGCTCATGAATACACGTAATTCAATTGTACCTAACATCACAATATCTTTCCAGCATTTTTTAAGTCATAACCTCCCAAAGATTCTACCTCACACCTAAATTCAGGGGTTTGCAAAATATGAAGGATGGCATGCAAACGTTCATCATCAGCATCAAAATTCAACAGTAAATCATACTGTTCTTGGGCTACAGGAATAAAATCTAATCCCAAGGCTACTGCGGCGGCCTGAACACCCAAACCAACATCGACTGCGCCTGCCGCAATGGAAGCGGCCACCGCCATGTGAGTGCCCACTTCTTTTTCGTAGCCAGCAATTTGCTTTCCATCGATTCCACATTGAGCCAGTTCATAATCTAAAAGCATGCGGGTGCCAGAGCCCCGTTGCCGATTAATAAAGCTAATATCATTCCTCAGCAAATCACCTAGCCCTACGATGCCTTTTTCATTACCCGGCATTACCATGAGCCCTTGCTGACGCATGGCAAAATGTACTAATTGAGAAGTGGTGTTAGGCAAATACTTTTCCACATACAAAGTATTATAAAGTCCAGTTTTATCATCTAGTAAGTGGATACCCGCCATATGAGCTTCGTTATTGCGGATAGCCATAATGCCTCCCATACTACCTACATTTGCGCAGGACAGTGAAACATTCTCCAATCGTCGCCGTAGAAAGACACCTAATAATTCAAGAGCCAAATCATGGCTTCCCACCGCTAGGATCGTATTTGCTAATTGGAAATTACGCAGAAGTTTTACAGTCACCGGGCTACCCGTACTGAGCCCGGCACTACTTTGCTTTACACTGACAATTCCATGAGCCTTGGTTAATGATGAAATTAAACCAGCGCCGCGGCTAATGGGTGCCGCAACCATTTTCCCCCGCACATCACCGACCGATACACGAATATATTCCTCTACACCAATGGTGGATGCCACTTGTTTGGCTAATGTTGCCTCGATTGTAACAACTTCCCTCTGGGGTAACTTTTGCCGTTTGAATACTATATCACGGACAAATAGCTCCGCCGTCAACATGGCGGATACAGGGTATCCAGGTAGGCCAATCACAGGTTTACCTTGGCAGATGGCTAAAATTACTGGTTTCCCAGGTTTTATCGCCACACCATGCACTAATACTTCCCCCAGTTCGTTCAAGACATCAGCCGTATAATCTTCGCGGCCGGCGGATGTACCAGCATTGATAATGACCATATCATTGCGTTGCAGACTAGCCCATATGGCTTCCCTAATGGCCTCTGCATTATCCTTGACAATGGCTAACCGTTCAGCCTGTCCTCCCCACTCTTTAACCGCTGCTGCTAACATATGAGAATTAACATCCAAAATCGTTCCTGGTTTTAGTTCTTGGCTTGTCGCTACAATTTCATCCCCAGTCGGAATAATGCCGACTCGCGGCCTCTTCACCACTTCAATAAATTCATGTCCTGCAGCCAGTAGGGCTGCAATATCCACAGGGGTAACGACATGATGTTCGGGCACCACTAGTTCATTGACCACAATATCTTCACCAACAATACGAACATGTTGCCATGGGGCAGTAGCGGCAATGATTTCTGCCACACCATTAATCATCTGTACATCTTCAATCATCACCACTGCATTGGTCCCTGCTGGTAATACATCACCAGTATCAACTAGATAGCAGCATCCAAGAGTAAATTCTTGATCCACTGGTAATAGAGTAAACCACTTTGGCTCAGTCTCTTGGGCACCAAAGGTGTCTTGGGCCAAAACCGCGATCCCATCCATGGCAGCACTATTATAATGAGGTACAGATTGTAGAGCGTAAATAGAGTTCGCCGTCACCCGCCCCATTGATTCGTCTACTGGGACAGTCTCTACGGGGAGATTCTCAAAAAATCCCCATTCAGCTACTTTCTTCCACCATAATTCTTGAGCCTCTTGCCTATGTAAACAATGTAAATATGCCTTATTACTACGCAGAATTCTCCCCCCTCATCTTACTTGTAATCAGAACGTGTTAATCTTTCTGATTACGTCAGTACTACTTCGACAATTTCTCCATGATAAAGTCCACTGATATGGGCTGGGATGTGGACTACACCGTCAGCATCAGACATGGTACTAATCAGTCCTGACTTACCTAATATTGGGGTTGCCGTATAGTGTCCCTCCAGCTTACCAAGTCGCACATTAATAAAATCATCCCGCCCAGGAACGGAGGGCAAATTACGTGTAAGAACTGCGGGGACACCAAAGGTACTCATAGCTTGTTTCTGCCCCATAAGAGTGCGCACTGCCACTTTGACCAACTGTTGACATACAGTCATGGCTGCTACAGGATGCCCAGGCAGACCAAAAATTGGAATACTACCTACCATACCAAAAATCGTTGGTTTCCCAGGCTTGACTGCGATTCCATGGATTAACACCCCAGGATCACCGAGAGCACTGATGGCTTTCTCTGTATAATCTCTTGCACCGACGGAACTACCTCCAGAAATCACTACCAATTGACAAGTTGTTAGTGCCACTGATAAAGCATGATAAAAATCATTAAATTTATCCTTTACTATTCCCATTGTTTTTACCACACACCCCATCTCGGACAACATGGCAGCAAGGGCATAAGAATTAACATCTCTTATTTGTCCACTTTGTAAAGGTTCATGAATAGCCACCAATTCATCCCCCGTCGATAAAACGGCAACCTCCACCCGAGTAAACACGGGGATAAAAACCCAACCACAAGCCGCCAGGGCACCGATATGTTGTGGTGCTAACTTTTGCCCTTGCATCACAATGATGGCTCCCGCCTCAATATCATCCCCTTTATTAACTAGGTTCTCACCAGGTGCAACCATCTTTAATACCATGAGGGTGCTAGCATCGTGTTGCTCTGTGTATTCTAGCATAACGACAGCATCAGCCCCTGCTGGCAGCATACCACCCGTGGGAATGACTACCGCCTGACCAGGTTGCAACTTTATCATTGCTCCTTTCCCCATAACCACTTCACCGCTAATCATAAACAGGGCCGGCGCCCCTTCATTGGCGCCAAAAGTATCCGCGCTACGCACGGCGAAACCATCAACAGTGGAACGACAAAAGGGTGGCAAATCTTCCTTCGCCATAATATCCTCAGCCACAACCCTTCCTAAAGCCTCGGATAAATCCACGATTTCATTAGTAACAACAATCCCTGCCAAGCTATCCGCAATCAAATTCCCAGCCTTCTCCAGAGACAAACATTGAAAAAAATCCATAGCTACCCCTCATCTCTATTACCATGTAACTACCACACTAACGCAAAGAATAACAAAGGACACAAAGTTTTTTTACAAAATTCTCTTTGTGTTCTTTGTTTTTTTAATGATGGTTTTCCACCTATATCAGTTGACCAACTGTTCTTACTACATTCTATCTATTTAAAAATTAAACATTGTATCCAATTCATCTTTTGGCACTTGGAATACTACGTTATGAGGTGGCAGAACTTCTTTGCGGAAGAAGTCTGGCAGATTATCAGCCCCCTCGCCGATGCCAGCAGCCTTATTGAAGGATCGTTCATCCCTGAGTACTTGTTTACCCATTTCCAAATAATCACCAACTGTCTTATTCCACCCATAACGGGCGTTACACATTTCTACAATACCTTCCAAACCTTCTGGCATATCCAAAATGGCAAAAGCCACAAACAAGCAAAGACCTGTACTGTCAACAAAAGCCGTGGCAATTTGTAGATTACGGGATAATTCTACCTGTCCGACCGGTTTTAATGGATCAACAGTACCACCAACTCCCAAAATATTGGCTGTTACAGCATAACCAGCGGTATGGTCTGCGCCCATTGTGGTGGTTGCATACGTAACGCCCTGCCCTTGGACAGCCCGGGGATCATAAGCAGGAATGGCTTGACCTTTGACAACTGGCACACGACGCACGCCAAAGACCTTACCCGTGGTTTCTGTACCAGCGCCTAGAATTCTACCGAGAGGCGAGGCTTTGCCCATTTCATGGATTAAATTAATAGTCCCTTGGCTATCACCAAAGGCAATGACACCAGCCTCCATGGCCACACCAATGGCAACTCCCATCTCAATGCTATCCACACCATAATCATCACATAAGCGATTCATCAACGCAATATCATCAATGTTATCAATTCCTAAGTGAGCCCCAAAAGCCCATAAGCTTTCATATTCAAAACCACCGGTCACAGTCCCGCCCTTTTTATCTTTGTAAATTTGGGAGCAACGAATAATACATCCTGGAGAACAACCATGTCCGACTTTCCCTCCCCGTTCCTTAATGTTGGCGGCCATGGTTTCACCACCAATATTATTGGCACCATCGAACCGCCCGGCACTAAAGTTTCGAGTGGGTAAGCCTCCTGCTTCATTCAAAATATTGACCAATACAGCGGTACCATACGCCGGCAAAGCTTGACTCGTAACAGGATGAGTTAATAGGGCATTGGCCAGTTTTTTACTACCTGCTCTAAAAGTCGCTTCATCAACAAGTGGCACCATCTTAGCACCGCTATCATCAGCGATAATAGCTTTTATGCCTTTGCTGCCCATAACGGCGCCTAACCCCCCCCGACCAGCCTGACGTGTAGGACAGCCTTCCATGTCTGTAAATCCAACACAAGCTGATGCCATTTTATGTTCGCCCGCTGTACCAATACAGCCAATCGCAATTTTAGAACCAAACTGTTCTTGTAACTTTGCTACTGTATCATAAATATTTAAACCTTTTAGTTCTGTTATTTCTTCTAATGCAACACCTTCTGTGGAAGCTTTTATAAGATAAGCTTTATCGTTTTGTGGCAATCCTTCCACAATGATACCTTGGATACCAAGACGCCCAAGTTTATGTCCCATGGGGCCACCCACGTTACTTTCCTTGATGGTACCAGTGAGGGGACTTTTCCCACCTAAAGACATCCTACCTCCATTAGGTGCTCCTGTTCCCGATAGCAAACTGGTCACAAACACAAGTTTATTACCTTCACCTAGGGCATGAGAGCTTCCCTCCACCTCTTCCTCAATAATGCGCGAACTAAGGGCGCGCCCACCTAATCCTTGATACGGTGTACCCTCATCCTCACTTACCACCAAAGTAGCCATATTTATACGATAAAACATAAATTATCCTCCTCTTACTCCTCTATTTAGCCACCAACCTGAAACATTCCCCTTGTCAGATCCTCCCCCTCTCTGTTATCCCCTAATCTGTGGCCCATAGTTTTTGCTTGCAACGCCTTTAAGAATAATGCATAGATGGCTTTGTCGTTGCTCCCGTTGCGTAGGGCAATCTTACTATCTATCTCTTGATTTGCTAGTAAACAAGGTTTAATTTTACCGTCAGCCGTTAACCGGATGCGGTTACAGCTCTGACAAAAATGATCCGAAATTGGTGTGATAAAACCAAATAAGCCAAGGGCTTGGGGCAAGGTATAATAACGAGCTGGTCCGTTACCCGGTGCTATTGCTATAGACTGCAAATCCCCCCGACCGGCTTTGTTAATCATAGTTTTTATCCCATCAATGCTAAAGCCAGGTTTCACGCCTAACTGTCCAATGGGCATATATTCGATAAACCGTACAGCAATGGGATATTTGACTATCTTATCAATAAAATAGGATATATCTTCTTCCGATAAAACTTCTGTCACAACAACATTCAACTTAATGGGAGTCAATCCAGCTTCAATGCCACTGGCAATTCCGCGGAGCACGTCCTCGACCCTGCCCCCACCTGTAATGTGAGAGAATTTTTCAGAATTACAAGTATCCATACTAATGTTAATGCGATCAAGACCAGCCCCTTTGAGCTGATGGGCCACACCTTCAAGTAAACTTCCATTTGTCGTCATTGCCAAATCTTTGACCGTCCCAATGGCCCGGACACTACGAATAAAATCTACCATCCCTTTACGTACTAATGGTTCACCACCTGTGAGCCTTATTTTGCTGACTCCATGTTGCCCAAGGATGGTAATCACCCGCAGTAACTCTTCATAAGATAATATTTCCGAAGATTCGAACAAATTAACCCCTTCAGGGGGCATGCAATAACGGCACCGAAAATTACAACGATCAGTAACCGAGATACGCAAATAATCAATTACACGGCCATAACCGTCTCTCATTATTCTCAGCCCCATCTCACTGTAGTTTAATCTTTTATCCATATTAATCTTGTGCTATAAAATTCCAACATCTTACTTATGTATATTGCAAATACCATGCCAAAGCATTACTGCATAATAAAGAGCCATCCCGTATTATTACAAGCTGGCCGTTTACTAAAGAAACTTTGGTTTTCGTCAAGGTTTAGTCGCCTTAACTTGCAATCAAGATAGTATTACACTGTCTTGATTCTCTCAGAATGAAGGAAAAGTGTTATATTATTGTCACGATTATATCACATGTTAGTTACATAAATGTAACACTTTTAAGGATTCACACAATCATTTGATCCATCATCTCACGACAGGGTTGGGATAAATCCATGATCCGCAAGGATTTCCTTAACTTTGAAATATGTCTTAGTTACCACTTCTGGGCAACGAGTCAAGCGATTCCAAGGATCATTATTCATGATATGCTGACAATCAATGCCCCCATACACTGTGGCAAAGGTTGCCTCAAACCAATCCACCAATTCTCGAATCATCTGGTTCAAGTGCTGATTCTCTCGCTCTTCTAGTTCTCCCCGCCCTCCATATAATGCCAACAAACACACTCCCCCCGTTAGGGTTCCGCAGTTTTTCCCCGTGAAGCCCAGTCCCCCAGCCAATCCGCTCATCGCCCGTACTAAATCAGGATTATTTTTCCCTTGTTCTTCCAACCCCACTAGCAATATGATCTGACTACAATGAAAGCCTTGCATATGTAGCTGGGTGATGCGAGTTATTTCTTCTGACATTGAAATTCCTCCCTAGTAAAGCATTTTTATTGTTTAGGATGAAAAATTAACTAACTCTACTTGATAACCAGAATTAGCATATGTAATGACATTCAAGCAGCCATAATCCTGTCTTATTTTAAAAAGATTAGCCAAGGGCATTCCGAGGATGTGACATAATAGCAACCGATTGACACCAGCATGCCCAACGAACAAAACATTACCTGATGAAGAATTTATACTCTCATGAAAAGCCATTATCACACGTTTGTAACAATCAGCGAAGCTTTCTCCCCCAGCTACACGATAATAAGCGATATCAGCCCCCCGGGCCTTAAACGCATCGGGAAACCGTCTAGTAATATCCGCAAAGGTATGTCCTTCCCATTCTCCCATATTAATTTCTCGCAGCTCTTTGCGCACAACATGTTTAACAGTTGTAGCGCCAGTAATGATCTCCCCAGTCTGCCGCGAGCGAGAAAGGTCGCTACTAAATACCATACCCATGGTTACAGGTGCCAAATTTTTTCGCAAATGCTCAGCTTGCTGTAAACCATCCTCGCTTAAGGGCAAATCAAGTTGTCCAATATAACGGCGTTGCTTGTCTGCTACTTTAATCTCTCCATGCCTTATCAAATAAATTGTCCTATTTCCCATCCGTTTCCTTCAACTCCATAATCCTTCTTTTAACCGGACTGACGAGCTGTGTCAAATCAGCGCAGCCATTTTTTATCGTGATAGCTAGTCTACCAGCCTGCGTTGCCCTCCCTATTACTGGCACCTTATACAGTGCTTCACAACATACAAGTTGAATACCTGCATCCCACTGACCTAGCATAGAAACAGATACATTTAATTTCGTCGCACATTGCGCACGATTAACACTCACTGTATAATCCAGCACTCCAGGCAGTACAAATAACCTTTCATCCAAATCAGCCATGGTAAAATACTGATTTTCTCCTAAAAAAATTAGATCATTCTTACGCTTAGTAATTCGCTCTAACCGTCTTATTATCGTACCACACGGACAAGATCCTAGCAGAAATCGGGAAATATCCCCAGTACGATAGCGAATTAAAGGCATTCCCTGCCTAGTCAGGGTTGTAAAAACAACTTCACCTTCTTGCCCGTCAGGCACAGGTTGCCCTTGTTCATCAATGATTTCAAAATATAAATCTGCTTCCCGCAAATGATAACCAACATGAGCCTTACAGTCTAAACCGCCACCCAGCCCCATTTCCGTCATGCCATAGTGCTCAAATACCTGACATTTCCACACCCGCTGTAATTCCTGGATAATCACATCAGGCACATGATCCGTACTTAACAGTATGCTCTTTAACTGTATACTATGTCTTGAGAATTCAGCACAGCGGGCTAAGGCCAGTACTTGCGTGGGAATTCCAACTAGGGAGTTTATCCTCTCTCGTGTTATAACTTCCAGTGTTTTGGCAATATGACCTACAACACCATGCAGAATAGGGTGAGCACCTGCCCGTTTTAGGGCTGTTATTAACAAATCACCAACACTGCCACTCCGTTCACCAGGTAGTAAAATCAATACACGATCCCCGGGGTTGATTATGGTAGACATGCCCTGTTGAAAGAAATCTACTGTTAGTTCTTGGTCAGATGCTGTAAAGTATACACGTTTAGCCTTGCCTGTTGTGCCCGAACTATCGAGCGTCACGATCCGGCTGATATCACTTTGAGATACACACAGAAATTGCAGTGCTTGTTCGCGAATATCATCCCCTGTAGTAAAGGGAAAACCTTGTAAATCCCCCAGACTACTAATTTCTGTGCTCCCTAACTCTTTAAATAAGTTCTGATAAAAGGGGCTGTTCTCATATGCCAGGCTGATAGTTTCCCGTATTTTTCCTAGTTGGTACAAACTGAGTTGTTCGCGGGTTAGGCTTCCCTGCCCAATGCCAATTTTTTTCTCAATCCAAGCTTCTAGCAATTTTTTTGTCGTGTGACTGCCATAACTTCATCACCTCTGCCATGTACGATAAAGGGGCTTACCTTGCCTATCCGTCAGATTATAAGCACAAAAAGGTATAATACGGCTGTCTGGGCTTACCACATGGATAAAGCAATCGCGCAAGCGGTCCAGATCCAGATTCCAGACATCCTGGAATGCCATGCCCGATACACAAAATGAATATTTTTCTGCCCGTTCTAAAAAAGCATCAAGACTATCAACGTTCATCTTGCTCCCTATTTGAGCAGTCCCCTGTTGCTCTTCTACACTTTGCGGTGTCGCCCAGCGTTTAGCAACAAAAGTCTGAGCCTTCTTGGCTCCCACCGCTGCAACTTGAGGCTGACAACACCCCCCATGGCTAGCCTTTCCAGCTGTTTTTAATTTTCCATTTTCCATCAGCATGAAATTACCATGAAATGAACAGTACGCATTTTCCCCAGTAGGCGCAGTAAAGTCCGTTACATTAAACCTTCCCCTCGTCTGCCTGACTAGCTCATTGATGACTTCAGGAATGGTAAAACGGTCTTCATCCTTCGGAGCTTGTGGGTATCTGCCGAAATAACTGATGGGCTGAAAATGGACACCACGTACAGCTGGTATTCTTTCAATAGCGTATTCTATTATGTGGCCAATGTTCTGAGTGTTTACCCCAGGTACCAATGTTGGTACAAGAATGACTCCTAATTGTTCCTTAGCACAATTAGCAATCGCAGCCTGTTTTGCCGCAAATAGCTTAACGCCTCTTAACTTGGCATAGATAGCATCATTCGTGCCATCAAACTGCAAAAAAACACAAGATAATCCCGCTTTTTTTAATCGTCTTACGTAATCTGGATCTTTTGCTAGTCTTAGGCCATTGGTGTTTAATTGAATAAAGCTAAATCCTAATTCCCGGCCTAAGGCGACTATTTCTGGCAGATCATCCCTCATCGTCGGTTCTCCGCCGGATAATTGAATATTATAGGGTCCGCCACTATGGAGTAGCAGACGATACCACTTTTCAATGATCTTACGATCTGGATCAAACTCGTCTGTACCAGCCTCAGCAAAACAAACTGGGCAGTTTAGATTACAACGTTTAGTAACTTCAAGCAATACACAGCAAGTATGCTGACGATGTTCTGGGCACAATCCACAGTCAAAAGGACAGCCCTGGTTTACCGTGGTGGCACATACCGGTGGTCTGGAGGGCAGTTTGATAACAGACCAAGACTCATAAGATGGCTTTCCCCGCCAAATAATTGTCCGGAACGTCCCATGGTCACCACATGTTTTATCTAAATAAATCTGTTCACCCACCTGAATGCGCTCAGCAGTGATCCGTTTTAGACATATGGGGCAAAGACTTTCCGTCACTCCCAAAATCTGTTTTTTATCCAGCATAGCAATTAGCCACCTTTCCATGTTCAGCTTACGAGTACGCATTGCCTCAAATAATCTGGATAAACACTTCCATAATACCTCCACACACCATTCCTTCATCGGCAGCCATTTCGTTTAACATGGTCACTGTATATAGGCAGGAACGATTTTCGTCAAGGGCCATTAAGGCTTGTCGTCTGACCTCACCTTCGCCACAGCCGCCACCAATTGTCCCGAAAGATTGTCCAGTGGATAAGATTAACATTTTACTGCCGGCTTTGCGCGGTGTTGATCCTTTGGTGGCAACAATGGTCACAAGGGCTGCTTTTTCTCCACTTTTTTGCCATTCACAAATTTGTTTTACTATTTCCCGGTCCATTACAGCACCTCCTTGTGCCCATTTAATGAAAGGCCATCCCCACCACCACGAAAGACGCTAATGACCTCCGCAACAATGCTCACGGCTATTTCTGCCGGTGTTTCTCCTTTAATGTGAAGACCAATGGGAGCCTTGACCATTTTTAGCAGTTCCTCTGGCGCTCCCTCTTCCCGCAGAACATTAAAGACTTCTCTTATCCGTTTTTTACTACCAATCATCCCCAAATAACGGGCCTTACTATGTAGTGTGGCACGCAAGCATTCCATATCGTATTTATGTCCCCGGGTTACGATAATAACAGCTGTATCCGCATCAATGTTTGGTATTGTAACAGCCCGATGAAAACTTTCACAAATGACGGTATGGGCACTAGGAAACCTGGATTGATTGGCAAATTCAGGGCGATCATCGATAACCGTTACAACAAAATCTAATAAGGAAAGCATTTGCACTAAAGGTTGGCTAATATGCCCACCACCAAAAACAACGGCATTACATTGATTTATAATTTTATCCCATAAAATTCGATACTTTCTACCTGCTTGATCTTCTAGGGAAACCGTCATGGGATTGGTCCATGGCAAGCTTTTTATTTTTCCCACGATCTGCTGAGTAACAGACTCATCAACTTGACTCTCTATCCTTCCATCCTCGTAGATCATCAGCATTTTCCCGAGAGAGCCATTAAAATCTCCCTCAATGATCGTTATAATATCCGCTGTTTTACCACGATCCATTGCTGAGAGTATACTCCTAAAGATCATATAAGCCCCTCCTTTTTAGACAAACCCTAGAGTTTCTTTGTCGTTGGTAGAAATGACTTGAATTTATTTTACGATTAACTTACTATATAGAGTATAGTACCTAAGAATTCTGTACGGAGGGCACAACATGAACAAAAACTTTGAAGAAACTGATTGCCTTGACAAAATCGAAGCCGATACGGTAATTGTGGAAGTGATCGACAATCATACAGGAAAAATGTTCCGACGAGCTCTCCCCCTAAAATATGTTGAAACAGATAATGGCATCTGCTTATTCGGCGAAACACTGGAAGGTAATCCTTCACAAATCGCCTTTTATTCTGAAACAGCCATGACGAAAATAGGTGAATTGTTCGGTAACGGCCCCGATGTTCCCCGCTGCCATCAGGACAAATAACCTTCCGATGGTAAACATCCCAACTTGGGATGTTTATTTTGTTTTACGCAATCAGAAAGTATATCACTTTCTTGATCGCAAGTAAGAATGACTAAGGTTTCTACCTACGTCTGAGGACTTGGTCGAAACCAAGTCTTTTCTTATCTGATGATATCATCATCCGCTGTGACCTTTGACATTGAGGACAAAACCGTCCTTCACTGGTATCTGTGCATTCCTTACAATATACCATAAAACATCCCGCGCATTTATATAAGGGAGCATCAAAAAGTTCCGTCCTACAGCGCGGGCATGTGTTGTTATTCATGGTTCACCCTCTTTCTTATGAACTTTTTCAGCGACGAGCAAATAATAACCTAAGATCGGTATTTTTTGATTATCCGTCTTAATTCCCACACATTCCCAAAGTTTTTCAGTTGAGCCATGAGCCATAATAAAACCCGCAACAAACTCCCTGAGAAACTTAGACTGATCCTCAAAAACTATTATTTTAAAACCATTATCTAGCACAACCTGGCTAATTTCATTGTAAGTCATAATACCAGCTGTATTACACGTTGAAAAGTTAAACTCCAGATCGTAGGCATAAAGATCTGTTATTCCTAGTTTCCCCCCAGGAATAAGGATACGGTTTATTTCCGTCAAAACCTTGCTAGTATTCAGCATAACCGATAAACTGCACTCAGCCAGAACACCATCAATGGAATTGTCGACAAAAGGTACGTGTTCCCCCGGAGACTGAATTAATTGTAAATCGGCAGTACGTTCTTTCCCTTGCGCTAATAGCACTGCTGACAAGTCAACTCCAACAGCACACACTCCACGTATATCCCTCAGGTATTGCACTGTAGTTCCCGTACCACATCCGATATCAAGAACTATGGCACCATGCTCAAAATCACAGTAATCAACAAGCCGTTGTGTTAACATTAATCCGCCAGGACGGACTCCCTCCGACATATTAGTAAAAATACTCTTTTCAAATAAATTTGGACAGCCCTGATCCATCATTTATCCTCCAATGCTTTTTCCACCTGCTCCATTTTACCTTTAGCTAGTTCCTCAGGAATGAAGACCAGCCCACATTGAGGACATTTATAAAGTTCAACGGGGAAATCGCTCCCTAAGTAGGACAACGTTACTTTACCTAGTGCTAACGGAATACTACACTTATGACAAATAATACTATCCTGAACTTGCTTATCCATGAAGATCACCTCATTATCCCTTTATTTCCAGTCTATGGCTGTAAGCGTTATGCACAACAAACCCATCCTCATGTAAGGAATATTCTACCCAATAAGTTACACTGACTGGTTTGAAAGAAGCAATGTAAGTATCTTGTTCGATATTTTTTAATTTATTGCCTGTGCTTTCGGCATGTATGATGACTTTAGCAACATCAGTCCTAAGAATCATTCGCTCCTCCATAAGATGTCTTACATTCTCAGGAAAGATCAACGAACTATCCCATTCTTCTTTATCCACCGCTTCCCCCCACACCTCTTTCATCAACCTTGTTTTAAGTCTTGCCCGATTTTCTTGCCGATCAGAATAGCCTGGCCCTTTTTGCCTCGCCGAGTCTTGCCCCTTGATTGGAAAAACTAAATCCAACAAATGATATGCGCGCTTACCTTGATTGGCAAAATTATCACGACACATGGCACAGTACGTAAGATAATCATGGTGGCTTTCCCTAATGCGCTTGTTGATCATCGTATGGGCGATTTCTTTATTAGCAAACACCGTTAGCCCCCCATAACCACAACACTCGGTAAATTCCCGACTATTTTCCAGTTCCTCAACTTGGTGTCCTAGTTTATGCAAGATATTTCGTATGCTTTGCTGTAACTCAGCCTCATGTCTTGTCGTACAAGTATCATGTATAACAAGTTTTAACGGGGTACTCTTTTCACCTGTTGTATCCGGCAACCCAATCTTGTCTAAGAGTATCCAGATGGGTTCAACCTCCATAGTAGGAAACTCCCGCTTAAAAATACTATAACATGTGGGACAACCTGTAATTACCCTTGGAAAGCCCAGTGTGCGCCAGCTATCCTCTATCTTTTGAAGAGTTTCTTTAAACAAGATTTCCTGTCCTGCCCAGTCCGCCGGTACGCCGCAGCACCCCAGCATCAAACCTACACCACCCGTTATTTTTTCACACAAGAATTGGTACATCTGTCTTACGTGCTGTGGTGAAGATGCACTGAGTTGACAGCCGGGAAAGAATACAGCACGACTGGACGTAAAACCTAGCTGATGTTTACTCAGCACAAAGTCCTCACTGGTGCTAAACTGCATATCCCGCAAGGCAAAATCATGAGCTGTGGGTGGCATTTTCCCTTTTCTAACCATCATTTGTCTTGCTTCTCGGCAAATCTCGCCCATATTCAAATTTCCAGGACAAACCTGGGCGCAGAGTCCACATAAATTACAGGCATTAATCATTGCATTAGCATGATGCATCCCCATCACAATGGATAAGTTATTGTAGACTTCTCGCACATAACGCCTTGGATAACTCCCATAATGGGCAAGATATTCACAAACTTTGATGCACTCCAAACATTCACAGAGCAAACAGCGATTGGCTTCTTGCAATGCTTCCTCTGTAGTATACCCTTTATCTTGGTCACTGCTTGGCACCCTATTTTGGGATTGTACCCCATCCACATTGGTATAAAGGGAAGTCGTAAAAGATCCTTCACGCTCTCTGCTCCCCGTAAGAGATGCATTTTGCAACAATCGGTCAATTGAATTGGCCGCAATTTTCCCATGAGAAATGGAGGTAATGGTTGACTTGTGATGAAAGCCTAAGATCAGACTACCACCAACAAAAACCTTGGGATTGCTGGTAACCCTTGTTATTGAATCAAATTCAATATTCCCCATTGAATCAAGGGCAAGTCCTACATGCAATGTAGCACTATGGGCGCAACCGATTGCTAAATAAACAGCATCAAATGTTGCACTGAGGCTATCAAGAGACAGATTTGAATGGCCATCATTCCCTACTCTTACATTGAAATTGATTGTTATCGGCATTTTTTTTAGGAGAGCGAAATCATCAATCATCTTCTGCCGTGGCAACCGGCTTTCTGAAAAATCCCAGATACTTCCCCCTAGGCGATCTGTTGCTTCAAAAACTACGATCTGATAGCCTTTTTTCCCAAGTTCGACGGCGGCTGTTAAGCCACTTAGCCCACCACCGATGATTGCCACTTTTTTATCCCGCGGTGGCATCAATACGATGTTAAGAAAATCATCATGACTATTATTTATGCAAATTTTTTCTAGTTCATTCATCGCAATGGATTCATCAATTGCTTTGCGCTTACAACCTTGCTGACAAATTTGATCACAGATACTGCTAATAATCCTGGGGAAGGGTACCATGTTGTGCAATAATTGAGCTCCTGCCTTATAGTCTTCTTTGCGAACAGCGGCAACGATTCCTCGGGCATCAACATGGACAGGACAAGCCGCACTACAACCTGATGGTTCTTCTTGCACACATTTTCTTTCTCTTTCGCGCAATACTTTTTGTTCCATACGTTCCTCCCTTGCCTAGAATCTATCGACAATTGTTTCTTAGTATGGAAAGCCTAAAACGAATTAAAAGCTACTCTTTCAACTCGTTTTAGGTTACTACTAGTTACCCTTTGCTGCCAATGCCTCAAGGCCGGCTTTAATTTTCCCAGGCAATGCAGGGATTGAATAAATACGTACCCCACAGGCATTATAAATGGCGTTGAGAATCGCTGGATGTGGAGCACTCAGTGGACCTTCACCAGCACCTGCTGCACCATGGGGCCCATGTTCACGTGGCGTGATATTGTAGATGATTTGGATATCATCTGGCACATCATTCACGAAGGGTAAGCCACAAGCAACTAGGCTGGTGTGTTTCTTTATATCTTCAAAGTCCTCAGTCAGAGCAAGGCCAATACCTTGTGCCAAACCACCATATACTTGACCATCACAAGTCGTTTTGTTCGTAATGGTTCCCAAATCAGCAACTGTTGTAAATTTAACAACTTTAGCCTTGCCAGTCTTCATGTCCACTTCCACTTCAGGCATGAACAACTCATACATATAAATGGGGAATGGATTGCCTTGGCCGGTCACAGGATCGCAGTCCGTACACATGGACGCCGTCCATTTGCCATTATAACGAAGGGGAAGATTTTCAGCTTTCATTTCCTCATAGGTGCGGTATGTGCCGTCTGGCTTACGCATAGCGTTCATTAGCATTTCACAAGAAATCCTAATGGCATTACCAGTCATGACATTAGAACGACTCCCCCCAGATGGACCACTGTTCGGCGTAAATGCCATGTCATTCATAATCAGTTTAATTTGCTCTGGCCTGATACCAAGAGGACGAAGGGTTTCATGAGCATGGGACAATGTACCGATGTCTGCGCCTTGCCCATGATCTTGCCACGAGTCACCTACCGTTACACCCGTTTTAGTCAGTTCAACCCAAGCCTCTGAACTATCTGGCCCGTCAAGACCACAACCGTAAATACCAATGGACAAGCCTACCCCGCGTGTTTTTTCAGGTGTTGAAAGCTCTTTGCAACGCTTTTTAGCTTCTTCCCACAAAGGGCGGAGTGTATTGAGCATATCTTCAAGACAGAATACTTCCGGCACTTGTCCAGTAGGAGTGGTAGCACCTGGGCGATAAACATTTTTGAAGCGAAGCTCCAATGGATCCATGCCAAGTTTTTCAGCCAATTCATCCATGGCAATTTCTGAAGCTAAGAAAGATTGGGGTGAGCCATAGCCACGGAAAGCCGATCCCCAGGCATGATTGGTGCACACCGTACGACCTTTACCGCGGATACTGGGAATATCATAACCAGCACCAGTAAATTGTGCTTGACGCAAGGTAACCAAATCACCAAACTCAGAATAGGGGCCATGATCAAGCCACCAATTCGTTTCCATGCCAAGGAGTTTTCCCGTTCCATCAGCGGCCAGCTTACACTTTACTAACGCTGGCGAACGCTTACCAGTATAAGTAATATTCTGATACATTGTGAAATTAAGGGTTACTGGTTTACCAGTCGCTAGACAAGCAACGCCCAGTAATGCTTCAATCGTCGGACTGAATTTATAACCAAAGGTCCCGCCCGTAGGATTTTGTACCAGACGACATTTTTCAGGTTCAATACCAATGCCTGCGACAATCATAGCATGATGTAAGTGCAAGGCAATGCTCTTAGAATGAATGGTCAGCCGACCTTCTTCATCAATATAAGCAGAGCCACAGTCTGGTTCAAGGGGTAGATGAGGTTGACGGCTACAATAGGTCTCAACTTCGACTGTTACAGTATCTGCGTTTGCCATGATCGGCGCTGTGTCCTCACCTTTGATAATACCTTGCTCAAAATAAATATTGGGCACGCCAGGATGAATTTCAATGGCATCAGGAGCCATAGCAGCAGGTGCACTCATGTAGGACGGCAAAATTTCCAAGTTTACCTTCACTTTCTTTGCAGCTTCCTTGGCATGTTCTTCCGTATCAGCGCAAACAATGGCAAGAGCATCACCAAACTGAAATACTTTCTCATCACACAAAATAGGTCGATCCCAGCCATCGCCTTTATTGCTGGGGAACGTAATGAGACCAGTAATGCGATTTTTCCCCTTGACATCCTTATGAGTAATCACCTGATAAACTCCAGGCATATTTTCCGCCTCGGCAGTATCAATTCCTATAATATTGGCGTGAGATACCTCAGCCTGCACCAAAGCCATACGTAACGTTCCTGGGGGCATTTGCAGTCCAACATCGGCACCAAAATCCCACGTACCAGTTACTTTGCGAAGTGCGGAAGGACGACGATAGGTTGTTCCATAGATCTTATTACCAACCGGCTTATACAGTAACTCACCTTTATGCATTTCACCCCGTAGAACCTTGGCAGCGGCCATTACAGCGTCGACTAATGGTTTGTAGCCTGTACAACGACATGCATTACGATTCTTTTGAAACCAGTCACGGATATCTTCCCGCGCAGGACTGGAATTATTATCAAGTAACACCTTGGCCGATAGAATAAAACCTGGGCTACAGAAACCGCACTGAGCGCAACCGTAGGCCATCCAGGCAACTTGCAAGGGATGAAGATTTTCAGGTGTCGCAAGACCTTCAATGGTAGTAATACAGGCTTCATCCGGAACTTTCTTCATCTTAACAATACACGAGCGAACCACTTTTCCGTCCATGATCAGTGAGCAAGTGCCACATTGTCCTTGATTACAACCAACCTTACAACCAGTCAACAACAGTTGTTCCCGTAGCACACTTGCCAAACTTGACTCCGGATCAACAATCAAAGTCCTAGGTAGTCCATTAATATTCAAGACCATCTTTTGCATTTCATACTCTCCTTTGTATTTATATCTATATTTCAAAGGCCATTAGCCTTTAAAATCCCTTTGACAACACCTATCCAGCATATTCCATCTATCATGATATACCACTGTGTTTTCTTCCTCATACTGGTCCTTCGTCCGCTCACCTCTCTTTATACACATAGCAAAGCAAAGCGCAAAAAAGAAAACAGCGCTTTGCTTTGTTTACCGCCCCTGGTCGAGCACTGTATTTCTTTTTCTTCCGTAGGTCTATCAAGGATAAACCACGCACAACTAAAAAGTTAGTAGACTTCCCTTTTGTTGCTTACTAGTTGTTATTAATAGTTATTGCAAATAGCATGCCAAAATTTACATATTCCAGAATATTCAGTTTTTAAAAACCTTACCACTTGCTCAAAACTGAGACTCCACCTACATTAATCAAAAAAAAATCTTTTTCTGATCAAATAAAAATGCCATTCCCTATGATTAGGGCATAGCATTTCAATAAAAAACTGTCATATTTATGCTACATTTGCGTGACACAACTATAACATAAATGTTTTATATTTAATTCTCAATTGCATATAAACGCATTTTGCGATAGAGGGTGTTACGTGAAACCCCAAGTTCACGGGCAACCACACTAATATTACCGCCCCATTTCGATAGGAGTAGTAAAATCTGTTGACGTTCTAGCCCATGGAATAATTGCCGTCGCTCCTCCCGGCCAAAACTTTCTTGTAATACAGGGAGAGCCCCCCCTTGTGCTTGCGCTTGGGATTGAACGGGTTTTTGAGGTGCATAAACCTCCATAGGCAAGTGCGCTAAGGTAATGACCTCTGTCTCTGTTAAACTGACAGCCCGTTCAACTACATTTTGTAATTCACGCACATTACCAGGCCAGTCAAACCTTTCTAAGCACTGGATCACTGCGGGATCAACACAAAAGTTAGAGCCACGGTCCCTATCAATTTTAGTGATAAAATGCCTAAACAACAAACTAATATCCTTTACACGATTACGCAGAGGTGGAATGGTAATGGAGATGACATTGAGCCGATAATAAAGGTCTTGGCGAAAAGATCCTTTTTCCACTCCATGGGATAAATTCTTATTGGTGGCACAGATGACCCTGACATTGACAGGGATTACCTTATCACCACCGATGCGTATCACACTTTTTTCCTGCAATACCCTCAGGAGCGCTATCTGCTGTTCTAAGGGCATATCACCAATTTCATCAAGAAACAAGGTACCGCCTGAAGCCAATTCAAACTTCCCCAGTTTCCCACCCCGTACTGCCCCAGTGAAGGCCCCCTCAACATAACCGAATAATTCGCTTCCCACCAGTTCCCGTGGTATCACACCACAATTTAATGCGACAAACGGTCCCTGTCGTTGTTCACTATGATTATGAATAGCTTGAGCAAAAATTTCCTTACCCGTGCCACTTTCACCTTGCAATAAAATGTTAAATGATGTGACGGCAGCCAGGGAGGCCACTCTTATAACCTCCATTATCTCCGAACTCTCACCGATGATGTCACTAAATTGCAACGTTGCGTTATAACCACTAAAGCGATTGACCAAGTTTTGTATTTGCTTAATGGGACGCAAAATAATGACCCCACCCATAACCTTACCGTGCTCATCAGTCAAGGGCTCACCCGTCGCCAAGCAGTGAAATGTGCATTTCTTAGTGTCCACCATAATTTCCACATCTTCATAAGTTTCCTTACTGGATAACATTTGCTTGGTTAAAGCAGCTTTACTACCAAAGATCCGATCAATGGACATGCCTAATACTTCTTTTTCAGTGCGATTCAGTATCCGCTTGGCTGCCGGATTCAACTGATTGACAATACCCCATTCATCAACCATGAGCACCCCATCGGACATGGTATTGAAGATGTTGGTTAAGCGATTATTGGACAGGGCCAGTTCTTGATTCTTCCGCCTTATATCAAGTTGTGCCATAATAGCTGACGTTGCTGCTACTACCATACCGAGAGTGTGCAAATGTGAGGCCGCAGAGGCCCCCGACATATCTAATATTCCAATGATCTTCCCGTAATTATCGAAAATAGGGGCCGCCGAACAGGTTAAGCAGTGGTGTTTTTGGCAGTAATGTTCGCCCCCCGAAACTTGGATGGGGGCCTTAATAATAAGAGCAGTACCAATGGCATTTGTCCCCGCCTGCTTTTCACACCAACTAGCTCCTGGAAAAAAGTCAATCGTCATAGGGTTATTGACAGTATCTTCATCACCAAATATCTCCATAATATAACCCTGTTCATCGGTTAAAACAACTACAAAACCAGATCCCTGGACAAATTGATATAAGTTGGCCATAATGGGTTTGGCGATTTTTATAAGTTCCCGTTTCTCAGTCAGCATCTTCTGTAAGTCTGCGACCGCTAATCCATTATGCAGGGAATTATTATAGGGGTTAACACTAGCCTCCTGGCAACGAACCCAGGATTCAAGAATTGGTGGTCTGAGTCCAGAGGTATGATTTTTTCCACCAATGAAAGTCTTCCAATTCGGAAGGACATGATGTTGGAAACTGTTGGTAACACTCATGGCGGCCCCCTCATTACATACAAAAGAATTTAACTTTGTTAGGCACAACCTCAATATATAGAGGTAACTTAGGTCCTAGTTCCCCATCTAAATCACTATCCACTTCTTCTGTACATTCTATGGAAATTTTTTTTGCTTGTATATAAGTGACATACTTACTGTTATAATGTGTGCCTTTTAGAAAGCTGATAAATAAGCTCATTAATTCTGGCAAGTTGCATTTATTAACAATCAATAAATCAAGTTTACCATCATCAATCTGAGCGTAAGGCACCAACCGAGGAAAACCGCCCACGGTACCACTATTCATAACTAAAAATAAAAAGACTTCTTCTTCTATTACATTATCATCGGCAATAATTCGCATTTTTAAGGCCTTAAAGTTAGGTAACTCAGCAAGTCCCCTAAAATAATAAGCCATTTTACCTAATGTATTTTTGAGTACCACATCAGCACTATGGGCAACAGATGTCATCAATCCCGCACTGGCAACATTAAAAAAGTATTTATTATTGACTTTACCCACATCAAAAGTCTTAATGTTCCCCCTCACAACAATATCCACACACATATCAATGTCCTTCTCCAGTTGCAAATAAGCGGCAAAATCATTGGATGTACCACTAGGAATAATACCCAAAGGCAAATCAACATTACACTCAAGCATAATGTTGATGACCTCATGAATGGTTCCATCACCACCGGACACAATAATGCCCTCGGCAGCAATTTCTTGGGTCAAGAGAACGAAATCACTAGTATCTTGCTCATTAGTTATCCTAAACGGAATGACAATACAACCTTTATGTTGAAAATTTTCTATCACATTATCCAATTTAAATTTGAAACTTGCATCACCTGACACTGGGTTATATACAAGGATAAACTTTCTTAGCATAGGCTTTCTCTCCTTAACACTTGAACTCTAACCCATTTATACTTCTATCATTTATTGTATTTCATTACCGTCTATAAAGTCTATATAAATTATAATGTAAACTCTTACATTATTTTCTTGTTTACATAACTATATTATTTTAGTATTATTACTTTATGTCGTTTACTAACTCTTACCCTAGACAGCATCCTTCATTGTCTTACTTGGAATCGAGAAAAGAGTTGATCTTCTGATTCCTTTATAAAAAAATTCTTAAAATTATATGAACAGGAGGTTATTACATGAAAATTTATCGTATACCCATGACACTATTTCTTCTTGTTAACTTATGTGTAACAATGATTATGCCGACAACAGCAGTTTTGGCGGCTTCACCTTTAGAAACACTCGCCCAAACAATGTCGTCCTCAAGTAGTGGAAGCAGTGGAAGTTCTTCATCAAACCTGCTTAACGTTCTACTCGGACTGTTGCTAGGAAATATCTTAGGCAAAAATAATATTTCTACCAGTCCTGTTGTTTCCCCCAACCCAACTTTCAACAGCAAGAGTGGATCATCGGCTTCTACTGAAGCGACACTATCAACTGGCTCGGAAAAAGGCAAGGCGCTCATTGCCACTGCCAAAACTTATTTAGGTGTACCTTACGTTTTTGGTGGTGAATCTGTTACAACGGGATTAGATTGTTCCAGTTTTACCCAACTTGTCATGAAAGACAACGGGATTACCCTTCCTCGTACGGCAGCAGAGCAATATGCAATGGGTACAGCTGTCGATAAAGCCAATTTGCAGGTCGGTGATTTAGTTTTTTTCACCACCTATAAACCAGGCGCTTCCCATGTTGGTTTTTATATGGGCAATAATCAATTTATCCACGATAGCTCAGCTGCTAAGCAAGTAACAATCAGCTCTCTCAGTGATACTTTTTATACAGAACACTATATCGGCGCCCGCCGCTATATCTAACGGGTGCTACAAAAGTCAGCCAGCAACAGTATTCTGTTTCTGGCTGACTTTTCTATAACTCTGTTAGTAAAAAATCATTTAAATATTTTGCCAAACCATCAAGTTCTGGAAATAAAGAAAAGTGGTGAATCCCATTTTGTTTTATAAATCGTTGGGCATCGTAACGCACATTCTCATGCAATACAATCTAATCCATTTCCCATGAAATCATCGATACTATCTATAATATCCTTCCAAGCTTGTGAATACACCAATACCACCTCAGACTCTATGCTTACCTGTAAATGATTGTATCACCATCTTAACGACAATGGTTTTATGCTTAGCTTTTTCGATATAATGATCTCCAGCCAAAGTAAAATCCCTACTATATTTTTTTACGAATTCACGCAACACCATTATTTTTTCTTCTTCATCTTCTAGTCTACTAACTTCCCCAAAAGCTATAACACTTTCATACACAGTAGAAAATGCTTCGGGGAGAACTTGCGTACGACCTACAACAGTAAAACATACCTTACTATTTTCAGCAATATTTTGTAATTTATGTCCTTCAATGGCACAATGAAAATAAATACAGCTATCAATAAGGATATAACTTAAGGGTATGCCATAAGGCTGATATGAATCATCAACTGTCGATAAAATGCCGTATTCGCCCTGTAGCAAAAGCTCTAGAGCCTGTTTCTCATCCATTTGTCTTTCAAAACGCCGCATATTTTCCATGAAGAATTACCCCTCTACCCTATTTTTAAAGAAATCTTGGAATCACGAAATTGTTATCCATTCTGATTCCGGAACAAAAAGCAGAGGTTGTGCACCTCTGCTTTTTGTTTACCATATTGTTACTATGATAACATATAACGATTTTCAAATCAAGTCAGTGGAGTTATTTCGTAACATCACTCACCAATAAATAGATTCCGCCTTTATTGGGAATTAACCCATGTTCCTGCACATCAATATGCTTGACAATCCTAAAGCTATTACGCTCATAAGCTCGCCTAGCGATCACATTCTCATTCATGACCATTAAACTCAATTGCTTATAACCATTCTCCCGCGCTTTTTCTTTCGTCAACTCGATCAAAGTACTACCAACGCCGCTCCCGCGGAATTTCTCATCCACATAAATAGAATCGAGAAACAAACTATTCTCCACCCTTGAATTAAAAAAATCAGCGAGTAACATAAGTCGATCACTGGGAATAAATTCTTTTGTTTCTTCCGTAATTCCATGGAATTTAGCTGGATAAGAATAGACAATACCGATAACCTCACCCTGATACTCGGCAATAATTGCGTTTTTATATGAATCATAACCAGTTTCATCATGCAAGAAATCAGCCATGACATCAACTGCTGTATTGTTACCTAACAAATCATGAAATAAGAAATTCACAATACCACCTGAGGCCAGATCAATACCTTCAGCAATTTTAGAGCAATCTTCTATTTTACCACTACGATATACAATATCCATACAAATATTCTCCTCTTTCGATACATGCTTTTATTAAAACTGTATAATCAATCTGATTATACGCTGGAATAATTATCAATACCATTTTCCTTCTTTAATTTATTATAATTTCTGACTTCATAAAAAGCAATAGGAAAAAGGCATCTGATATCCTCTAGTAGGGGTATCAAATGCCTCTTTATCCACTATTAACTTACCAATGATCTCTTAGGATTGAGCCAGTTTTCTGTAAGTTGCCAATCTGTCTTTAGCATCTTTTTCCGTTTTGACAAATAAAGCTTCCGCCGTATCTGGGTATTGTTTCTGTAGGGATGAATAACGTACTTCACCCATTAAGAATTCTCTAAAATCACCAGTTGGTTCTTTGGAATCCATGATGAACGGATTCTTGTCTTGTTCTTTCAGAGTAGGATTGTAGCGATACATTCCCCAATATCCGCAAGCAACAG
>Ga0209123_1000159_pt1 | contig 104707 bp, 99 predicted proteins | sample BarGraIncu00431A_FD_184500 | JGI IMG/M metagenome (GOLD analysis project Ga0209123, IMG submission 184500) | Arctic peat soil microbial communities from Barrow, Alaska, USA - Barrow Graham LP Incubations 004-31A (SPAdes) (version 2) | ecosystem: Environmental > Terrestrial > Soil > Wetlands >... | reverse complement strand
TGATGACACCTATATAATTGGCGATGACGGGTGTATAATGAGCGATGACACCTATATAATTGGCGATGGAGAGTGTATAATGAGTGATGACACCTATATAATTGGCGATGACGGGTGTATAATGAGTTATGATACCTATATAATTGGTGATGGCAGGTGTATAATGAGTGATGACACCTATATAATTGGCGATGACGGGTGTATAATGAGCGATGACACCTATATAATTGGCGATGGAGAGTGTATAATGAGTGATGACACCTATATAATTGGCGATGACGGGTGTATAATGAGTGATGATACCTATATAATTGGTGATGGCGGGATGATACCCCTGTTCACCGTAGTGTAAATAATGCTGCTTCTGATGTTTGGCATAGCATCCCGCTATGTCAAAGTTAGAATTTGTCCGTCCATTGACGGAAGGAAAGCTCTTGCTTTCCATATTCCATTTTTGATATGCAAGGCAAGAGCCTTGCTTTTAGCAGCGACATAGCGAAAGACGCTATGCCGAACAACCCCAGACAACCTACGATCAACTGAGGCCTTCCCAATATCGTTAAACGAAAACCCATGATGCTTCAAAAACAAATTATCTTCGGACGCCACCACCGCTCGCACCATATTGGGCGAGATTTCTTCGATAGGTACCCAGGTCTTGCTATTCTTGGGCATTTCACCCCTAACCATCGCCTCTACCGAGCGAATGGCCATAAGCGGAGTAACATATATGGGAATAAACCGGGCCGAAACGACCCACACAATGCTGAAAACAATAAAAATGAGGAAAAGGTTTCTGAGGATTCTCAGAATGCGAACCCCCAAGCCCCTAAAGGGGGCTTTAGAGCGTCTGTTTTTTGCAGTATTTTCTGTTGTCATAGAATATGTAGCTCCCCTTCAGCGGATTTAGGGGTCATTTTAAAACGAACTCTCCAACGACTATTTTCAAAATCGTGACTGATAATTTCAAAACGTCCCAGCTCGGAAGTATTGTTCACATGCTGACCAATACAGGCGCAGGCATCATAGTCTCCCACGCGGATAACCCGCAAAGTTTCGGAAGCATCGGCAGGAAGTTTCGACAAATCGGCTATCTTAGCAGCCTCTTCTCTACTCATAAATTCTTCGAAAACCGGCAAATGAGCATCAATAACCTCATTCACCTTACGGGTAATTTCTACGATTTGTGCTTCGGTGGGTGCTTCGCTCAGGAGATAATCGCACTTTGACTTCTTGCGCTCAATATGCGCATTTACCGACCGCCCACATCCAAACCAGGGTTTGATTCAAGATATGCTCGCAGGTATGCATCGGTTCGTTATATAATTTTTTGGCTTCGTTGAGTATCGGCTCCATTGGTTTTCTAATTAGGCTGCAAAGATAAACATTCAAATTGAATTGAATAAAGAAACGGATAACTCTATTCGAATTATCCGTTCAATAAAAAAAGGAATACCATCACATTAAAACCAACTATGCAGCATTATTCTATAAGTTCTCCGGTTTTCTAAGCAGGGTCGAAGTTACATCGGGAAACTCTGCCGGAACTTTTTGCTTTACTTTGCCGGTTGCAGCCCACTCCGTACCTCTACAAAGTGTTACCTGAAAGCCCACATCCTGAAGCGACTCGCTTAACTCGGCAGTAACATGTCCCATTACTGTTTGAAAGACTCGCCCTTTGCCATATCCTATCGTAAATAATACCGGTTCTTCCTTTCCGGTTCCACCGGTTTCTTTGGTCGAAAATGCAGTGGCCAGCACCTGTATATTTTTAGCAGGACCGCGAAGATTGCCATAGAGTTCGTCGCTTTGGTGCAACCATTTGGCGGGCAGACCACGGGTTATAGGATGCTCCGTATCCCGAATATTGACCACATAAGGAACCCGTTCACCATGACTACCTCCTACGCCTGCAGCATAATCCGAAATATATTTTCCATCTTTCCAATAATAATAAGGTCCGGATTTCTCATTGCGGCCTGCCCAACCTCCTAGCCCAATCATTTCATTAAACTCTTTCCACTCGGGGAATGCATTGTTCGCTTCGTGAACAACTACCACTCCTCCACCGCCCCTAACGTAGGTTTCGAATGCCTGTTTCGTTTGATCAGACCACTTTACCTCATTAAAAGCCAAAACAACCACCTTGTATTTTGAAAAATCAGGGGAGAAATGGGAATCTACAGAACCCGAATCGTGCATCTGGACTAAATCAATATCAAAATTGCCATACTGACTAAGAATTGCCGGAATATAATTTGCTTTTACATGCCAGTTATGATATTTGTCATCATGCCCTGTCAATACCATTACTTTTATGGGTTTGGCTTGCAAAGTGAAACAGGTGAGGACGAATTCGAAAATGAGGGTGCTTATTTTCATGCTCTTTATAAATAAGTATTAGGAAATATATAATACACCAAAATCAAATTAAAACAAATAGAAGAATAGAACGCGGATAAACGCTGATCTAGCGGATAAAAAAAACGGATTTTTATTCTGACAAGTCAGAATGATTTTCAAACGCTTGCAGTCTTATCAGTCATGCTTGCATGACTTAAATCTGTTATAAATCCGTCCCGATAGTTATCGGGATATGATCCCTTTTTATCCGCTTAATCCGTAAAATCCGCGTTCTATTCTTTATGATAAATACGACATTATATTCTGACCAGTACTTAAAATGCGTTGGTGGAGTAAACTCCTGCTTTTAAAAATTGTCCGTAAAGATAAACATTCAAATTGAATTGAATAAATAAACGGATAACTCTATTCGAATTATCCGTTCAATTAAATTAGAATTATATATTGCAACTATACATAGCAGTATGGTTGCTCAATTAATGAAACAAATGCAGGAAATCGCGCGGCACCGGCGTTTCGAAACTTACAATTTCGAGCGTCATGGGGTGATAAAATGCCAACACGCGGGCATGTAATCCCAGGCGTCCGATAGGACTCACACTGGCTCCGTATTTTTTGTCACCAACAATAGGGTGTCCGATACCTTCCATGTGAACACGGATCTGGTTTTTACGACCGGTTTCCAATTCAATTTCCAGCAAGGAGTATTTGTCGTTCGATTTCACACGGCGATAGTGAGTTACGGCTTGTTGTCCGCCATCGTCCGCTGCACTTGAGTGAATTTTCAATGATTTCTCGTTTTCCGACAACCAGGTAACAATGGTGTCTTGTTCTTTTTCTACGGTTCCTTCCACTAAAGCCACATATACACGGCGGGTAACTACATTGTGCCAATGTTCCTGAAGCGCCAATTGAATCTCGCGACTTTTGGCAAACATCAAGATACCCGATGTCTCGCGGTCAAGGCGATGAACGGTATACACACGATTATTGGGTGAACTTTTCTTTACGTGATTACGCAGAATAGAAAAAGCAGTTGTTTCGTCATTATCGCCGGTACTTACGGTGAGCAGACCTTCTTTTTTCTCTACAATAATTAAATAGGCATCTTCGAAAATGATGCGCAATTTTGGATGAGTAAGCTCGATATTTCCACGAGAGCTATTCACCACAATTTTGTCATTTGCTTTAAGCATATGATTAAATTGTGTAATGATAACTTCGTTTACGGCCACTTGTCGGTGTGCCAGAAGCGATTTCACTGAGCTACGACTCATACCGCCCATCTTGGAAAGTAAAAAGGTCATCAACTCTACCGGTTCAGCCACTTTGAAATGGGTTGGCTTGGGAGCCGGAATAAATTTTGTTTTACGGTTGTTCATATATTTTTGTCATCAGTCAACAGACCTCAGTCGGCAGACTTGCTATTATTTTTCTTACTTACCTCTTACTGCTTGCCGCTTACTGCTTAATCAAGCTTGCCACCACTTTCTCAGCAGCAATTTCGCCATCCACAGCCGAAGAAGTGATACCGCCCGAATAACCCGAACCTTCACCGGCAGGAAAAAGACCGGCTATTTCGGGATGTTGCCCTGTATCTGCATTTCGGGGAACGCGCACCGCGGCCGAAGAACGAGACTCCACTCCTACCACCACTGCTTCGTTGGTCAGATAACCACGCATTTTGCGGTCGAACTTCTTGAAACCTTCGCGCAAACGCGACGAAATGATATCGGGCAACCAAAAATGCAAAGGCGAAGAAATCAATCCCGGCAAATACGAACATTCCGGCAAATCAACCGAAAGCTTACCTTTCACAAAGTCGCCCAATCGTTGCGCCGGGGCTACCTGTCCCAATCCACCATTGTTGGTATACGCTAAATGTTCAACATATTGTTGAAATTTCAACCCTGCCAAAACACCATATTCTTTAAAATCAGCAGGAATATCTTCGGGACGAATTTCTACCACTATGCCCGAATTGGCAAATGGCGAGTTGCGCTGCGAAGCCGACATCCCGTTGACTACAATTTCGTCTTTACCACTTCCTGCCGGAACAATATGTCCGCCCGGACACATGCAGAACGAATAAACACCACGCTCGTTCACCTGATCCACCAGATTATAAGAGGCAGAAGGTAAATACGGACCACGATCCTCGCAGTGATATTGAATGCTATCAATCAATTCCTGCGGATGTTCTACACGAACACCCATGGCAAAACCTTTTGCTTCGAGTGCAATACCCTGATTGTGGAGCATTTCGTACACATCGTGCGCCGAATGGCCTGTGGCAAGAATCAACGATTTGGCTTCGAAAACACTTCCATCGGCTGTTTTACAACCGACAATTTGTTTTCCATCCAGTATTATTTCTGTTAGTTTTTGTTCAAAATGTATTTCGCCACCGCAAGAAGTAATTGTTTTGCTAATGTTCTCAATCACTTGTGGCAATTTGTCGGAGCCAATATGCGGATGCGCCTCAAATAAAATATTTTCGTCGGCACCATGAAATTGGAATATCTCCAACACACGCTGCGAATTTCCTTTCTTTTTAGAGCGAGTATATAGTTTTCCGTCCGAAAAAGTTCCGGCACCACCTTCGCCGAAGCAATAATTAGATTCCGTGTCAAAACCTTTGTTACGGTTTAGTTGAGCAATATCCACCTTGCGGTCGTGGGTATTTTTACCACGTTCCAGAATAATCGGCTTCAATCCATTTTCAATCAGTTTCAGTGCTGCAAAGAGTCCCGCAGGACCCGCACCTATTATAAGTACAGGCGTTTTGTCGCCCACCGGTTTGTAATCAAAAACAGGCTTCGGAACCACCGGCGCCTCCTCGTCCCAATACACTTCCACCGTCACATTTACCTTGGGAAGAAACGCGCGCGAATCAATTGATTTCTTCAGCGTTCTCAATCGGGTGATTCTCGAAGGTGAAATTTCCAGTTTGTCCGCTACTTGTTTCGTTAGTAAATCAGGCTTTTCGGCTTGCTCGGGAGTGAGTATAAGTTGTATTTCGTTATGCATTGTAGTTTAAAATTGTAATGGGTGCAAAGATACGTAATAATTATGTATCCTTATAATGTATAAATCAGAGTATTCGTAAATAAAAAAACCGATAACATGTAAAATGTTATCGGTTTTTTTGTGATCCGGATGAGATTCGAACTCATGACCCACGCCTTAGAAGGGCGTTGCTCTATCCAGCTGAGCTACCAGACCAAACACAGTGCTTCATTTCTAAAGCGGTGCAAAAGTAGTTTTTTTTTCCTAAAGTTGCAACACTTTCGCCGAAATATAAAGAAAAGAACTTATTATATGCCGAAAAATCGCTAATTTTGCAAGCTAAAACGCAAACAATAAAATTTAACATCAAACAAACGATGAAGGTATTAAAATTCGGTGGAACATCCGTAGGTTCTGTCAATGGCATTCTGAGTGTGAAGAAAATAGTGGAGGCTGAGGTTGAGCCGGTAATTGTAGTTGTATCTGCATTATCAGGCATTACCGACGAGCTTTACAAAGTGGCTAATCTTGCTTGCGAAGGCAACAAAACCTATGTGTCACAATTCGAAATGATGGTAACGCGCCACATGGAAGTAATTGATGGTGTGACTGCTAACGATAAAAAAACGGAGGTCAGCAACCTTGTTCAAACACAATTTACCGATTTATCCAATATATTCCGTGGTGTCTACCTTATCAAGGACATCTCAACCAAAATTATTGATACCATTGTTAGTTATGGCGAGGCTATTTCGTCTATCATAGTGGCGAATGCGATCACCGATGCCGTTCATTTTGATTCCCGTACGTTTATCAAAACTGAAAATCAATTTGATAAACATATTGTTGACTTCGAAAAAACAAATCGATTCATTACCGAAACATTCTCTACGTTACCTAAGATAAGTGTATGTGGTGGGTTTATTTCTACAGATAGAAATACCAACTTCACTACGAACCTGGGACGTGGAGGTTCCGATTATACAGCTGCCATTATTGCGGCTGCACTGCACGCGTCTATATTGGAAATATGGACCGACGTGGATGGCTTTATGACTGCCGACCCACGCATCATCAACAACGCCTATGTGATTGAAAAACTAAGCTTTATCGAAGCGATGGAACTTTGTAATTTTGGCGCGAAAGTGATTTATCCGCCGACCATTTTCCCGGTTTTTCATAAAAATATTCCCGTAAAAATAAAAAACACCTTCAATCCTGAGGCTGAAGGAACACATATCTCCCGCGAAAAAACGGGCGAAGGCAAAGCCATTAAAGGTATTTCTTCTATCAACGACACTTCGCTTATCACCGTTCAGGGACTAGGTATGGTGGGCGTTATCGGGGTCAACTATCGCATCTTCCGCGTGTTGGCCAAAAATGGTATCAGCGTGTTCCTTGTTTCGCAGGCTTCGTCGGAAAATACTACTTCTATCGGTGTTCGTAATGCCGATAGTGCCGTAGCCGTAGAAGCATTGCGCAAAGAGTTTGCTTACGAAATAGCGCAAGGTGAAATCAACGATATTTTCTCGGAGGATGATCTGGCAACCGTGGCCATTGTTGGCGACAACATGAAACGCACGCCGGGTATTGCCGGTAAACTGTTCGGAACACTGGGTCGCAATGGTATCAACGTGGTGGCTTGTGCACAGGGTGCTTCGGAAACTAACATTTCGTTTGTTACTGATCGTAAATCATTGCGCAAAGCACTGAACGTTATTCACGATTCGTTCTTCCTTTCGGAATATCAGGTGCTGAATATCTTTGTGGTAGGTGTAGGCACAGTGGGCGGCAGCTTGCTAAATCAAATCAAAAAGCAACAAGCCAAGTTGATGGAGCAAAACGGCCTGAAACTAAATGTAGTGGGTATCACTTCCAGCAAAAAAATGTTATTCTCTCGCGAAGGCATCAACCTGGAAACCTATGCTGAAGATTTGAAAACAAAAGGCGCCGATGCTTCACCCGAGCTGATCTGCAACGAAATACTGAATATGAATATTTTCAATTCAGTATTTGTAGATTGTACGGCTAATCTACATATCTCTAACTTATATCAAACATTCCTCGAAAATAACATTTCGGTAGTAGCTGTAAACAAAATAGCTGCTTCGTCGTCGTACGAGGAATATATCAACCTGAAAGAAACGGCTCGTCGTCGTGGTGTAAAATTCCTTTTCGAAACCAATGTTGGTGCCGGACTGCCCATTATCAACACCATGAATAACCTGATATACAGTGGTGACCATATTCAAAAAATGGAAGCGGTACTGTCAGGTACACTTAATTTCATTTTCAACACCATCAGCAGCGAAATTCCTATGAGCAAGGCTATCTTAATGGCTAAAGAAGCCGGATACGCCGAACCTGACCCCCGCATTGACCTGAGTGGTAAGGATGTGATTCGCAAACTGGTAATTTTGGCCCGCGAAGCAGGATATAAAGTGGAACAAGACGATGTGATAAAAAATCTGTTTATCCCTGATAAATATTTTGCCGGTAGCCTCGACGATTTCTGGAAAACAGTGCCCGAACTGGATGCTGAATTCGAAGAAAAACGACTGGCACTTACCGCACAGGGCAAACGTTGGAGATTTGTGGCCACCATGGAAAACGGTAGCTGCAAAGTTGGATTGCAGGAAGTAGACAGCCTGCATCCGTTCTACGATTTGCAAGGCAGCAATAACATTATTCTCATCACCACTGAGCGCTACAATGAGTTCCCAATGATGATTAAAGGATATGGAGCTGGTGCAAGTGTAACTTCGGCAGGTGTGTTCTCAGACATTATCAGCATAGCCAACATACGCTAAAAAATGCCATGCTAAAAGTATGTAAGTTTTTTCTGTTGACACTGAGTGTTAGTTGTTTATTCTCGTCGTGCACCAAAACGACACCTCAACTGCCGGCCAACAAAGGCAATGTGGTTGACAAGAATATCTCTAATTTAATGGAAGTAAACCAGAAACTGGCAGCGAAAGAAGATAGCATTTTAATGAAGTTTGCAACAAAAACAGATGCAAAATTCAAAAAAAGTGAGATTGGATTTTGGTACAAAGTAGATGTACCTACAAATGGAGAGCTGATTAAAGATAAAGATATTTGCAAACTTTCTTGCACTTCTTTGTCGTTGGACATGAAGGTGATTCAAGCAGAAAAAATGCAGATAGTAATCGGCAAAAAACAATTGGTGGTGGGACTGGAAGAAGGTTTGAAGCTTCTTCACAAAGGCGAAAGTGCAACGTTTATCATTCCGTGGTATCTAGCTTATGGAAGAAATGGCAAAGGCTCACGCATCAAACCATACACTTCTATCATTTATCAGATTAAATTATTTTGATTTATTTATACTCCTGTGATTTCTATTTATTTATTATTAATTACTAATCTTCTTTATTAACTTTTAATTTCCGTTTTTTTATCGGATATTTGTATTCAAAAATAAACTATCATATGACAAAGAATTATTATCTACTTGTTCTCACATTGCTGACATCATTAGTCATTACCTCGTGTAGCAATAACACTACTTATGCCGACGAGTTGAAAACGGAGCAAAGTCTGATTAAAAACTATATCAAGAGAGAACATATCAATGTTTTGTCTAAAATGCCGACCACATGGGGTCCTAACGACTATGTACTGACCGAAAGTGGTTTGTATTTCCATCTGGATTCAGTTGGAGAAAAGATTACAGGCGATACTCTTGAAGCTGGGAACACGGTCATCCCACGTTACATACAGTATACATTGGGCGAACCTGCTGACACCATCAGAAAATGGTCTACTGTTGATTTTCCCTATCCTGAAACATTTGTTTATGGAGATGCTACAGGTACATATTCATGCACCGCTTTTCAGGAAGCAGTTTCGTATATGAAACGTAGTGAGTCCTATGCAAAAATCATTGTGCATTCAAAAATTGGATTTAAAGCAAACTGGACACCGGCTACTCCCATTGCCTATGAACTAAAAATTCGTATTCGTAAATAAAAAATCGAATTACTTACCTCAACAATACAGTTAACTTAAGAACATTCAGTTGTTCTTAAGTTTCTTTTTATTATATCAAAAAGATACTTCTCAAAACACTAAAACTTTAAACTCATTTACAGCATGACTTTAATTAAATCAATTTCGGGTATCCGCGGAACCATCGGCGGGCCGGTAGGTGATGGATTGAATCCTCTGGATATTGTTCGTTTTACAGCTGCTTATGCAACTCAAATCAAAGCCACTAAACAAAGTAATTCTACTAAAATTGTGGTTGGACGCGATGCCCGCATCTCAGGCGAAATGGTCAATCAACTTGTAATTGGCACATTACTTGGCATGGGATTCGACGTAGTAAATATCGGATTGGCAACCACTCCAACCACAGAATTGGCCGTAACCATGGAAAAAGCGGCTGGTGGAATTATCCTCACTGCCAGCCATAACCCCAAACAATGGAATGCTCTGAAACTTTTAAACGAAAGAGGCGAATTTCTGAATGCATTGGAAGGTGAAAATGTACTCAAGATTGCAGCAGAAGAAAGCTTCACCTTTTCGGGTGTTGATGAATTGGGCAAACTAACCGAAGATTTCTCATACACTCAAAAACATATTGATAGTGTTATAGCGCTCGATTTAGTCGATGTTCAGGCTATCAAAGATGCTGATTTCAGCGTTGCTATCGACTGCGTGAATTCCGTTGGAGGCATTGCTATTCCGGCACTATTGGAAGCTTTAGGCGTAAAAAAAGTAGAGAAACTATTCTGCGAACCCAACGGTCACTTTCCACATAACCCGGAACCACTTCCCGAGCATCTTACCGAAATTTCCGATCTATTGAAACAAGGACGTGCCGATGTGGGCTTTGTTGTTGACCCGGATGTGGACCGCTTGGCTATTATTTGTGAAGACGGAACCATGTTTGGCGAAGAATATACACTGGTTTCGATTGCCGACTATGTACTTCAACACACACCGGGCAATACTGTATCGAATCTTAGCTCTACACGCGCCTTACGTGATGTAACGAACAAATACGGTTGCACCTATACAGCTGCAGCGGTTGGCGAAGTAAATGTTGTGACAGCTATGAAAGCCACCAACGCAGTAATCGGTGGTGAAGGAAACGGTGGAGTAATCTATCCTGCCAGCCACTACGGACGTGACTCACTCGTGGGCATTGGATTATTTCTTACCCTTATGGCTAAATCGAAACTATCTGTATCTGCTCTGCGTAAAACATATCCTGAATATTATATTTCAAAAAATAAGATTCAACTAACACCTGACATCGACGTAGACAATATCTTGTCCGTTATTAAGGCTTCGTACCAACAATATGAAGTAAACGATATTGATGGGGTAAAAATCGACTTCCCTACAGGCTGGGTACACTTGCGTAAATCGAACACCGAGCCTATTATCCGCATTTACTCGGAAGCCGGAACACCCGAACAAGCCGAAGCATTTGCACAAGCCATGATTGAAGAAATCAAGCGAATAGCAAATATATAATACGGTTCTTATATGAACAAAGAAAGAGCAAATTCAGAAATTGAATTTGCTCTTTCTTTTGTTTGTTACTCTAGCTATATGAATGTCATTTTTCCGTTTTAGCAACCGGAACAGGAGCCGGTATAGGCTGTCTCGGTGGAGGTGTAATGCCCGTCGGAACTGTAACCGGAGCAGCAGTGCCTGTTGTCGTTGCCGGAGGCGTAGTACCTGCGGCTCTATCAACAGGGAAAATACCCTGCGGTTTACGGATAGTATATCGGGTCATCGAGGCATCCGACTCAAAACCGATTCCGGTTATGATATGACTCACCTGTGTAATTTTTATTAAACTATCCGAATAAATTCGGCTTTCACGTTCACTCCAAAACAACTGTTCTGTTTCAAACAACTCCCCTTGCAGGTTCGTTGCCCTCACTTTACCGCGCAACTCCCAACGTTGTTCATTTACGTCAAATCGAGCATATCTGCTATGAATGTTTGCATCTACCTTTAAGTTCAAATCAAACTTCTCAAAATGAATCCCATTAGGAAAATTCCAATATGGCTTTGTCGCCTTATCAAAAACATCCCACTGAGTGGCAGAAATCCGATAACGGGTAACCCCCGAATCGGAAATGATAGTGGTAATTTCTGTAGCATGAAGTTGTGGCATAGCGGATCGATTCTTTATCGCTCCTATTTGTTCCACTTTCTCTTTACTACAGGAAACTATAAAAAAAAGCACTACAACTACCATAAAAGTAGTAGTTATGCTATTTTTTATTTTATTTAAATATAATTTTCCTTTCAAAATTTCAAAAAATTAATCCTAAAAATTCTCTTTTAAACAAAAGACGAATTCTAACCCGACACATCTGTTTACTTACAATTCAATCGTACTTTTATAGTTTACGTTTAAAGAACCAATGCTCATTAAACACAAGATTCATAGTGAACTTGAAGTAATCTTCACGCAAGTTTGTCGACGAGCCAATTTTGCCATACTCAAATGAAGCATTCAGCATCGATACTGTATTTGTAAATTTGTTATACAAAGGCAATCCTAAACCGAATGACAAACCGTAATTTTTAGGTAGAGTAATTCCAGGAACATTGTAATAAGAATTACTAATGTTTGAACCTACACGATAATGTATTCTATCGCTGAATTTTCGTCCAAGGGGTTTTGGAGTATATTCAATACCTAGCGACAGCTTCGAACGATCATTTAAATTTTCTGCATTGGTAGAGGTGGTTGAATTCCAAAAATATTTAGCATTTGCCCATTTTTGAAGGCTATAATCAAGTCCGATAGAGATTTTACTATCATAGGTATAATTAACACCAATACCAAAAACAGTCGGCAATTCAAACTGATAGTTATTAATTGTCGTATCGCTTAGCACACCAGCAGTCGTTTGTGAAAAATCACCATTCAATTTCGCTGTATGCTCATAGATAAGACCTAGAGTTACATCATGCTTCTTATCGAAAGTATTAAAGTACTGAATACCGTATCGTAAACGAAAATTACTTGCCTTAATCGAGTTAGTTTGAAGTGTTGAATCCGCCAAGCCACCTATTCGAAGACTGCGAGTATTATTTACACTGCCATACATATAGTAGACATTAATACCAAGAGATATATGCTTTCCCAATTTAGAGGAGAGCCCCATATATACCTGACTAAACCCTCCATTACCTGTAAAATTTTTAGCTGTATAAATATGACCACTTTCAGGATTGGCAATAGAATCTACATTGTACATATTATATCCTGCGAATGAATAAGGCAGTAAACCTGCGCTAAATCCCATTCCTTTAGATAATGGGAATTGCATGGTCAGATATTCAAGATTGGCATTAAACGTGCGCACCGACTTATTCGTATCCGAAAAACGGGACGACAAGGCAGAAGTACCAATATCAAACATAAAAGTCATGCTATCAACAGCACTATACGAAGCCGGGTTAACGGTATTGATATACGAGTGAGATCTTGAACCTATAGCAACTCCACCAAGCGCTCTTTGTTCTCCTGAGTTTGTTTCACTAATATCACCATAACCGTATCGGGTATATGGAGAGTTAATATTGTTTTGGGCAACAACAAATTGAAGAGACATTAATGACGAAAGTACGAGAACTAAAACTTTATTTTTGTACATTGTATTGAAGTATGCGGTTTAGGCCGATTAACACTAAATTTCTTTCTGCAAAGATGGCATTTTTTAGCTTGCTATCAAAGTAAAAAATGCTACCTCCTGTTAAAAAAACTGAAAGTTTCGGATATTTAATTTTTAATGCGTTTATATATCCATCTATTTCGAAAACAATGCCGTGTAAAGCTCCCGAAATCAATGCTGAATTTGTACTATTTCCTATCAATGGGCTGTCCACTACAGGCTCAACCAGGGGCAATTTTTGCGTAAACTCGTGGAGTGATCGCAATCTCATACTCAGACCAGGTGCGATATTTCCACCCCAGTACACTCCATTTGCATCTACCAAATCGTAGGTTATCGCTGTGCCGGCATCCACAATCAAAAGATCATTACCCGGCTCCAAAAACACAGCTCCTACTATTGCCGCCAACCTATCTTTACCTAAAGTGTGAGGCGTTTCATATTTATTCACAATTGGAACCGCTGTGTTATGATCCAACTGCACTAAAAATATGTTTTTTTTATTCATAATATCTAAAAGCTCATCATACTTCATAGTTACACTAGAAATAATACAAGCGTCAATCACGAATCTTTCGAACAGTTTTTCGATTTCAACTTCGCTTAATTCTTCAATCGCAAAGTAATCAATCAACACATTATCATCAAACACACCCACTTTGGTACTCGAGTTACCTTGATCGATACAGAGGTTCATAAATAATGTACAGTTTACAACAGTAACACCGGAATTTACAAAATCATTTTTTCAATCGGAACAACCAAGATTCCTTCGGCTCCCAATGCTTTAATCTTTCCGATAATATCCCAGAATTGTTTTTCATCAATAACTGCATGCAACGAATTCCATCCTTCTTTTGCCAGCGGCATAATAGTTGGACTTTTCATTCCCGGCAATACTTCAATGATTTTATCGATATTTTCGGTAGGAACGTTCATCAACACGTATTTTTTATCTTCTGCCATTTGAACAGATTCGATACGGAAAAGCAATTCATCTAAAATGGCTTGTTTATCTGCACTTAATCCTGGATGCGAAATCAACAAAGCCTCAGACTTCATCAACACTTCCACTTCTTTCAAATGATTAGTAACCAACGTACCACCCGAACTCACAATATCAAAAATAGCATCCGACAAACCGATATTTGGAGCTACTTCTACAGAACCTGTAATTACGTGAATATCAGAACTCACATTGTGTTCAGCCAAAAAATCTTTCAATATTTCGGGATATGAGGTTGCAATTACCTTTCCATTAAACCATGAAATTCCCTGGTATTCCACTTCTTTTGGAATAGCCAATGAAAGTCTGCACTTACTGAAACCCAATCGCTTGGTGATTATAGCATTCTTTTTCTTTTCGGCATATTCATTTTCGCCTACTATTCCTATATCTGCAACACCATCGGCCACAGTTTGTGGTATATCATCATCGCGTAAAAACAACACCTCTAAAGGAAAATTTCGAGCTGGCAATAGTAAAAGTCTTTTACCTGATTCTAACTTAATACCAGATTCGGTAAGCAAAGACATTGTCTCTTCAAATAACCTTCCCTTGGCTTGTACTGCTATTCGTAACATATTGATTTTAAATTTATAATTTTGGTGTACAAAGGTACAAAAAATGCTTGAATTGAACATTTATTTAAATAAAAAAAGTCCGTTATCGAAATAACGGACTTTTAGCGCTAGCAAGAATTTCTTTTTGCGTTAGCTTTTAATTACTTAGGTGCAACTGTAGAGTCAGCAACAACTGCAGCAGTATCAACAGCAGCAACTGTATCAACAACAACAGCAGTAGAATCAACAGCAGGAGCTTTATCAGCTGCCTTAGGTGCACAAGATGCGAAAGCCAAAGCTACCACAAAAAACAAAATTACTTTTTTCATTTCTTTTTCCTTTTAAAATTTAACATGTTTGTTTTGCAATTCAAAATCAATGCAAAGATACAACGTTTTTTTATACTGCATTAATAAATATCGTTTTTTTTTAATTATTTTTCAGTTTACCCGATTTAATTAGCCCATTTTCTCATTATAATCACCAAATGTAAAATAAATTAAGCCTTTTCAAATCAAAATATGCAAAAAAAAAGTCCATTAGAAAACTCTAACAGACTTTTGTAACGTAATTAAACGTTTAATTACTTAGGAGCTACTGTAGAATCAGCAACAACGGCAGCAGTATCAACTGCAGCAACTGTATCAACAACAACAGCAGTAGAATCAACAGCAGGAGCTTGTTCAGCTGCCTTAGGTTTACAAGATGCGAAAGCCAAAGCTACAACGCAAAACAAAAATACTTTTTTCATTACTTTAAAATTAAAAATTTAACATGTTAATTTTGCTATTCAAAATCGATGCAAAGATACATCTTTTTTCGCGCCAACATAAACATTTATGTCCTTTTTTTCCAAAAAGGACATTTTTAACACCAAATACAGATATTTAGCTCATTTCGCACCTTGGTAGCTCGCAGAATACAAATATCGTTTAATACTTTTCTTTGGTGTTTTTTCAAATTCATGAGGATATAATTTGATTTTAGCAATACCCTCATATGAAGCCACGACAGAATTTAGCAACTTCCTATTTTCTTCCATCAAAATGTCCAACTGATCCTGATCCACCCCTTCGGCATCTACCGCTTCATAATCGGGACACACCAATGCTATCAGCTTCCCGTTATTTTCCACTACCAAACTTTCCATTACGTATGGCATATTATTAAGTTTTGCTTCGATTTCTTCGGGATAAACATTCTGACCACTCGCACTCAAAATCATTGTTTTATTCCGACCACGAATAAAAATATTATTATCGGAATCAATAGAGCCTAAATCACCAGTATGCAACCAACCGTCTTTATCCAGAATTTGAGCAGTAGATTCGGGATTTTTAAAATATCCTACCATCACATTTTCACCACGGACATAGATCTCTCCCACCCCTGTATTTGGATCGGGATACATTACCTTCGCTTCCATTATATCCAGAATTTTACCAGAAGATTTTGGAATAAAATCTTTTGCGTTTGAATAACTGATAAGCGGAGCACACTCCGTCATCCCATATCCAACCGTGAATGGAAATTTAATTTTATTGAAAAAATCTTCCACCTCAGCATTTAAAGGAGCACCACCAACCACAACCTCAGAAAACTCACCACCAAAGGCATCGATAAGTTTTTTGCGTATCTGCGTCAGGATAGTCTGATCGAGAAAAGGTATGCTTAGCACCCAACGCATAGAAGGTTTAGCAAGCATCGGCTGAATCTGCTTCTTATATATTTTCTCAATAATAAGCGGCACACAGAAAATAACGTTAGGCTTAATCTCGGCAAAAGCTTTGAGCAGAATTTTGGCTGATGGTGTTTTGCCAATAAAATGAATATGACAACCCGCGCAAACAGACGTCAAAAAATCAAATGCACAGCCATAGGCGTGCGCTAGAGGCAAGAATGAAACAATACTGTATTGAGGTGCTACAAGCTTCGTACGAAAGCCAAAAGTAATGTTACCTGCCAGCGCATTCCCGGTGGTCATTACACCCTTACTAAAACCGGTAGTTCCGGAAGTATAGTTTATAGAAACAACCTCGGAATTGGGTTTATCGACATATCGGACACAATCGCGATGAAAGCCGTAAGGATATTTCTCATCAAATAAGTGCTGTATATTTTGGCAATCGAGCAGAGATAAATCCAGTTTTACTTCCTCCGCAGTCACAGCTTCAATTTCGGCATTTTTATTAGATTCTTTATTTAAAAGAGTGATACAACCAAAATTAGTTAGCGAGAAGATAGCTTTAATAGTGGTAAATTTTTCTTCTTCCAAATTTTCCCAAATCGCATCGCCGACAAACAGAAGCTTTGATTCGGAATGATTGGTGATATGGTGCACATCGTTAGGATTAAAATCCTGCAAAATTGGGACTATAACAGCACCATAAGTCACAACAGACAAATAAGTAACCGCCCAATTTGCATTATTCCGTCCAATAAGTGCTACTTTATCATTTTGTTTTAATCCACATTGATCAAATAAAATATGTAATTCCGCCACCTTTTTAGCAATATCAGCATAGCTCAACGTAAGGTTTTCGCCATAGTTACTGAATCCCGGAAGATTCCAGTTTTTACGAAAACCATCCTCGAAAAGGCGTATAAAATTTTCCTGAATCATGACAAATTTATTTTGTAAGTATCGATTTTTGACTCGCAAAATTATAAAATAAAAAGGCTGAACAATTTATTCCATACAAAATTTACATTTTTTATCCAATTAGGCACAAAATGTAAATTCAGTCCAAACATAAATATATTTTCGGCAACTGAAATAACGCGAAGACAATGCACAAAAAAAAGGCACATGTAAATTTGATTTACATGTGCCTTATCTAATATGTTTAATTTCTTATTTTGCCTGAGCAGCAGCATCGTTAATCATTGCAGCACTTGCATACATGTATACTTCTACGCGACGATTAGCAGCTTTACCAGCAGCTGTTGCATTGTCAGCAACCGGTTGAGAAAAGTTTTTACCAATAATGTCTTTGATTTGAGCTTCACCAACGTTTTGTGATTTCAAGAAATCAGCAACGGCTTGTGCACGACCTTGAGAAAGTTTTTGATTCGTATCCAAAGAACCTACATTGTCGGTATGTCCTAAAACAGTGATATCCATAGTAGGATTAGCAACCAAAATTTTAGAGAATTTGGTTAATGCAGCTTTAGAAGATGGGTTCAATGTACTTTTGCCTGTAGCAAACAAAATACCTGAATCAAAAGTAACTTTCAATGCTTTCAAATTATTAGCATCTCTGATACTATCAACTCTGGCACCTTCAATAGCAGCAGCCTGAGCAGCAGCTTTATCCATCTTTTTGCCAATAATTACACCCGTTGTTGCACCTACTGCAGTACCAATACCAGCACCAATTGCAGCACTTTTAGCATCTTTTCCAATTAAAGCGCCTACGCCGGCACCAAGTGCAGCGCCTACGCCACCACCAAGTAAACCACCCTTTACAGCTTTGCTCATTGAGCTACAGCTTGCAAATAAAATAACTGCGCTTAAAATAACAGCTACTAATCCATTCTTTTTCATTTTTGTTAATTTTGAGTTAATAAATTATATTGAATTGTTTATCAGTGACCCAGGAGGGGTTCGAACCCTCGACCCACAGATTAAGAGTCTGTTGCTCTACCAGCTGAGCTACTAAGTCATTGTTAATTGTTTTATAGTATAACACCAAAACGGCTGCAAAGTTAAGCAATAATTCGTTTTTTAAGGAATAATTTCTAATTATTTTTCCACAGACAGTCATCTTTTAAGTTTTCGAAAATGTATATCATTGACTTTCACAAAGATATATTCATTCAAAAATTCATATTTATTTACAAAGTTCTTACCTGAAATTCACTTTGCCGATTGACGCATTTTTTTTACCTTTGCACACTCGTAAAAAAACTACAAAATCAATTAGAACAATATGTTTGAATCGTTAAGTGAAAGACTGGAACGGTCGTTTAAGATCCTGAAAGGGGAAGGACAAATTACCGAAATTAATGTAGCTGAAACGCTCAAAGATGTACGTAAGGCATTGTTAGATGCCGACGTTAACTTCAAAATAGCCAAAACATTTACTGATACCGTAAAAGAAAAAGCACTTGGTCAAAGCGTGCTTACTTCTTTGAAACCAAATCAGTTGATGGTAAAGATCGTGCACGATGAGTTGAAAGATCTAATGGGTGGTGCCAATGTGGACATCAACCTTAAAGGTTCGCCAACCGTTATTCTAATGTCAGGTTTGCAAGGTTCGGGTAAAACTACTTTTTCGGGTAAACTGGCCAACTATTTAAAAACAAAACGATCAAAAAATCCTTTGTTGGTGGCGTGTGACGTGTATCGTCCGGCTGCTATTGAACAATTGAGAGTATTGGGAGAACAACTTCAGGTACCTGTGTTCTCGGATTTGGAAAGCAAAAATCCGGTAGCCATTGCCGAAGCAGCTATAAAATATGCTAAGCTACACTCAAACGATGTTGTAATTATAGATACAGCAGGACGTTTGGCGGTTGACGAAGCCATGATGAACGAAATTGCAGCTATCAAAAAAGCCATTCAACCACAGGAAATTCTTTTCGTAGTGGATGCAATGACCGGGCAAGATGCTGTGAATACGGCAAAAGAATTCAACGAGCGTCTTGACTTTGACGGTGTGATTCTTACCAAACTGGATGGTGATACCCGTGGTGGTGCTGCGCTTTCTATTCGTACCGTTGTAAACAAGCCTATCAAATTTGTTGGTACAGGTGAGAAAATGGACGCATTGGATGTATTTTACCCTGAACGTATGGCCGACCGCATTTTGGGAATGGGTGATATCGTTTCGTTAGTAGAGCGCGCTCAGGAACAATACGACGAAGAAGACGCACGTCGTCTGCAAAAACGTATTGCTAAAAATCAATTTGACTTCAACGACTTTATTTCTCAGATTCAACAAATCAAGAAAATGGGAAATATCAAAGACCTGGCAGCAATGATTCCGGGCATGGGAAAAGCGTTGAAAGATGTGGAAATTGGTGATGATGCTTTCAAAGGAATTGAAGCCATCATTCATTCGATGACTCCTACCGAACGTGAAAACCCAAGCTTGTTGAACGGAAGCCGCAAGCAACGAATTGCAAGCGGTAGTGGTACAACCATTGTAGATGTAAACCGTTTGCTGAAACAATTTGATCAGACCAGCAAAATGATGAAAATGGCCACCATGAGCCAGGGCAAATTGAAAATTGGGAAAAAAAGATAAAACTAAACATCAAACGGCTGCGCGCAGTTGGATGTTTTTTTTAATCATTTTTTGTTCTTTGGGGAAATAAGCGTAATATTGTACTTTACAGTGCTAATTTGGAATTTGCAAGTACTAGAATCTTATTATAGGTTAACTGTAACTTTTAAAATAGATTGGAGTTTTTGTATCATTTTTCTGTAAAACCATTATAATAATTTATATGAAGTACGTTTGGGATTTAACCAATAAGAAAACATATAATAATAGGGTCGGTCATTACAAATTTAAACAGCAGTTTAGATTTGTAGCTAGATATGCCGACAACATTAAAAGCTACCTTGATATTGCAGGTGGATCTGGTCGGTTTGCAATTCCATTACATCAGCAGATTCCAGAAATTACGGTTCTTGATATTAACGAAGAAGCTCTTTCTATATTAAAAGAACGAGATAGGTTCATTGAAATAATATGCGATGACTTTATGGATGTGCCATTTTGTCAAACCTATCCCTTAATAATTTGTATAGAAGCTTTATTCTATTTTCAAAATTGGGATATCTTTTTTAGCAAAATAAATTCTTTACTAAGTGACAAGGGAAGATTTGTATTCTCATTTACCAATATAGGTAGTTGGCGTTACTTATTACGGAGATTTCGTCATCGCAATAGAGAACCACTAGCTTATACCGAGAAAAGTCTCAAAGAGCTAAAAGTAATTCTTAGTTCCTGCGGCCTCGAAATTGATTGCGTGGAAGGAATGAATTGGATGCCTTTACCACTGTCTTCAAATAGTATCTTTGTGTATGTCTTTGAATTTATCGAGAAGCATTTGAAGCTGAATAGTTGGATTTCTCAAAGTCCATGGCTGATGATCTCTGTCAAGAAGAAGTAGAATTATTTCAACTACTAAAGATGAACCTTTTCGCTCTTATTCAAAACTATACATTTTAAAATTTTCCGTTAAGGAAACAAATAAAGGGTCTTATATGTACAAAATTATTGATGGCAAAGCCATTTCGGAACAAGTAAAAGCAGAAATTGCTGCAGAAGTAAAACAAATCGTTGCTTCGGGAAAAAGAGCACCTCATTTGGCGGTCATCATTGTTGGACACGATGGCGGAAGCGAGACCTATGTGGCGCATAAAGTAAAATCGTGTGAACAAGTTGGTTTCAAATCAACAAAAATCACATTTGAGGATGATGTTACCGAAGCTGAACTGCTGGCTAAAATTGATGAGCTAAACAAAGATGCTGAATTGGATGGATTCATTGTTCAATTGCCATTACCAAAACATATTTCGGAACAAAAAGTAATCGAAGCAATTGACTATCGTAAAGATGTTGACGGCTTTCACCCTGTAAATGTAGGGCGCTTATCTATCGGTTTACCCTGCTATGTTTGTGCTACCCCTTCGGGCATTATAGAATTAATTAAACGCTACGAAATCCCTACTGCCGGTAAAAATTGTGTGGTAATTGGTCGTAGTAATATTGTTGGAAAACCGGTTGCTTCGTTAATGATGCAAAAAGGCTATCCCGGTGATGCAACGGTAACTGTTTGCCATAGCCGCACTAAAAACCTGAAAGAAATTTGCTTGCAAGCCGATATTATCATCGCTGCATTGGGAATGCCCGAGTTCTTGACCGGCGACATGGTAAAAAATGGTGCTGCCGTGATTGACGTTGGTACCACCCGCGTTCCTTCCGATAAAACAAAAAGCGGTTTCCGTTTAAGCGGTGACGTAAACTTCGACGAAGTTGCTCCTAAATGTTCATTTATTACTCCTGTTCCGGGTGGTGTAGGTCCAATGACAATTGTCTCGTTGTTGAAAAATACTCTATTGGCAGCAAAAGGGGAAATTTATTGATAGTCAACAGTCATCAGTTATCAGTTATCAGTAATCACTGCTTGCTGTTGACTGATAACTGATAACTGATAACTAAGAAAATGGCTTTATTCTACGTTCCAGATCTTGCTTCGGCACACATTCTTCCTGAAGAAGAATCGCAACATGCAGTCAAAGTATTACGACTGCAAGTGGGCGATGCTATTGAAGTGGTTGATGGCGTAGGGGGTTTCTACAAAGCGACAATTACAAATCCGCATCCAAAGCATTGTGGATTTGACATCACAGATACCGTACTGGAACATGGCAAGCGCGGTTATAAATTGCATATTGCCATCGCTCCTACCAAGAATATCGAACGCCTCGAATGGTTTATCGAAAAAGCTACCGAGATAGGTATTGACGAAATCACTCCTATTATTTGTCGCTACTCCGAACGGAAAATCATTAAAGCCGAACGTCTGGAGAAAATCATTGTTTCAGCGGCCAAACAATCGGTAAAGGCATATTTCCCCACATTAAACCCACTTTGCACTTTTGATGAATTGATGAAAAAACATCAGGCGTCAAAAAAATTCATCGCACACTGTTACGAGGAAGACAAAAGGCTCTTACAAACAGAATGTAGCAATTCTACAGATGTACTTATTCTGATTGGACCTGAAGGCGATTTCAGTAAGGAGGAAGTGCAAAAGGCATTGTCTGCCGACTTTGCACCTGTTTCGCTAGGGAATAGTCGTTTAAGGACTGAAACGGCCGGTGTGGTGGCTTGCTGCACAGTGGCCATAAAAAATTCATAGAAATATCCTACAAAGACATAAGAAAACAGAAAACCTTACAACAATCGAATGATTAGTTATAAGGCTTTTTTATTGTTATATTAGTCTACCAGACCTGTTGATCTTCGGGCACGTTTTCCAAATGGAAATTCTCACCATCGAACACTCCGTAAGAAAATATACTTACAAAGTCACCCAGAATAATCACTCGCTTTTTATCTTTTAGTTCTAAATCCAACAGTATATGCCGGTGACCATAAATCATGAAGTCGACATTGTGGTCCAACACATATTTCTTTGAAAAGACCACCAAGTCTTCTTTTTCTTCACCCAGAAATTTATTTTCGAGGTGCAAAATTCTCAACCTGTTTCTTTTCGACCAGGCATATCCAAAGTTCTGACCTAGCTGTGCAGGCACCAATCTGAATAACTGTTGCGCAGTACGACTATGAAACACTTTTCGCAACAACTGGAACTTCTTATCAACTTTGGCATATAGTCCGTCGCCATGCGCTAAGAAAAAGCGTTTATTGCCTATTTCGAGCTCAACAGGATCACGGTGGACGATAAGTCCTACTTCTTGTTCAAGATAACCAAAAGTCCAGATATCGTGGTTGCCTGTGAAGAAATGAATTTCGATACCGGCATCCACCAATTCGGCCAGTTTACCCAGAAAACGAACGTAGCCTTTTGGAACTACGGTGCGATACTCGTACCAAAAATCGAACATATCGCCAAGAAGATAGATAACCGTAGCGTCTTTCTTTACGCTATCCAGCCAATCCGTTATTTTTTTTTCGTGCGCTCTTGGGTTCTTTACCAAACGCGAACCCAAGTGGGCATCAGAGATAAAATAGATCATTGGTAGTTGGTAGTCAATAGTTGATAGTTAGTATAAATAAAAAGCATTCGCTGTCAATTGTCAACTATCAACTGTCAATTTATTTATAAGAATCCTAATTCAAGTTGTGCTTCTTCGCTCATCATTTCTTTGTCCCAGGCAGGTTCAAATACTATCTGAACATCAACTTCTTTCACCCCTTCTACACTACCCACTTTCATGCGCACATCTTCCACAATAAAATCTACTGCAGGACAATTCGGAGCCGTCAAGGTCATTTCAATGATAAGTTTTCCATCCTCAGCCAAGTCAATTTTATAAATCAATCCTAAATCGTAAATGTTTACAGGAATTTCGGGGTCGAACACCGTTTTAAGCATTCGAACTATATTTTCTTCTATTTCTAAAAATTCGTTCATAAAATATTTGAAGTTTAATTATTAATTGGATAAACAAGTGAATAGGCAAATAGTTTAGACCTCTTTGGCCTGACTGCGTGCCACTAATTCGTCGAATTCGGGTAGCGAAGCGGCCAATTTTCCATTGATAACAACCACTGCATTCACTTTTGCCTTAATGGCCAACTTATTATCGGATTTACGATAAATGACCTGATGAAAGATATAGCGCACCCCTTCCTGTGTGACATAAAGTTTTGAAATGAAACTATCGCCGGGCTTCAATGGCGTTTTGTAAGCTATTTCAATACTCGATACCATGGCATCAATACCTTGTTCGTGCAGTTCGGCAAAGCTGATGTGATTGGCTTCCAAAAACTCATGGCGCGTATGCTCCAGGTAATTCTGATACACAGAATTATTCACAACACCCTGAATATCGCACTCGTAGTCGCGCACTTTTAATTCTAATTCGTAAATATACATATTTTCAGTTATCAGTAATCAGTGAACAGTGAACAGTAATCAGTTAGCGGTTTATAACCTGACCAACCTACTTTTGATATATATTAGAGATTATACAAGATGAATTCTTTGAACAATTAAAACACAATCTTAGACTCCCGAAGGGAGTCAATGTAAATAACCGCCGGTAAAACCGGCGGATGAGAATCACAAAAGCAAATCGAGTCCGTCGGCTGACGGATTCAATAAGATCATATTATAATATTGTTCAACCCACTTCGGGGTTGTAAATATGGGATATTTGTCATCCCCCAGTTTCGCAAGCTTCACTGGGGGTTATTCACATTTAGCCACTCCGTGGCACAGATTATTATCTGACAATCCTTATATACAAAACAAACTTATATAATGTAAGTTATTTGAAACTCAACTTTTCAGTCTACAGCTATCAGCTCACTGATTACTGATTACTTTTTTCGTATCACCGTCAGTCCATCTCTCAATGGCAATATCACCTTTTCCACCCGCGGGTCAGCAGCCACAAAGTCGTTGAACCGACAAATTTCAATGGTTTGTTTATCGTTCGGTTCTATTGGTTTCAGCACCTTCCCGTCCCACAAAGTATTATCGGCCAGAATAAAACCACCTTGACGAAGTTTAGGCAATACGGCTTCGTAATACGCCAGGTACTCGCGTTTATCGGCATCTATGAAAACAACATCAAAGGTTTCGTCTAGCTTCTCTATCTCCGTCAGAGCATCGCCAATGTGTAACCTGATTTTATGTCCGTGCTCCGAACCGGCTAAATTAGCCAGAATAAAATCCTCGGCTTCATCATCACATTCGATGGTGTGCAGTACACCCTCCTCGCCCAACGCTTCGGCCATACACAAAGCAGAGTAGCCCGTGAATGTGCCCAGTTCCAGTATGCGTTTCGGCTGAATCATGTGGCAAAACATAGCCAATGCACGCCCCTGAAATGCACCCGAAAGCATTCGCGGATTTATCATCCTCAAATGCGTATCCCTGTTCACCTTTGCCAAATAAGCTGGCTCGGCATCCGAATGGGATAAAATATACTCTTCAAGTTTACTATCTGTCATTTCTAAAACGAATATACGTCTGTCAATAATTATTTAAAACTACCCCAAATCCGTCAGCTGACGGAGCTTGTAGCTAGTATCGTCTCCTACAAGTTCATTTTATAGATGAGTTGCATTTATAATACCTTTGTCTTTATCTACACATTTGATTAAATGCATATCATCTCGAAGACCACTCTTTAAGTCCCCTTTAGGCTTCGGCGTGAGCTCAGTCGAACGGGGATTTAGGGGTCGTAACTGATTAAACATATCTCAGCACCGACAACTGCTCCACCTGAAAGATCTCCTGCGCAATTGTCTGTAGTTCTTCGGCAGTAATGGCATTTATCTTTTTACGCACCGTTTCCAGGTCATCAATTTTACCGTAACGCATAAAACTTTTGCCATAACTCAGTGCCAGATTTTCTTTTTGTTCGCTGCCAATGGCCATTTGCCCCAACAGTTGAAGCTTATATTTCTTCAACGAACTTTCGGGCAAAGGTTGTTCGCGGAGTTTTTGCAGTTCGGCGTACACCAACTGTTCGCACTTGGCAGCATTTTCTACATCGCAACCAAAATACACGCTCCACATGCCTGTATCCACAAAGGGTTGGTAGTTCGAATCCACATTGTAAACCAGTCCGTGCTTTTCGCGCAGCGACAGGTTCAACAAGCTATTCATGCCCGGACCACCCAGTATATTGTTCAGCAAATACAATCCCATGCGTTTCGGGTGATAGAGATCATACGCTCTATTGCCCACAATGAAATGTACCTGATGTGTATTTTTAATTATTTCGCGTCGCGACGGAGTGTAAACGGTAGGTGCCACACGTTCGGGAACGCGCTCGGGAGCAGATTCGGTAGTGAGGTATTTCTCAGCCCAACGAATCAGTTGTTTGAAGTTTATATCGCCCAACGTAAAAAACACCATCTCCTGAGGAGAATAATGTTTCGCAACGAATCGCTTGGCATCTTCGGTGGTATAGTTGACCAACAATTCCGCCTTGCCCAAAATATTATGACCAATGGCATGGTGCTCGAAAAGCATTTCTTCAAAGTCGTCGTAGATAAGTTCCGAAGGACTATCGTTGTACGACTGAATTTCGTCCACAATAATCACCACTTCCTTGTCAATTTCCTTTTGCGGGAAAGTAGAATGCAGCACAATGTCCGCTATCAGCTCCATGGCACGTTCGAAATACTCGTTCAGCACCGTGGCATAAACAACCGTTTCTTCCTTCGAAGTAAAAGCGTTCAGCTCCCCTCCCACATTCTCCAACCGATTGATAATATGACTCGAACGGCGTTTTTCGGTTCCTTTAAAAAGCATGTGCTCAATAAAGTGCGCCATGCCCTGCTCCGCATCCGCCTCGTCGCGCGATCCCGCATTGATCACCAGGCCACAATAGGCCACGGCCGAAGTATCAGGTTTATGAATTAGTTGAAGTCCGTTAGAAAGTATATGCGTTTGGTAAGTCATTCTGCAGTTTGATGAAAAAGAAACGCAAAGGTACATTTTTTTCAACAAAAGGAAAAATAAGCACTGGAGATTGGGGGAAAATAAGTGGGAAGAATGAGCATTTCGTTGACTCCTATTCACCGACCGCTGTCAGAGTCTGCGACTACTGACAGGGTCGTTTACAGATTACAGAGTTCCAACACCATTAACAAAAAGCTGCTGTAAAACATAATATTTAAGTATCAATATTTAAAATATAATTTATAATTTTGAACCGTTTGTTACAGTTTAACCTATTAGTTACTTAGTACGCCTTAACCACGTATGGAAAGAGTTTGTTTGTCGCATATACCGGTAATTCACGCTTCGGTTATCCACATATTTCCACCCGCCTCTCCTTTTTCGGGGAGAAGTACCACGCATCCCCTACTCTTTGAGACAACGCCCCGCCCTGCAACCGTTCCTTTTCAGACAGCAGGCCGCGGGGACAATTTAATCTGAGTCTGAAAAATAGCGGACGAAGTGAAAGTCCGTTATCTGTTCCCAGTTTTACACGAAAAGAGAATTTTAAAAATGAATAATATACATAATCAGAGTATTCCACAAGAGATACTCGACCAGGCAATAGCAAAAATTAATGAGGCAGGAGAAATACTAAAGCCATATCTATTAACACTCACATCGACTGAACGTTCGGATATGCCTAAAATGGGTGATAAATCCAGTGCATTTGTACAAAAGGCATTTGAATACAGCAAAACAAATCCAGAATTTGCCCCTAGGTATATGAATTTGGGCGATTTTGAAATAGATTTTGCAGATTCTCAAAATCTTATTTCTACATTGAACACTGTTACACAACTAACCAACGGAATTGACGATACCAAAATGGTCGCAGGAAGTGAGGCATATCAAGCGGCATTGTTGTACTATAATGGTGTGCAAAAAGCTGTAGATATGAATATCCCTGGTGCAAAAGCTGTTTATGAGGAACTGAAAAGCCGCTTCCCTGCTCGAACAAAGCCAAAAGTATCTGTAACAGTTTAGTTTTAATCGGCAATATCCGAAGCCGATAAATTAAAACCTTGAGTCCACCTCTTTGCAGAGGCGGACTCTTTTTTTTGCTGCTTAACCTCCGAACTCAAGCAGTTAAGCCTATTAGTCAAAGGTCTAACCTTTTTGCTTGTACGACTAAGCTAAAAGATTAGGAGACCAAGCAAAAAGGTTAAGAATATAAGCAAATTGGTTCGGGTTCTAAGCCTTTTACTTGAATGACTAAACTCAGAATTAAGAGCTTTAAGCTTTTCAGTTAAGAGCCTAAGCAAATAGGGTAGAGTTCTATGCTATATGCTTGATGTATGTATGACTTTGAGGGTGGAGTATCTACAGGTAATATATTCAGATTGATTCGAATGACAGAAAGGATGTCAAAACCTAATAGATTGTCAAATTATATTCTTATTTTTGCACTAATTATGGATAAATATATTATGAAAAATAGTAAAATCGGCGTAATAGACCTCTTTTGTGGAATAGGCGGACTTTCTCACGGAATGTACAAAAACGGATTTAACATTATTGGTGGATTTGACATAGATGATTCTTGCAAATATTCATATGAAAAAAATAACGATACTATTTTCTACAATCAAGATATAAACACTGTACAAAAAAAACAGATAAATAAATTATTCTCCGGTTCTAAGATAAGAGTACTTGCCGGCTGTGCACCATGCCAGCCGTTTTCATCTTATTCGTTTAAAGTGAAAGAAAAAGATGAACACAAATATGACTTGCTATATCAATTTGGAAGACTAGTCGAAGAAGTGCTTCCAGATATAGTTACGATGGAAAATGTCGCACAGATATTATCATTCAAGCAAAAACCAGTACTTACTGATTTTGTAAAGTTATTAGAACGAAATAAATATAAAGTCAGTGTTCACAAAGTTTTTTGTCCTGATTACGGTATACCTCAAACAAGAAAAAGATTAGTTTTATTAGCATCAAGATTTGGAGAAATTAATCTTATTCCCCCAACACATACACCTGAAAACTATGTAACAGTCGAAGATACGATTAAATATTTACCTCCAATTAAAGCGGGGGAAGTCTGTCCAACAGATTCACTTCATAGAGCTCGTAGTTTATCAGATCTTAATTTAAAGAGAATACAAGCCACGCCTGAATCTGGTAGTTGGCGAAATTGGTCTGAGGATCTTAGGCTTGAATGCCATAAAAAATCGACTGGAAAGTCATTTGGAAGCGTTTACGGTAGAATGTCATGGAATAAACCAGCTCCAACAATGACTACCTTATGTACTGGGTTAGGAAATGGAAGGTTCGGTCATCCAGATCAAGACAGAGCCATTTCATTAAGAGAAGCAGCTCTATTTCAATCCTTTCCGATTAATTATGAATTTTTCCCTACTGATGAAGAAATTTCAACAACAAAAGCTTCTAGATATATAGGGAATGCGGTACCACCAAGATTAGGAGAAATAACAGCCTTAAGTATAATTAAACACTTAGAAGAACATGGAAAGATTCTCAATGTCAATTGATTTAAATGTAGTAAATCATTTAGGTTTAAATTTATATAGCAACACCCCTTCAGTTTTATCAGAGGTTGTTGCAAATAGTTATGACGCGGATGCTACTAATGTTGAAATTTCCATTTCTCAAGAGCTAAATAAAATTATTATTATTGACGATGGTAATGGCATGTCAATAGCTGATATAAATAATAAATTTTTACGAGTAGGATACCAAAAAAGAATTAGTGGCGAATCACATTCAAAAAAATTCAAGCGCCCAGTAATGGGGAGAAAAGGGATAGGCAAACTTTCACTTTTATCAATTGCAGATACAATTGAAATACATTCAAAAACTGAACAGGGAGAAGGATGCGCATTTGTTTTATCTAAAATAGAACTTGAGAAGCAAATAGGACAAAACGGTGGTATTTACAAACCATTAGAAGTCGACTTTAAACCATTTGGAAAAAATAAAGGAACACAAATAATCATTTCTGATTTTCAAAAAAACATAAATAGAACTCCAAGTTTTCTTAAACCCAGATTAGCAAAAAGATTCCTTTTGCATAATAATGCGCAAGCACCTTTTAACATTTTTGTTAACAAAGATCCTATTACGATTCAAGATAGAAGTTTTTTCAACAAAGTAGAATTCCTTTGGCCAATCGGTGAGATAGACCAACAAATTAAGACTAATTTTTCGAATATAAATTTTCGAAATCCATTAAAACATAAAATTGATAATTCTAGCTATGAAATATCAGGTTGGATCGCTTCTGTTGATAAGCCTAGTGACTTAAGAACTGATGGCGATAACAACAACAAAATTAGCATTTTATGTAGAGGAAAGTTATCTCAGGAAGACATTTTATCTTTTTATAATGAGGGCGGAATTTATTCAAGCTATCTAATTGGTGAGATACATGCGGAGTTTCTAGATATTGATTCAGAAAAAGACATAGCTACGAGCAACCGCCAACAAATAAATGAAAATGATGTAAGATTCACTCAACTCCAATCCCACATTTATAATTTATTAAAAGTAATCCAAAATCAATGGACTAACTTAAGAAACGATGCTGCTGCTCACAAGGCTTTATTGACAATTCCAGAACTTGACGAATGGTACAAATTGCAAAAGGGAGATTCTCAAAAACATGCCAAGAAGTTATTTGCGACAATCGAAAATCTTCATTTTGATAAAGATTTAGCAAAAAAGAAGGAAATTTACAAATTTGGAATTCTTGCATTTGAAAGATTAAGGGTTTCTGATAAGTTGTCAGAAATGGAAAATCTCACATCAGACAACTTGATTAAATTTGGAAGTATTTTCTCGGAAATACAAGACATTGAAGCAACTTTATATTACGACATTGCAAGCCAGAGAGTAAGCGTTATTCAGAAAATTGAACAATGCTGTGATAACAACGAGAGAGAGAGAGTAATTCAACAACACTTGTTTGAAAATCTTTGGCTATTAGATGCATCTTGGGATAGAGCCACAAATGGCTCTGAAAGGTTAGAACAGTCAATTACAAAAGAATTTAAAGTAATTTCAGACAAACTAACTGAAGATGAAAAAAAAGGACGTATTGACATAAGATATAGAACATCTGCTGGTAAGCACATAATTATAGAATTGAAAAGATATAATGCTACATACAAAATATCCCCTTTTCAATTAGCAGAACAAGTTGATAAGTATTCTACAGCACTAAAAAAATGTTTGCAAGCTCAAAATGATTTAAACCCATACATTGAATCTATTTGTGTTGTTGGACCAACAGCTCTTGACGACATAAACAAAGCAAATGAAGTATTAAGACCTGTAAACGGTAGAATAATGACATATGACGAATTAATAAGTAGTGCTTTAGATAGTTACAAAGACTATTTAGCAAGAAATAAAGAAGTTGGCAAAATCAGAAAAATGTTAGACCGATTGTAATCCTTTCCTTGAATTTCGAAAATTATTAATTTAAAAGTTCAGTCCATCGAAAAATTACTTGATATTGAAAAACTCATTCAGTCGGAGATAAACAAAGAATAATAAACCGTATTCCAAGAAACAAAAATCCCCTCAAACCGATTTTATTCGATTTGAGGGGATTTTGTATTACTTCTATTATGACAACCTGTCCCTACGCTTACATTATTGCTTGTTCGAAATCACGGAACAAATCCTCCACATCTTCCAGTCCTACCGAGATACGAATGGTTTTGTCGGACACGTTCATTTCTTTGCGCACCTCGGGGGTAAATGTCCCGAAGATGGTGCTGGCAGGGTGAATGGCCAGGCTGACATTATCGAACAGATTGGTGGCACGTTTTACCAGTTTCAACTTGTTGAGGAACGTAAAGCAGGCTTCGCGCGACTCTAAATTGAAGGTAAACATAGCTCCGGGCTGTTTGCCAAACTGATTTTTACTCAGCGTATAGTATTTGTTATCGGGAAGGGCGGTATAGTTCACCGACTCCACCTTAGCGAGCGTTTGCAGACGTTGTACCAATTGCAGACAAGTGCCGGTGGCACGTTCGTAGCGCAAGGTCAATGTCTCCAACCCAAGGGTTTGCATATAGGCAGCTTGCGGAGTCATATACGCACCGAGGTTACGGTGAATCTCCTTGCGAAGTTTAGCCGTAAAAGCCGCCGGTCCAAACTCCTTGGCCATAGCGTGCAGCTTAGGTGCCGAAATCCAGTTGAAGTTGCCATAGTCCAGAATCAAACCACCCAAACTGGTAGCTCCACCCGAAATATATTTTGTACTCGATACAATCTCGATGTTTACACCCCAGTTTTTGGCCTTGAAAGCTGAGAAAGGGATAATGGTGGTATCAGCCACCAACGGAACTCCTGCTTTCTTGGTAATAGCCGAAATAGCCTTCAGATCCACCACTTCCATTTGCGGATTGGTGATGATTTCCAGAAACACGGCACAGGTATTAACATCAATATGTGCTTCTACTTCATCGGGGTTCGTGAGGTCACAAAAACGTGTTTCCACGCCGAATGCTGCCATAGTCGATGCGAAGAACGAATAGGTATTACCAAACAAATGGCGCGAAGTAACGATATTGCTACCGGTCTGCGCCAGCGTAAGAATAACATTGGAAATAGCTGCCATGCCCGAGTTCAGAGCCGTTACACTAAATGCACCCGTCATATTTTGCACACGGCTTTCGAGATACTGCACCGTGGGGTTTGTAATGCGTGAGTATGTATGTTCGGCCACCTTTCCCATAAACGCAGCTTCCATCATCTCTGCCGTTTCGAATTCGAAAGCAGCACATTGATAAACCGGCATGCTCAATGCACCATAGGCATCAGGCTTTGCGTAAGGGGTGTGGAGAATTTTTCCAGTAAATGAGAGTTCTTCGTTGTTCATCTTCTTATTATTTATCAGGAGCAAGGAGTAATCAGTAAGCAGTGAACAGTTATCAGTAAGCGGTAAGTATTTACTGATAACTGTTCACTGATTACTGAAAACTGAAAACTGCTATCTCAGTTTCGCTCCTAGTTTTGTTTCAAAATTGCCTTGCAATTTCTTCATTATCGGCTCTATTTGTCCGTCGGTAAGGGTTTTGGTTTCGTCTTGCAACACAAAACTTACGGCATACGATTTTTTACCTTCTTCCAGGTTTTTACCTTCGTAAACGTCGAACAGATTCACGCTTTTCAGCAGTTTACGTTCGGTTTCGAAAGCTATTTTTTCTATTTCGGCAAAGCTTACACTCTTGTCAAGCAACAAAGCCAAGTCGCGTTTTACTTCTGGGAATTTCGCCAGTTCGGTATAACGCACTTTTTGGTCGCCAAGTTCAGCAAGAATAGCATTCCAGTTCAAATCGGCAAAATATACTTCGGCATCAATATCCATCATCTTGCGAATCTTTGGTGATACAATGCCATACACTGCCAATTGTTTTCCGGAACGGGTATAAACGGTCAATGCTTCACTCAACAGGTCGTTGGCATATTCGCCCACCACCAGTTTACGCATGGTAAAGCCCAAACGTACAAATACGTTTTCGACAAATGCTTTCAACTCGTATATACTCGATTTTTCTTCGGCAGCTACCCACGATTGAGTACGCTTGTTGCCGGTGAGCCATAATCCAAGATGAAAATCTTCGGAATAGGCCGACAATGCTTCGCCTTCTTTTTTGTTTTCGGCATTGTAATAATAGCAATTACCAAATTCATAAAATTTCAAATCGGCATTCTTACGGTTGATATTGCGGGCAATATTTTCCAATCCTCCAAAAAGCATAGTTTGGCGCATCACGTTCAAATCGGAACTTAGCGGATTAAGCATTTTCACCGAGTTAGCGGCAGGGTATGATGTCAGGTCGGTATAATAACCACCTTTGGTAAGCGAGTTATTCAACACCTCGTTGAAGCCCTGAGCAGTCAATTGCTCCGAGATAAGGTGTTGCAATTTATAGCTATCCGGTTTAGTACCGAAGCTCAGGTTTGATTTCAGCGTATCGCCGATTTCTACATTATTATAACCGTAAATGCGCAAGATATCTTCAATCACATCCACGTCACGTTGCACATCCACACGATAAACAGGAACATGTAGCACATATCCTTCTTCGTTTTGGCTCACAATTTTCATTTCGAGTGCCGCAAGAATGGTTTCGATATTTTCTTTACCAATTTCTTTTCCAATCAAGCTATTTATTTTGCGAAGCGAAAGTTCTACCACGAATGGTTTTACTTCCTCCGGATAAACATCTACTATTTCGCTGGAAATTTGTCCGCCGGCCACTTCCTGAATCAACAAAGCACAACGTTTCAACACGTAAATGGTGTTGGTAGGATCGCAACCACGTTCGAAACGGAACGATGCATCGGTATTCAACCCATGACGACGAGCTGTTTTACGAATCGTTACCGGATTGAAATAAGCACTTTCCAAAAATACATTTTTGGTAGTTTCGGTTACACCTGAGTCCAAACCACCGAACACACCACCAATACACATTGCATTTTCAGCATTGCAAATCATTAGATCGGCAGCATTCAGCTTGCGTTCAACACCATCAAGAGTGGTGAAAACTGTTCCTTCAGGCATATTTTTCACACGCACCTCGCCACCTTTTATTTTGTCGGCATCGAAAGCGTGAAGCGGTTGTCCCAATTCGTGCAACACGAAGTTGGTAGCATCCACAATATTGTTGATGGGACGAAGTCCGATAATTTGCAGGTAATTTTTCAACCATTCCGGCGATTCGGTAACCGTAACACCCGAAATAGTCACACCCGAATAACGCGGACAAGCATCCGTGTTCTCCACCACCACAGGGATGGTGAGGTTTGTATTTTGAACGGCAAAAGCATCCACCGAAGGTCGGGTGAGTTGTACCGATTTATCTTTCAAAGCAAAAAATGCAGCCAAATCGCGCGCCACACCAAAGTGCGAAGCAGCATCCACACGGTTAGGCGTAATGTCTACTTCCAGTAAATAATCGCTTTTGATGCCATAGTAATCTTTGGCCAATGTTCCAACCTGCACATCGGCGGGCAACACGATAATACCGTCGTGACTGGTACCGATACCGATCTCATCTTGTGCACAAAGCATTCCAAGTGATTCTACACCACGTATTTTGGATCGTTTAATGCTAAAACTTTCGTCGCCCGAGTAAAGTTTCGTTCCCACAGTTGCCACCACCACTTTTTGTCCGGCAGCCACATTGGGTGCTCCGCATACAATTTGTAAAGGTTCACCGGCACCTACATTCACGGTAGTAACGTGTAAATGGTCGGAATTTTCGTGCGCTCCACAAGTAAGCACTTCGCCAATTACCAATCCTTCCAGTCCACCTTTTACGGTTTGAACTTCTTCTACTCCACCCACTTCTAAACCGATAGAAGTTAGCGCTTTCGATAATGCATCGGGGGTTACATCAATGTTAATGTACTGTTTTAGCCAATTATACGATATATTCATAACAATTCATAATTAATAATGCACAATTCATATTTCAAAAAGACAATTCAATTTTCAAAGCTTCAATATAGCTATTTAAAATTGAATGCTATTTTTTTGCAGGCACAAAGATACGATTTATTTTAGAGTTTCAGATTTGGGGAGCTTCAATTGAACGCATTTTTTCTTTCAAAAACCAGAATATGACCATAAAAAAAGTATAGTTTGTAACATAAACTATTCTCTAAATTTCATCCCGTGCGTTTAGTTGTATTTTTCCTTTTAGTATTAGCAGTTTTTTTGTACTTTTGTGCATCTATCAAAAATTGGATTCATGAAACAAAATATTGTCAAGTCGGCCATGCACGGTGGCCTTATCTTAGGAGCGTTATTCTCGCTAAACTTTGTTCTTTCTGTTACAAAAATCACTGCTTTGGCACTGCTTACCTACGCAATTGCTGTTTTCATTGTAGTTATTATGTACAAGTTGTCCATCCGTTTTCGCGACAACGAGTGCGAGGGTTCAATTTCGTACGGAAAATCGCTACTTTATATCCTGCTCACCTTTTTTTACGCAGCTTTAATTTCTACGGTTGTAAAATTTGTTTACTTCCAATTTATCAACACCGCATTTTTGGAAAACATGTTCCAGGAAACGATGAAAACGATGCAGTTGATGAAATTTCCAATGAACGATGCAAGTGTAGCGCAGGTACAAAGCATGCTTAAACCTGCTACATTCTCAATGATATATGTAATTACAAACCTTATCATGGGTGCAATTGTAGGATTAGTAATGGCTGCATTTGTGAAAAAAGATAAAGACATATTCAGTCAACAGTAATCAGTTAGCAGTCGATAAAAAAAACTGCTACTTGTAACTTGTAACTTGTAACTAAATTAAACATGGATATTTCGATAATAGTACCGCTTTACAACGAAGAAGAATCGTTGCCAAAACTCTTCGAATGGATAGAACGTGTGATGGACGAAAACAAATTCAGCTACGAAGTTGTGTTTGTAAACGACGGCAGTACCGACAAATCGTGGGAAGTGGTAGAAGCTCTTCAAAAACAATCAGAAAACGTGCGCGGCATAAAGTTCCGTCACAATTACGGAAAATCGCCTGCTTTGTACTGCGGATTCCGCGCAGCTAAAGGTGATGTGGTTATCACCATGGATGCCGACCTACAAGATAGTCCTGATGAAATTCCGGAATTGTTTGCCATGATCCAAAACCAAAATTACGACCTGGTTTCGGGCTGGAAAAAAAAACGCTACGATTCAAAACTCACCAAAAATATTCCTTCAAAACTATACAACGCCACTGCCCGCAAAGTGACCGGTTTGAAACTGCACGACATGAACTGCGGACTGAAAGCCTATCGCAATGAAGTGGTAAAAAACATAGAAGTGTACGGCGAAATGCACCGTTACATCCCCTATTTAGCTAAGAATGCCGGATTTACCAGCATTGGCGAAAAAGTAGTGGAGCATCGTAAACGCGAGTTCGGTGAAACAAAATTCGGTTTAAGCCGTTTTGTAAATGGTTATCTGGATTTAATTTCGCTATGGTTTCTTTCTAAATTCGGCAAAAAGCCAATGCATTTCTTTGGATTGTACGGTAGCGTAATGTTTTTGCTCGGTTTTTTGGCGGTAATTGTTGTTGGAGCAAATAAACTGGTAGCTATCATCGAGCACGTAAAAGCTCCATTGGTAACCGACAGTCCTTATTTTTATCTGGCCATGTTGGCCATGATGCTGGGAACTCAGTTATTTTTGGCTGGATTTGTAGGTGAGATAGTTGCCCGTAACTCTACGGAACGGAACAATTATAAAATTGAAAAGGAAATTTAACTGTACAAGTATTTTTTAGTAAATAGTTATCAGAATAAGAGCAATGGAAATAATGGAGATTCTCAAATACATATTGCCGGCTTTGGTCGTTTTACTAACGGCTTATCTACTCATAGATAAACTGCTGCGCAACGAAGAGAAACGTCGCAATTTTGAGTTGCGCAAAGATGCTTCTGCAACCCTTACTCCTATCCGCTTGCGGGCTTATGAACGGTTGATATTGGTATTGGAGCGCACCATTCCCAGCACATTAATCGTAAGTGTGGCTAAACCGGGCATGACAAATATGGAGCTCCACACTCAATTACTAGCAAGCATACGTCAGGAATTCTCGCATAATCTATCGCAACAAATTTACGTAAGCGATGAGGTTTGGACTCACATACGCAGCGCACAGGAGAGCCTGCTTCGATTGGTAAACAGCACTGCTGCCGATTGCAATCCAAACGAATCAGCCTCTGTCTTGGCAGAACTAATCATTCAGGTATATGGTTCTAGTGAAAACACACCTTCCGAATTAGCTATGGACAAATTGAAAAAGGAAGTAAGAAAGCTTTTACAATAAATTTAGCTGGAATAAGATAAAAAACAAAATGAAACACAACACTTGCTTACTCCTTATAGCCTTCATATTGTTTGGCATTTCGTGCACAAACGATCAGAGTTGCACTCAAGACAAAATTGCAAAAATGGGAGTTGGTTTTTATACGCATGCCTTAATCGATACTACCAAACAAATATACGCCACCAGAGCAATAAATCTGGATACCTTATCTGTAAGAGGACTGGCTGCCAACGGGATATTGATTGATTCGATTTTATACAAATCAAAAACTATTCAAAAAGTCTATTTACCTTTAAATAAATTTGAAAACAGTTCAAAATTTGTACTGACCTTCAAAACAGCAAAAGATACGATTGAAGTACTGCACACAAATACAGACTATTATCTATCATTAGAATGTGGATGTATGAAAACACATTCTATCGATACAGTTCTTACTACCACACATTCGGTCGATTCTGTAAAAATTATTAATCACAAAGTCAACGCAACAAATGCAGAGCACATACAAATATTTATTAATTAGTCTATTTATCTGTTTTGCTGCTTCATCTATTCAAGCACAGGACAAACCAGACAAAAAGCCGGAAGTCAAAACACCCAACGTAAAATGGTGGGATGGGATGACGCTGCAAGTTGATGCTGCATCAATTGCAAGTTCAACGCTTCTGTCGAAAGATATATATTCGGTGGAAGCCGGAGCGCAAATAAATCTTAAGAACAAATATTTACCTGTCGTGGAACTTGGTTACGCCAGTGTAAACAAAGCCTCGCTTGAAGATATCAGGTTCAAAACCAATGGTTTTTTTGGTCGCGTGGGAATGGATTTCAATTTAGTAAAGAAAAAGAAGGACGGTAAACTAAACCCTAACCTTTTTCTAATGGGATTGAGACTGGGTATGACAAACGCAACCTACACCATAAACAACATGGTTATCACCAATGATTATTGGGGAGCCAACCAAACACTTCCCGAAAGCAAACTAACCCCCACCAAAATTTGGTTCGAATTGGTCTTTGGTATTCGCGTAAAGGTGGTAGATAACATTTACATGGGCTGGTCGTTACGCAACAAGCATTTACTTACCACTGACAAAGTGGGAGACATAAGTCCGTGGTATATTCCCGGATATGGCAAGAATGCCAGCAGCAACTGGGGATTCAGCTACACGGTTGGATATAAGTTCTAATCTCTGCTAACAAAACAACAAACAACAAATATAAACAACAAAAACAACCAATTTTTAGAAGTATGAATTCAACACAAATTTTAAACCGCGCCGCCGACAATATCCGTATTCTGGCAGCTTCAGCGGTAGAGAAAGCAAAATCGGGTCACCCGGGTGGTGCCATGGGTGGAGCTGATTTTATCAATGTACTTTATTCTGAATTTTTAGAGTACGATCCGAAAAATCCTGCTTGGGAAGGTCGCGACCGTATGTTCCTTGATCCGGGTCACATGTCACCAATGTTATATTCCGTGTTAGCTTGCACCGGAAAATATACAATGGAAGAACTGGCGCAATTCCGTCAATGGGATAGCCCAACTCCGGGTCACCCTGAAGTAGACATCATGCGCGGTGTGGAAAATACATCAGGTCCTCTCGGACAAGGCCATACTTACGCCGTAGGTGCTGCCATTGCTGCAAAATTTTTGAAAGCACGCTTTGGTGAAGTAATGAGCCAAACAATTTACACTTTCATTTCCGATGGTGGAGTACAGGAAGAAATATCACAAGGTGCAGGTCGTATTGCCGGTCACTTAGGATTGAACAACCTGATTATGTTCTACGATTCGAATGACATTCAACTTTCAACTGAAACCAAATCAGTAACTAGCGAAAACGTAGCTCAAAAATACCTGGCTTGGGGTTGGAAAGTAATTGAAATCAACGGAAACGATGCAGAACAAATTCGCAAAGCATTAATCGAAGCCAAAGCAGAAACAGCTCGTCCTACACTTATTATTGGTAAAACAATTATGGGTAAAGGTGCTATGAAAGCTGATGGTTCAAGCTTCGAACGTCAATGTGCTACTCACGGTATGCCATTGGGCGAATGCGGTGCTTCATACGCCGATAGTATCAAAAACTTAGGTGGAAATCCTGAAAATCCATTTGTTATTTTCGAAGAAACAAAAGCATTGTATGCTAAACGGGCTGAAGAATTGGCTGCTATTGTAGCTACCAAACAAGCTGCTAAAGCTGCATGGGTAAAAGAAAACCCTGAATTGGCTGAGAAATTGGCGTTCTTCTTCACAGGAAAAACAAACATGAACTGGGATGCCGTAGTTCAAAAACCGGGTCAGGCAACGCGTGCTGCTTCGGCAACCGTATTGGGCGAGTTGGCAAAACAAGTTGAAAACATGGTCGTGTCAAGTGCCGATTTATCAAACTCTGATAAAACTGACGGTTTCTTGAAAAACACAAAAGCCTTCACAAAAGATGATTTCTCTGGTGCATTTTTACAAGCTGGAGTAAGTGAATTGACGATGGCTGCTATCTGTATAGGTATGAGTTTGCACGGTGGTGTTATTGCTGCTTGTGCTACTTTCTTTGTTTTCTCTGACTATATGAAACCAGCTATTCGCATGGCTGCATTGATGGAACAACCGGTGAAATTTATCTGGACACACGACGCTTTCCGCGTAGGTGAAGATGGACCAACTCATGAGCCGGTAGAACAAGAAGCACAAATCCGTTTGATGGAAAAATTGAAAAACCACAAAGGTCATAACTCTATGTTGGTTCTTCGTCCTGCTGATGTTGAAGAATGTACAGTAGCTTGGAAAATGGCTATGGAAAATACTACTACTCCAACAGGTTTAATTTTTTCACGTCAAAACATTGCTGATCTTCCTGCAGTTGCAAGTCGCAAAGCAGAAGCTGAACAAGCTCAAAAAGGTGGCTATGTGGTTGAATGCGATGGTAACCCTGATGTTATTTTAGTAGCTTCGGGTTCTGAAGTTTCTACATTATTCGAAGGAGCTAAATTACTTCGTGCCGATGGTGTGAAAATTCGTTTGGTATCGGTTCCTTCTGAAGGACTTTTCCGCAACCAATCAGCAGAATACCAAGAAAGCGTATTGCCACGCAATGCTAAAATCTTTGGTCTTACAGCAGGTCTTCCGGTAAACTTACTTGGTTTAGTGGGTGCTAACGGTAAAATCTGGGGATTAGAATCATTTGGGTTCTCTGCGCCTTACACTGTACTTGACGAGAAACTTGGTTTCAATGGCAAGAACGTTTATGAGCAAGTGAAAAAAATGCTTTAGAAAATAGAAGTAAGAGGTAAGAAGTAAGAGGCAAGTAAATTGTTTGCCTATTTATTTCTTACCTCTTTTCTGTTATTTTTCTAATACTTACCTCTTGCTTTCTTACCCCTTACCTCTCTAAAAAATGGATATTCTCTCAATTATCATTATTGGCATTGGTTTAGCCATGGATTGTTTTGCCGTTTCGGTGAGCAAAGGAATTTGTGCCAAGAAATATTTCTTCTGGCTTACATTCCGTATGGCTGTATTGTTTGGACTTTTCCAGGCTATTATGCCATTAATTGGTTACACGCTGGGAGCCAGCTTTGCCAAGCAGATGATGAGTTTCGATCATTGGTTGGCTTTCGGGCTACTCACTCTCATTGGTGGAAAAATGGTTTATGAGGGACTTCAACCACAAGATCCAGATTGTAGCAAGGTTAACAATTCCTTCAAATGGGCTTCGCTCCTATCCCTTGCACTAGCAACCAGCATCGACGCACTGGCAACCGGCATCGTATTTGTTCCTTATCCGGGTATTATCTGGAGGGCTATTGCGATTATTGGGCTTGCAAGTTTTCTTCTCACTTTCGTCGGAATGTATATTGGTGTTCATTTTGGAAAGCGATTTCATATTAAAGTTGAAGCAATTGGTGGAATTATACTCATTGGCATTGGCTTGAAAATATTGATTGAACACCTCTTTTACAGTTAACAGTAAACAGCATCTCATATAATTGTATAAAACTACAGACATCATACTAAAAACTACTTACTAACATCACATGAATTTTAAAAAACTACTTCCATTATTTTTTATTGCTTTTTCAACTCTTGCCGTTGCGCAAGAAACTACAAAACTTAAAGTATACGGTTTTGTGTCTAACGATTTCTTTTACAACTCCCGTCAAAATGTTGAAATGGTAGATGGAGTTATTCAGTTATTTCCAAAACCAATCGAGCTGAACACTGCCGGCGTTGATAAAAATGCCGTTGCTCAAGCCGAAATGATTAGTGTAGATACACGTCTTGGAATTGATTTAACCAGTGCCCCGATTCTTGGTGCTAAATCCAGTGGAAAAATCGAGGCCGATTTTGCCGGATTTGGAACATCTTACTATGTTTTCCGCATACGTCAGGCATTCATGAAACTAAACTGGGAAAAAACCGAATTATTGGTAGGTCAAACCTGGCATCCATTATTTGGAAGTATTGTTCCAACCACTTTCTCGGCCAATGCAGGAGGACCGTTCCAACCATTTAACCGCAGCCCGCAAGTTCGCGTTAAAGAATCACTCAGCAAAACGCTTTCATTAACGGCTGCTGCATTGTACGAAATGCAATATGCTTCGCAAGGTCCAGCCGGAACTTCGAATACCTACATGAAAAATGCCATTGCCCCTGATCTTTTCGTCGGACTGGAAAACAAAACAAAACACTGGATATTGGGTGTTGGTGCTGACCTTAAGACAATAAAACCGGAGCCACTTAATGACGCAACAATTAGCTCATTGAGTGCAAGTGCTTATGCACAATATGTGAATGGCAAATTACAACTAAAAGGAAAAACAACTTATGGAGGAAACTTGAGCGACCAACTTATGTTAGGAGGTTATGGAGTAAGTAAGTATGCCAGCGATTCGGCGACCGTACTTTCGTACACAAACTTAAAGAGCATGAATACCTGGGTAAACCTTGTTTATGGTACCAAACTACAAGTAGGGTTACTGCTTGGTGCTGCCAATAATCTTGGATCAAGTGATAATTTCGATTTGAAAAAAGGTAAAAAAATGACGGCTTATGGTTATAGTTTTTATGACGCTTCACAGCAAGTTCTTGATCATTTGTACCGCATAGCTCCACAAGTAAGCTATAACTTATCTAATTTCAAATTCGGTTTGGAATACGATTATACAACTGCTTCATACGGAGCTATGCAACGCGACGGAAGTGCTAAAAATACTTACAGTGTTAGCAACAATCGCGTTTTAGCATCAGTAATGTATATTTTTTAAACAGATAAACTAAAGAGCTGAAGAAGATAAATGTGATTTATTTTCTCAGCTCTTTAGTTCATTGAACTATACCTCCGTCCATTTGTTTAAAAAGTAAACCTGCCACTATAATTTCATGTAACTACAGTTTTCAATTATGATCAAAGGTTTCTTTTTCATTCTACTCTTTTACTTTCTCGGCCAACTCGTAAGTTTGCTCATTCACGGCTTTATCCCCGGAAGTGTGATAGGCATGATATTACTTTTTCTTGCCTTATTCTTCAAAGTTATTAACCCCGAAAATGTTCGCAGCACAGCTACTGTCATTACCAAAAACATGGCCGTATTCTTTGTACCGGCAGCAGTAGGCTTGATGGCATATATCGAAATCGTATCACATAATTTTCTGGCAATAATAGTTGGCATTGCTATTAGTACAATACTCACTATTGTTACCGTAGCCCTTGTACAGGAACGGATGGAAAAACGAGGAAAGAAAGGAGATACAGTTCATGAATGAATTATTGGAACAACTAAAACCTTTATTTTCGGGCGAAGTATTTCTACTTACGCTGGTAATGGGAAGTTTTTTGCTTGGTGTTTTTTTATACAAACGCACACAAATCACATTGCTTCAGCCACTCTTGATTACCATGCTGATTATTATTCCTTTTCTAAAGATTACCGGCATTGAGTATCATACTTTCTACGAAAAAACAAACATACTCAACTTTATGCTTGGACCAAGCGTAGTGGCATTGGGATATGTACTCTACGAACAAATTGAAAATGTAAAAGGGAATGTTATCTCCATACTTACTTCTGTTTTTGTAGGTAGTGTGGTAGGAATAGTAAGTGTAGTACTAATCGCGAAAGCATTTGGTGCCGACCGGTTACTCATGGCCTCATTGGCTCCAAAATCGGTAACGACACCCATTGCTATTAGTCTGGCCGAAAAAGATGGAGGTGCACCGGCACTTACAGCAGCATTTGTGGTTATTTGCGGATTATTCGGAGGATTGGTGGGACCGATCATTCTACGCCGATTGGGAATAAAAAGTAAAATTGCCAAAGGGCTCGCAATGGGTTCATCTTCGCACGCACTCGGTACTGCCCGCGCCATGGAGATGGGAGCGCTCGAAGGCGCTATTAGTGGTTTAGCGATTGGGATAATGGGAATAATGACTGCCTTATTAATTCCTTTTGCCGAATGGCTATTTTAAAAATATATAGACATCCGACAAAAGTTCCTTTTTCAATAAAACAACAAACACACCGGTGATCCGATGTTTAATTGTTTTCCGGTATCTGATAGCATTCCGGTGGTTGTATTGCGTTTAAAAACAACAATATTGTCGGTAAACTGATGCGCAACCAAAACATATTGTCCATCCGGAGTTATGGCGAAATTACGAGGTCCATCTCCGCCTGTAGAAGCTTGTTGTTTAAAAGTCAATTTGCCATCCTTCCCAACAGCAAAGCAAGTTATATCATTAGCCGTTCCACGATTGGTTGCATAAAGAAACTTGCCATCAGGCGAAAAATGAATATCAGCTCCACGATTTACAATTCCATCTTTTACAGCCACGGTTGCTTCCTGTAATAATTTCAATCTGCCGCTGTTTATTTTCAACACCGAGAGTGTACCGTCAATTTCCTGCAACACATACATCAGCTTTCCATCTTTGCTAAAAGCTGTATGTCTCGGCCCGCTTCCCAGTTTTAGGGTAATACTATCAAACGGCACTAAAACATTGGATGAAGCGTCGCTATTGTATTTGTAAACGGTAACTTTATCTGTTCCTAAATCATTCGCCAGTAAAAACTTTTTATCCGGTGTCAACAAAACCTGGTGCACATGCGGCTCACCTTGTCGTTCGGTATTTATACTTTTCCCAACATGTTGAATTACTTGTTGAACATTAGTCAATGAACCATCAGCCTTTCGTCCAAATACAGAAAGACTTCCGCCGCCATAGTTGGCGGTAAAAACGTGGTTATTTGTTACGGTAACAAAGCAGGGTCCATCACTTTTAGTCAACGATGAATTGATTAGAGTCAGCTTAGCCGTTTTCTCATCAAAAGAAAAAGCACAGGCTGCGCTACCATCAGCGCTTTCGCTCACCGAGTAAACAAACTTTTTGTCGGGAGTAAGTGCCAGAAAACTGGGGTTCGAAACACCCGTTGTAACCGATTGTTGAGTAAAAACTCCGCTCGCTGCATCGACCTTATAAGAATAAATTCCCTGACTTTTCTCAGGAGCAGTGTAAGTGCCTATCAACAAACGATAATTACCTGTTTGAGCAAAAGTGACTGATATAAATGTTGAAATGAAGATGGTAATAAATGTTTTTTTCATTTTATAATGATTGAGTATAGAATTGATGTCCGAAATGGCTTCAAAAGTACATATTTTTGTAGAATAAATAAAGGCAAAAAACAAAGTTGGAGGAAAATACGTTATCAGGATATATTTAAGTTCAACCACAAAACATAAAAATAATGTCAGACAAACACATAATCAGAACCGAATGGAAAGGCGATTTAGCTTTCGAAGCGGACGTGAACGGTCATAAAGTAATGATGGATGCACCTGTGGAAGGTGGTGGACATAATTTAGGTGCAGGACCGAAAAAATTAATGCTGGTAGCACTGAGTGGTTGCACCGGCATGGATGTAGTTTCTATCCTCAAAAAAATGCGCGTAGATATTGAAAAATGCGACATAGAAGTGCAAGGCGATGTTACTGACGATAATCCAAAGCAATACTTCAAAATGCATGTTATCTATGAATTTACAGGCAAGGACCTGCCTCTGGACAAGCTCGAAAAGGCAGTAAAAATGTCTGAAGAAACCTATTGCGGTGTTGAAGCATTGTATCGCAAGGCAATTGAAGTAACATCCGAAATTAGAATTATTGAATCATAATTTAAAATGGAGATAAAATATATTTTTGACAACAATCAACGATGGGTTAAAGAAAAAATAAAGACGGATAAAGATTATTTCAAAAAACTATCTTTAGGTCAAAACCCTCATATCCTTTATATTGGTTGTTCGGATAGTCGTGTAAGTACAGAAGAATTGATGGGGGCGCAACCCGGCGAAGTTTTTGTTCACCGCAACATTGCCAACATGGTACCAAATACCGACATGAGTGCTATGTCGGTTATTAATTATGCTGTCACCCAGCTTAAAGTGCAACACATTGTAGTTTGCGGACATTATTACTGCACCGGAGTAAAGGCAGCAATGCAGTCGGCCGACCTTGGTATTTTGAACCCCTGGCTACGGAATATCCGCGATGTGTACAGACTACACAAAGCAGAGCTCGACACCGTCACTGACGAAGAAGAAAAATATAAACGACTGGTGGAACTTAATGTACAGGAGCAATGTGTGAATGTAATTAAAACGTCAGATGTTCAGAAAGCGATTAAAGAACGTCATCTCACAGTTCATGGCTGGGTATTCGATGTGCATAGCGGTGCATTGATTGATCTGAAAATTGATTTCGAAAAGATATTGGAAAATATTATGGAGATTTATAAAATAATCTGATATAAGTAGTTACAAGTACAAGTCTGTTTATCTGAATATCTTTTTGAAAAAACACATCATCAAATATTCTGAATTACTTATCTTCTAAATTTATTTTAAACCCCTGACAGAAAGCGAGAATTCTTAATGATTTCTCGCTTTCTGCGTTCAAATGAATAGCGAACTTGTAATTTAACAGTAAGATTGAGATATTTGTGACTAAGTCAAAAGCCACAATTTGTGTAGAAAGGTTTAAATATGAATAATGATTAGATGGCACAAATAAAAAGGCGTAGATTTGTTGTAACCAAGTATTAACCAACCAATAATCAATTTAAATATAACCTATTATGAAACTTATTATAATATCAAACCGACTTCCCCTAAAAGCTTCGAAACTGGATAGTGGTGAATTTGAATTTTCGCGTAGTGAAGGTGGATTAACAACAGGTCTGGATTCATTGGAGATGGATGTGGAAAAACATTGGGTCGGTTGGCCAGGTGCTTTTGCAGAGACTGATGAAGAAAAAGAAGAGATTACAAAGCATCTGGATACATTCAAATTTCATCCTGTTTTTCTAACAGCCGAGCACATTCAGAATTACTACGAAGGATATAGTAACAATACCCTCTGGCCTTTGTGTCATTATTTTTATGCATTTGTAGAGTACGAAAAGAAGTACTGGGAAGCCTACAAGGAAGTCAACGAAATGTTTTGTCAGGCTGCAATTCCTTTTATCGAACCAGGTGACATTGTGTGGGTACAAGATTATCAGTTAATGTTACTTCCTCAATTATTACGCAAAGCAATTCCGGGAATTAGTATCGGGTATTTTCATCATATTCCGTTTCCATCATACGAACTATTCCGTGTATTACCCGAAAGAGACGAGCTTCTTAATGGTCTATTGGGAGCTGATTTGATTGGATTTCACACCTATGATTACATGAGGCATTTTGTGAGTGCCGGAGAAAGAGTATTAGACCTGCACTTCAAGTTGGATCAGGTATCGCTCGACAACCGAATTGCTTTTGTGGATGCATTCCCGATGGGCATCAACTATGAACTTTATTACGATACTGCCATCTTACCAAAAGTTCAGCAAAAAGCACTGGAACTAAAAAACAGCTTTGGCTCTCATAAATTAATTCTTTCGGTAGACAGACTGGATTACAGTAAAGGAATTATACACAGGCTAAAAGGTTTTGCACTATTTTTGGAAAAACACCCCGAATACAAAGAGAAAGTCTCGATGGCTATGATCATTGTTCCTTCACGCGACAACGTAGACCGATATGCCGATTTAAAAACTAAAATTGACGAAGCAATAGGACACATAAATGGTATGTATTCTACTATCAACTGGACTCCGGTCTATTATTTCTATCATAGTTTTGATTTTGAAGAATTAGTGGCTATGTATCACATTGCTGATATTGCACTGGTAACTCCGCTTCGCGATGGCATGAACCTAGTTGCAAAAGAATATGTTGCGGCAAAAAGAGATAATCCGGGAGTTCTAATTTTGAGTGAAATGGCTGGTGCAGCGATTGAACTAACAGACGCAATTATTGTAAACCCAAACGATGTTGAAGAAATTGAGCATGCTATTCTTGAAGCAATCGAAATGTCGGAAGAAGAACAGTTGAAAAGGCTAAAGGCGATGCAAAAAATTGTTGCAAAACACACCGTCAACAAATGGGCCGGAGATTTTGTAGCTGAATTGCAAGCCATCAAACAAATAAACGATGATCTAAATACAGAACGCCTCGACGAAGCGACATTCAAAAAAATTCACAAGGATTATCATTCGGCCAAGAAAAGATTATTTATTTTAGATTATGATGGAACATTGGCATCCTTCAAAAGTCGACCGGAAGAAGCTACCCCTACAAAAGAATTAATGGGAATATTGGAGAAACTATCGGCAAACAAAAAAAATAAAGTAGTGATTAGCAGTGGAAGGGATCAAAGCACCTTGGAGAAATGGTTTAAAAAATTGCCGATTACACTTGCTGCTGAGCATGGAGCATCATACAAAGAAGACGGAGTTTGGCATAAAAATCTACCGCTAAATCAACCGTGGGATGACGAAATCATCAATATCCTTCAATCATTTGTAGACCGGACCCCTCGTTCGAGAATGGAAACAAAAGATACTTCGTTGGTGTGGCATTTTCGAAATGTAGATGGTTGGTTGGCATCGTTACGTGAGCAACAATTATTGATTGCGCTCATCGCCCCTTGTACCAGACAAAATTTGCAAATCTTACGCGGAAATAAGGTGGTGGAAATAAAATCGCCTTATCACAACAAAGGCTCAGAAGTTCGGAGAATATTGAAAAATAATAGTTTTGATTTCATTTTGGCAATAGGTGATGATACTACCGACGAAGATACGTTCCGCGAATTACCTAACGAAGCCTATACCATTAAAATTGGCGCTATCTCTGAAATAGCCCGTTACAATTTACGATCTCAAACAAGTACGTTACCTTTCTTGAAACGGTTGGATGATGATATAATCCAAAAAAAATAAACTGCCGTTGTCTGAATATGACGAAGTATCTAAGAAAAAAAGAGGACATTCCATAAAGGGCTGTCCTCTTTCTTCTGTTATCTACTAATTATGGTTTTATAAACCTTGAAACTTCCTCTGCATCAGCAAAAAGTCTGGCTGTATTAATTAAGGCTAAGTGCGAATAGGCTTGTGGGAAATTCCCTAATTGGCCTTTGGTCTCAAAATCGAGGTCTTCACTAAATAAACCAAGATTATTGGAATACGTAATCATTTCGTTGAACATCACTCGTGCTTCTTCCTGACGATCAATCATAAACAATGCCCGAATCATCCAAAAAGTACAAATAGTGAATGCAGATGTAGGTACTCCAAAATCGTCCGGACTGTTATAGCGATACATTAAACCGTTATATCTCAATGAGCTATAGACAGCCTCAACCGTTTTGCGGTAACGTTCATCCTCGGGAGTTATAAAACCATAGGCTTCCATCAATAGCAAGGATGAATCGAGTTCAGTGTTTTCATATGTTTGCGAAAAACTTTGAATTTCTTCTTTCCACCCTTTTGCTAACACATCCTCTTTAATAGTTGTTGCCACTTCCTGCCATTTAATAGCCAGGTTATCTTTATAGAGCAATTTAGCTATACTTACTGCTCTATCCATGGCTACCCAACACATAATTTTGGAAAACACAAAATGCTTTTCGTCACCACGTATTTCCCAAATACTTTTATCCGGTTTTTCCCAGTCGTCCATCACAGTTTTCACCATGTTTTTCACCACTTCAAACATATCTTCTATTTCGTCCAATGTGCCAGAGAAATAGCGATAATACTGATAAATAACGTCCATCAAATAACCAAACGAGTCATTTTGTTTTTGATGATAGGCATCGTTTCCAACCCGTACCGGTTGAGAGTTTTTATAACCACTTAAATGAGGCAGTTCTATTTCAGTCAAGATTCGTTCACCACGAATACCATACATAATCTGAAAGGTATCTGATTTAGTCTTAAGAATATTCTTAATAAAAGTCATAAACCGCTTGGCAGTTCCCTGATGGCCGACTAATAACAAAGTTTCGATGGACATAGATGCATCCCGCAACCAACAAAACCGATAATCCCAGTTTCTTGTTTCACCAATGGACTCGGGCATGCTCGTAGTAAGAGCAGCTAACACTGCCCCCGAGCGTTGATACGACATCAATTTCAGAACTAATATGCTTCTTTCAATTATATCGTTATAAAGAGTGTATTTTTTTGATCGGTTAGACCAGTTCATCCAATAGACTCTGGTTCGCTGAAACTCCAGTTCCACACGATTCTGATCAATTTTGATTAGTTTTTGATTACAGGACAACAATAGAAATTCATTGTGAATCAATACAAATTCTTCGCTGTTTAAAATCTTTTCGAAATTTAGCCCCGAATATAAATAAATAGTATCCAGTTCATTTTGCGAAGAAAATGTTTTCACAAAATCAGGTCCTGTCCGATGGATTACTTCATCACGCGCATAATTTAATGTGGGTCGATATTCAACCCGAAAGCGGGGGGTTCCGTGTTTCAATCGGATAAGCCTATAAATTTCGGGAGGCTGAAAATATTCATTTTCCTGGTCGATACGATAAAGTGGCATAAAATCAATCACCTCAAAACCACCTTCTATGGAATTAAAAGTGGTTGATAATATATTGGTATGCTCCACGTATTTCTGCGAAACAGTATAATGACTATCCACCACAAAGGCAAAACATCCACCTTTATCTTCATCTAATAATTTTGCAAAAACAGAAGGAGAATCAAAATCAGGCAAGCAAAACCAGTCAATGCTTCCTCTATCGGAAATCAATGCTGCAGAACGACAATTGCCCACAGCACCATACTTAAAATGCTCCATATCTATAGTTTCAAATTTTAAATTCTATTTTCCTATCAAGAAAAAAACAAATCTAATCATTTTTCACTAACAAAGAGATTTTTGCGCCCAACTTATAACAAAGCTATATCTTCATTCGCGAAATCAGCTCGGCATATACTTTTTCGTATGTTGGTGTAGCGATAGTATGCTTTTTAGCCAACTGAATAACAGAGCCTGTCAAACCTTGCACTTCGGTATTCTTTCCTGCCTTAAAATCGCTGTGCATCGAAGCAGTCGTTTCGAAAGGCAGTTTCTCCAACTGATGAATCACTTTATCAATAACCGTGTGTTCTATTTCGGCACCTTCGGCATTGGCCACCAACAGTAATTCTTCCAACACACTTACCAATGTGGCTTTGCGCGTTTCGTCGGTCAATAAAGCTCCAAAGCTTACGTCGAAATACGAAGTGAGCGATGCCGTTGACGAAATAAAGAAAAACTTCGTCCAGATAACGTGCATTATCTTTTCATGAAAAGTGGCATCAATTCCGGCCTCTTTCAATAATGTTTCAAAGCCAATCAAACGTTCATTGCTCTGTTTGTATTCGTAACCGAAATTAAAACGGTGCACACCGCCCGAACTTTCCACAACGCCCGGTTCATTCAATCGTGCCACAATATAGCAACAGCCTTGCCACACCTCTGTTCCCGGCAACAGCGTACGAATAAGGTCGGAATTATCAATACCATTCAACAACGGCAAAATAACCGTATTTGAACCTACAATAGGCTTAATTTGTGCCACTGTCGCATCCAAATCATAACTCTTAGGGGTCATAATAATATAATCAGCAGTCCCTATTTCAGTCACATCGTCGGTTGCAAGCGTCGGATATACCTGAAAAGTTCCGTTTTCCGTTATCAGGGTTAATCCGTTTTCCTGTACCTTTCGGAGATGAGCACCGCGCGCAACAAAGTATATTTCTATATCAGGATTATCAGCATATTGTTTCGCTAACATTCCGCCATAATATCCTCCTACTCCACCGAGTCCTACAATTACAATCTTTGTCTTCATACCTATTTATTCTTAAAAAACTGATTACAAAGTTAGCAATTTATAGTGATTAAGACAACAAAAATGCACGAGCCATTCAGGCAAGTGCATTTCTTTGCAATATAACGTTATTTATTTATCACATTATGACCATCAACTGAAAGCTTCTGTCAACACTAAGATAATGCTACAAAGTCTTATCATTATTCATTAATTCAATCAATTTCACAAAATCACTCTCCACCGACACATCTAAATCATTTGTTCTGATTATCTTAGCAATACGCTTCTTCTTCTCTGGGAATAACTTAAGGAAAGCTCTACGGCGAAGCTTGGTCAGCATTAAATATTGATTTGAGGGTAATTTAATATAATATATGGGGGTTGCAGTAATGACATCATATTGACAAAGCGCATTATCGACATAATTAAATTGAGTTCCAGTAATCGAAATTTCACGTTGAATAAACAATGATAAATTTCCTTCAACTCTTAGCTCTGCAAAAATATCCTGCCGTTTAATATTGCCTGGCTCGCTTAAATTAATCTGTTTAAAATGAATCGTTGAATATGGGTTATTCTTGAGCCAAAATTCACTAACAAACGGTTTATCTATTTTGAACTTCCCAAAGTTCGTTTCGTTCAACCAAATCAGTTCATCAAATAATCCATTATATTTTAAAGACTTATCGTAAACTGTTGCTCCGGTAGACAGTAAAATATCACCAGTCATCCAATCTTTATTATAATATTGCTCACCAATATACATCTTACCTTCGTAAAAAAAGTCACCTGTAAGCTTTGGCAAAAAAGTGGAATCAACATCCTTTATTTTGGTTCTTACATTGACTTGAGCATTTGTTGAAATGCAAATAAACAATAATGATATGTATATGTAGTGCTTCATTTTCCTATTACATTAATTGAGTTATTGACTTGAAAATTGGAGCTCGCACTTATTGCCGTTCCGTTCTCAGAAATTCCCTCTACTTTGATAGTGAAATTAGCTGCATTATCCGAAGTATAAAATTCAAAATGAGTATCATCGGTACCATTCAACTCTAAGTTTGCATTCCAATAGAGTAATTGCTTAAAAACAGGAACATTCTTATTCTGAATATATTCCGGATCAATAGTAACCAGACCACTGCCGACATTAATGCTGTCATTTTTGAGTCGAAACGAGCAAAATGCAGGCTTAGTACTTGCCATTTCATTCGATTTTGAAATAATGGAAATAGCCCCTGAAAAAACCAAATCACCAAAAGCTCGTTCATTATCAATGATGTCTATTTTCTTAATTTGATCTGATCCCAGTCCAATAATTTTGTCATTATCATCAACATACACACCATCAAGAAAAACTGCGGGGGGTATTGCACTAAAACGTTTCATTAAAGGATTAAATATTTGCACATCATACTTACCCTTTTCTTTCAATATCCTTACTTGCGGTAATATTTCTACAGCAATTTCGGGTAAATCGTTCAACGGAACAAAGTCTGATGGCAATATAGTGGCTGCTTTACAATGATAAAACTTAGGGCAAATGGATTTATTATCAATTGCCAATTTCTCGTTCGTATACTTATTTAATTGATATGATTTATTAATGTATACTATATTTTGACTTTTTACAATGAACTCTTTATAATTCCCATTATTGGAGATTAACCTTGGATGCCATTTGCCGGATTGAGCAAACTCATCTTCCAACCTAATTTGCCATTTTTGGTCTTCAGGAGCATCTTTGATCGTTAGAAATAATTCTTTTCCATTATAATAATCGCTCAGAAGCATTTGAAACAATCCATTGGAATTCGTTATTGCGTACTGTAAATTCGGAATAGTATCTATGCACGACAATAAAACAATTGCATCTTTAATTGTCTTTTGAGTTTTTGCATCAATTACATAAGCTCTCAATATTTTTCCTTTATTTTCGGGAGAATGATAAATTAATTTACGCTGAATATTTTGAGCATCCACACCGTTTTTGAGAGTCTCAACAATCGATTTATCTGCTGAAGGTATTTTAGGCTCTTCAAAGACCGAAACTGAAACATTTGCTTTTGAATTGAATGCACCCAAATTGACAAACACTTTTTCGCGAATGCCATAAACAGCTTTATCTGTTTTAATTTTAAAGTCCAAATTTGGTTGTTGAAACAAGTTACTATCTTTTGGGAAAGATTCAACCATTCTGAAATCTAATGCGTTATCAAATCGGTTGGCAATTGTAATTTGTTTATGAAAAAAATGTTCATCGCCAAAATTTTTCATCGCACTTGTAAATGCAACTATCTCGTATGCACCGGACATTAAAGTATCGGGTAACACAAAACTTCCATTGCCCATACCTGCATCAATCTGAACCCTGATTTTCAAAGACGGATCTGAATTGGCAGATCTTAGTACAATATAGCCGACTTTACTCATCTCCGAACGCTTTTTGGTAGCTTCGTCAAGTATATAAAGTTTATAACAAACTGATTCACCTGCAACGTAAGCAGTTCTATCGGTTTGGAGATAAGCAATTTCCTTTCCTTTAGTTTGAGCTTTAATATCGCAGTACATCAACGCAATTTGCTGTACTAGAATTAAAAAAAATATCCTTTTTAATAACAACATAGACAATTATTTTTTTAGTTATGATACCACCAACCCGGAAATGGAATAGGAGTATAATAGGGATCATTTTGTGGTTTGCCAGACGGAATACCTGCCCAAACTTTAAATCCATAATACGCAGCATTCGGCACACTTACAATTGGAGCTTTAGATATTGATACGGTTTGATCATAGCTTGATCCTCTTACAATAAATGCATGTTGCTTAACCGATGAAACCTCAAATAATCCAAGTACAACTTTAAACGAGTTGTTTACACACTTCATGTTTCCGTAAAGTTGAGATGCAATAGGATCAAATATCTTACCACTGGCAGACAATTGGGTATTAGCATCCTTATAAAAGCGATAAGAATCACTGTTCATTGTATACTGATTCACACGTAAGTAGTAAACAACTAAGGACTCATAAGGTATAGTAAACCCATAGTTATTTGTCGACAACGGCATGAAACCAATCGAATGATTGAACATTGTCGGATTCGATGATGCAACTTTCTCGGCAGTAATATTCTCAGTTCCATTCAGATTAAATGTATTCCAACCGAAATAAAACCAAAACCAATCATTCGTTGGATTTCCGAATGTATCTGTACCGGTAATTGTATACTGATATTGAACTGTAACGTTGGACACAAACCTACACGATGGTACTGATTCTGATTTTGACAGAGATTTAAAAAGGTCAACACATATATCCGCCCCAGTGGCATTTTGTAATTCGTTGTTCGTATTAAGATAGTTGTTCTTTGTATAAAATCCACGAATACTATCGTAAGTCTGTGGTGGTAAAAGTTTTTCCTTCTTCGATTCATAAATACTACCATCCTTTGTTTCAATGCTCAATTTATACGAATTTCCTATTTGAGGCTTAAAGTTAGTTGGAGTAATATAATTTCCAGAACCGGCTTCATCAAGTATGAAAACATGATTTTCATTATCCATAATCATAAGTTTCGCATCTAAAACAGATTTTGCAGCTCCAACAGAATCGAAAGACAGAGGTTTCGCCATTGATAGTTTAATTGTAAACGGTCCAGCTCCGTCAGTAACCAACCCTTCAACAATTAAAGCTTGCGTTTGGCTGTTTACTTCGGGGATGTAAACCTCTGTACAACCGCTGAGAGTTATAATCAGTAGTACAACGAAGCATATTTTCTTTAAATGAATCATTTCTCTGAATGTTTAAAAAGTAAAATTATAGGTTAAGGTTGGGATTGGTCTAGAAATAATAAACAATTTATACAAATTGAACGATTGATTAAAGTGCGATTCCAACTGAGAAGCTGATTTATAAAAAACAGAGTAGGTATTATTCTGTCCATAAAGATTTATAATGGAGAGTGTCCAACTTCCTTTCCATTTTTGTTTCAGCCGTAGCGTTTCATCATAGGTAATGGCAATATCCAAACGATGATAATCAGGAAGTCTGTATTTATTACGGTCGGAATAATACACATATTGTCGACCATTAAAATCATATTTCAACTCCGGCAAGGTTACAGGTTTTCCTGTATTGAAATTAAAAATGCCGGCAAGCCGCCATCTTCTTGTCAAATGCAAAGTGGCATTAATTACCACACTGTGAGGTTTGTCGAAAGATGAGGAATAATATTTATTTCCATTTATTTGATCTTCCTCAAAAGGACTTGTGGTATGACGGAATGAGCGAGAGTATGTATAACTGGCCCATCCGGTTAATCGACCTGTATTCTTTTTCAGATAAAACTCAACTCCGTAATTATAGCCCGAGGCATTGAGCAAATCAGTTTCCAACGATTTATTAAGCAATATCTGCGCTCCATCCCTGTATTCTACGATATTATTCAATTTCTTGTAGTATATTTCCACCGAGGCTTCAAGCGCATTTTTATTGAAATTGCGGAAATAGCCAAGTGCAAATTGATTACAAACAAGAGGCTTTACATTCGGGCTACTTAGTTTGTACACATCGGTTGGCGACATTACAGCCGTGTTTGAAATCAGATTTATAAATTGACTGATGCGATTAAAACTAAGCTTTACCGAACTAAAATCATCTATTGAATAGCGCATCGATAGTCTTGGCTCCAAACTGGTGTACCATTTTATTATTTTGTTGTTACCATACATCAATGTATCAACAATATGTGAGGAGGTGTGGGGAGCATTTTCGTCAAAATAAAAAACGCTGCTTGGTCCCAGATACGCATACCTTGTCAAGCGCAAACCGCCTTCGACACTCACCTTTGACGATAAATTATAGTTATCACCTACATATGCAGCCATCTCCAATGCTTTTTCCTGTTGAGTAGATTCATCAATTACAGTCGATAACAACCCGAGTGGCGACAATTTGCCAGATTGGAGTTTGTATAGAATAGTGTTTACTCCAAATTCAACCGAGTGCTTTTGAGTTGGTAACCACGTAAAATTCAGTTTGGCATTGTTATAATTTATCGATGAGCTTACTTTATAGGCTTCATTCAATCTCAAGCTATCCGACTCACTTATTTCATTTCTGTAACGGCTAATACCCAGCAATAAATTAGAATATAATTTATCATTAAAAATATGTGAGTATCGAACCGAAGCTAACAAGTTATCATAGTGATAGGGCGCACTTTTTGTAAAACTGAATTTATCGTTGCTAAAGTATCCAAAAAGAGCCAAACTATTTTTGGAATCGAATCTGATCTTTAGCAAGGTATTGATATCGTAAAAACTCGCGGAACTGTTTTTTAAATCAGCATCGGGCATTGCATGCAATAGCCAGTTAGAATAAGAACTTCGTCCACCGACAAGCAAGGTTACTTTTTTATTAAAGAGAGGCATTTCCAGATTCAAGCGAGTGTTTAGAAGACCTATACCACCCTTAAATGAAAGGGTATCAGCGGTAGTTCCCAAGCGAATATCCATAACAGAGGATGCTCTTTCGCCATATTTGGCTGGAATTCCGGCTTTTAGAAGCGTCACGCTGTTAATCCCATCAGAATTTATAGCTGAACTTAGTCCGAACAAGTGAGATGAATTAAACAACGGTACATCTTCTACCAAAATCAGATTTTGATCAGAACTTCCTCCACGTACAAAAAAACCGGTTCCAAACTCACCTGTCGATTGTACACCAGGAAGCAAAGTGACACTTTTTATAATGTCTTTTTCGCCCAAAAACATGGGTAATTCCTTAATTATTTTGGCATTAAACTTAATAGTACTCATTTGTGTACGCACTACATTGAGATTGATGGCTCTATCCGTTACCAATACCTCCTTCAGCTTAATTGTTCTCTCGGCAATTTCAAAATCTACAATGCCGTTTCCATTCACTCTGATATTTCTGTCATCTTGCCCAAAACCCGGATAATTAAGACTTAAATCATATTCTCCAACCGGAATTGTCAGTTTGTAATTTCCCTTAATGTCAGTAGCTGAACTTATATTAAGCTGACTAATGCTAATGGTTGCACCATGAAGTGGTCTGCCTGTTTTGAAATCAATAATTTTCCCTGTAATTGTAGCCTTGGAGAATTTTCCGGCATCACTCTCCTCTCCAATCAAAAGCACGCCTTTACTATTTAGCCTATTGGAATAATTACGAACTTCAACCGGCACAAAAACATAACTGTTAGCATCCATGATAATACAGGATAATTCAGACAATCGCTTAACGATTTCTAAACAATCCTCTAAAGGCAAATTAGCAATCGACGATCTGAACCGCTTATCGGCAAACCACTCGGATTTATAAAACAGTTTTATATGATTGGCACTTTCAATTTTAGGAGCTAAAATATCAAAAGAAACTAGTCTTGTGGTATCTCTTTCTAAAGTTTTGTTTTGTTGAGCTTTTAGAGAAATGCAAATACATTGAAATGCAACAAACAGCAGGATTGGAAGGAAATGGAGGACGTATTTTTTCACAAGATTTTCTGTTGGTTGGGTATAAAACAAGTTATTTGTATAATTAGTCGCTGAAATTGATATTTAGAATATCAATGATGCTATAAAAGATCGTTTAGTTGCATGTTGATTGAACAACCAATCATTTTGTTATCTTTCTTCTCATTTGGATAACAAAACTGAAACCTAACAATTCAAAATTAATAGCTTACAAATATAACTGAAAGAATTCAATATTTAGTAAAATTTTCGCACTTTCATTCATTTTGATGCATTTAGCGTTGTTATTGATTGAATACGTATCGGATAAGTATTAGTTTATGTTTGAATAGTATCACAATGAGTTAAGATTAAAAAAAACGGACTCATCTTAAAATAACGTATCCTAGAGCTTGATTTTAGAAAAATGTTCGACAACCTCATTTTCGTTCTTTAGCATTCTAATGCAATTCATCAACGCCCGTCCATTATGGTAATTACATTTCCACACAGAGGCTTTAGGAGCATCTATTACTTCCGGATTATAATTTAAACCGTTGATATACCAATCTCCATGTTTCTTATCAATAAGGTAATTGTCGATATAGCTCCACATCTTTAGATAGGATTGGTAGTACTTTTTCTCTTCCGGAAAAATTTTGGACATCAATAAAAGCGCATTCAATCCTTCTGCCTGCACCCACCACTGTGCATTTTTACTAAGAATAGTTATACCATTACTCCCGGGGAGATAATATCCTTCATCATAAAATCCACCAGAGAGCTGATCAAACCCGTTAGCTAAAGCATGGTCAACAAGCTTCTTAGCTATTTTCAGAGTAGCAGCATCATTTTTTCCGCCTAGAGCGTATGATGCTTCGAGAAGCAGAAAAGCTGTTTCAACATCGTGTCCGAATGTAATATGGTCTATCCAACTGTGGCTTCGAATTACCTCCTGACTCGAATCGCGATTTGAAACCAACTTCCAGTCATCAGTGAAATATAGATTCAAATATCCTTTCTTATTGACAAATGTATCGCGCACAATAGTCAGCACTTCTTGCAAACGTGTTTTTACCAATGGGTCGGGCCAAACCTTATACAATTCAGTAAAAGCTTCCATTAAATGAATCGTTGAATTATAATCTTTCAATGATTCATTACTTGCACCCGGCTCCTTTGAATCGGTTTTAATTTTCGACAACCAAATTCCATCCTCCGACATTGCATCAACATAACCTCCGTGCACATTATCATGGCTATGTTTATCAAGCCATAGAAAAGTCTTCCTAGCATAATTTAACGCAACCGTATCCTTGGTAAGTTTATAATAGGAAGTCAACCCATAAATTGCAAACGCATTACCATAAGCTGTTTTTGTACTACCATACATTTCGTCGGTATAAGTGCCAGTCTTTGAACGTATATTAAAGAAACCGCCATAGGTATTATCCCACATATGCTTAGTGAGGAATTTGAATCCATGACGCGCATATTTAGTATAGGTGGTATCATTGTAAAACAGAGCTGCTTGCGAACTGGTCCATATCAGACGGCTTTGTGTGACCAACATCTTAGGCTGATGTTCAGGGATCTTCCAATCAGATGTTGCATTACTAAAGTAACCCCCGTCAACCGAATCTATCATTCGAGGATACCAAACATCCAAAACTCCTTTTCTTAATGATTGATCGAAAACGGAAATCAATGAATCACCTTTCGAGACTGATTGCTGTGTTTTGGCACTGAGATTAGGTAACCCAAACAGGCTAACCGACATAACTGAAATAATTATTCTTAAGCTTAAACTTTTCATCTGGATTTTTTAGTTCAATTTAACAACACAGTTTAGGAACAAACTTTAAGAACATAAAAATATACAAACTAATCCAATTGTTGTAATACTAATTTATCTATTCTAATTTAAAACTTCATCATTTATGTTTTATAAAAATCATCCAGAAATTAAGTCCCATAACGGTCTGCATTACTTTAAAACGGAGTTGGAACTCCGTTCTCCCATAATGAAAAACGGACTCACCATAATGGCAAGTCCGTTTTTATTGTATTTATTCGGGGCGCGACTTAAAGTCGCACTCCGAATATGAAGTTGGATTGTTCTATTCTTCCAATAAAATTTCCATGATAGTACAAGCTGCTTTAGCAACCGGGCTACCAGGTCCAAAGATAGCTGCAACACCGGCTTTGTAAAGGAAATCGTAATCTTGCGCTGGAATAACTCCACCGGCAATTACTACGATATCTTCGCGACCCATTGCTTTCAATTCGGCAATAACCTGAGGTATCAATGTTTTGTGACCAGCTGCCAATGACGAAATACCCATGATATGTACATCGTTTTCTACAGCTTGTTTTGCTGCTTCGGCAGGAGTTTGGAACAATGGTCCCATATCCACGTCGAAACCACAGTCGGCATAACCGGTAGCAACAACTTTTGCACCACGGTCGTGACCATCCTGACCCATTTTAGCGATCATGATACGAGGTTGACGACCTTCTTTCTTGGCAAATTTCTCAGTAAGCTCGCAAGCTCTTTGGAAAGTTGCATCGTTTTTAGTTTCTGATGAATACACGCCTGAAATAGTTCTAATGGTTGCTTTATAACGACCTGCAACAGCTTCGCAGGCATCAGATATTTCACCTAAAGAAGCACGCAAACGAGCAGCTTCAACGGCTAGTTCAAGTAAGTTACCGTTGCCTGTTTTGGCACATTCGGTAATAGCAGCCAATGCTTTTTGAACATCAGCTTCGTTGCGGTTAGCACGTAATTGTTTCAAACGTTCAATTTGTTGAATACGTACTGCAGTATTATCTACTTCCAAAATATCAATTGGAGCTTCTTTTTCCAAACGGTATTGGTTTACACCAACAATTACCTGACTTCCTGAGTCGATACGCGCTTGTGTGCGAGCTGAAGCTTCTTCGATACGCATTTTTGGAATACCTGTTTCGATAGCCGCAGCCATACCACCCAGTTTTTCTACTTCTTCGATCAACGCCCATGCTTTTTCAGCAATCTCGTTGGTCAACGTTTCTACGTAGTAAGAACCTGCCCATGGATCAACTTCCTTGGTAATATCAGTTTCTTGTTGAATATAGATTTGAGTATTACGAGCAATACGAGCCGAAAATTCGGTTGGCAAAGCGATAGCCTCGTCCAATGCATTGGTGTGAAGCGATTGAGTGTGACCCAAGGCAGCAGCCATAGCTTCGATACAAGTACGACCAACGTTGTTGAATGGATCTTGCTCTGTCAACGACCAACCTGAAGTTTGCGAGTGTGTACGCAACGCCAATGATTTTGGGTTTTTAGGGTTGAATTGTTTTACGATTTTTGCCCACAACATACGTGCAGCACGCATTTTGGCAATTTCCATAAAGTGATTCATACCGATAGCCCAGAAGAATGACAAACGTGGAGCGAACGAGTCGATATCCATACCTGCATTTACTCCGGCGCGTAAATATTCAAGTCCATCAGCCAATGTGTAAGCTAACTCGATATCGGCAGTTGCACCGGCTTCCTGCATGTGGTAACCAGAGATAGAGATAGAGTTGAACTTAGGCATTTTTTGAGAAGTAAACTCAAAAATATCAGCAATAATCTTCATCGAGAATTTTGGTGGGTAAATATAGGTATTACGAACCATAAATTCTTTCAAAATATCATTTTGGATCGTTCCGGCCATTTCTTCCAGTTTTGCACCTTGCTCTAAACCTGCATTGATATAAAATGCAAGGATAGGAAGTACAGCACCGTTCATGGTCATAGAAACCGACATTTTATTCAATGGAATACCATCAAATAACACTTTCATATCTTCTACAGAACAGATAGAAACACCGGCTTTACCAACGTCACCAACCACACGTTCGTGATCAGCATCGTAGCCACGGTGAGTAGGTAAGTCAAACGCAACTGACAAACCTTTTTGACCTGCAGCAAGGTTACGAAGATAAAATGCATTTGATTCTTCGGCAGTAGAGAATCCGGCATATTGACGAATTGTCCAGGGTTGCATGGCGTACATTACGCTGTAAGGTCCACGCAAATAAGGTGGAAGTCCGGCAGCATAATTTAAATGTTCCATTCCTTCCAAATCATCTTTGGTGTAAAATGGTTTTACGGGAATCAACTCAGGTGTAAGCCATGTGCTTTCGGTCTGAGGAGCTTTTGACGTAACAGAAAAATTCTGAATGTCTATATTTTTAAAATTTGGTTTCATTCTTTTTAGATTTTTAGAATAAAGAATAAAGAACAAAGACAAAAGAACAAAGGCTTGTTCATGTCAGCGTATCAGTACACTCAATCCAGTTTATTTTTAAATCCAATAATCATTTTTTGAATCTCAATGATTTTGTTTTGTAATAAAGCAAAAACATCGAACCCTATATAATTTAATTTAGATGCAATTGTTAGTTCAGTTTCAAGTTCATAAGAAGAACCAATAGACATTTCGAGAAAACGAGCAAAGTCTTTATTACTCGACTTTGCAGAACCTTCAGCAATATTTGAAGGAATAGATACCGCTGAGCGATTCATTTGAGAAGATAAACCGAATTTTTCGTGATTTGGAAAAGTATTTGTGAGTTGATAAATTTCAACCACCAAATCCATTGACTTCAACCAAATATCCAGTTTTCTAAAGTTATGCATCCTCTCCTGTCTTTTGTCTTTGTTCTTTGTTCTTGACTCTTAAACCAATTTTGCATTAAACGCTGTCAACATATCCAACACATTGGTTTTTACATTTACAAAATGTTCAATTCCAATTGCTTTCAAATCGTCGGTACAAGCAGGAGCTCCGGCAACCACAAATTCCGCTTTTCCTTTAGCCAATGCATAAGCAGCAGGAGCCAATTCAGCGTATTCGTCATCGCTCGAACAAATAACAATAATATCTGCATTTGCTTCCAAAGCAGCTTTTACACCTTCTTCAACTGTAGCAAATCCTAAGTTATCAACAACTTCGTAACCTGCACATGCAAAGAAATTACATGAGAATTGAGCACGAGCCAAACGCATTGCCAGGTTACCAATGGTCAACATAAACGCTTTTGGACGTTTAGCAGCCGCTTCGGTAGCAAAACGCAACGCTTCGAATTGAGCAGCACCACGAACCGGTACTAATTTTTCGGTTCCTGAGTGTGAACAACCGCAGTCTGTAACTTCAACATTTTGTACTTTCTCAGCACCAATTTCGTTGAAGTTAGGGAATTGATTGGTTCCTAATAAAATTTCGCGACGGCTTGAAACTGATTTCAAACGAGTAGCAGCAGTAGCTTTAATCGCTTGTTGAACAGAACCCGAAGTAATAGCAGCAAAGAAACCACCTTGCTCCTCAACTTCTAAGAACAATTTCCAGGCTTGAGCAGCTATTTCATTTGTCAATGTTTCAACATAGTATGAACCTGCAGCAGGATCAGAAACTTTATCGAAATGACATTCTTCTTTTAATAATAATTGTTGGTTACGGGCAATACGTTCCGAGAATTCGTCGGTAGGTTTGAAGACAGAATCGTAACCTAAAACGGTAAGTGAATTAACGCCTCCGATAGTTGCACTCATGGCTTCGGTTTGTGTACGAAGCATGTTTACGTTAGCATCAAGAATTGTTTTATTGAAAGTACTTGTTTCGGCATGAACGCGCATTTTGGCTGCACATTTGCAAATACCGTTTTCAGTGCTTGAGCAATCGTCTTTTTTACAAGCAGGTTGGTAAGCATCTACTATCATTGCCCACAACATACGAGCAGCGCGGAATTTGGCAATTTCCATAAAGTAATTACCACCAACTCCATACGTAAATTTAATTTTTTTAGCAGCTAATGAAGTATCAACTCCGGCTTCCACCATCAACGAAAGGTATTCGTTACCCCAGGCTAATGAATAACCCAGTTCTTGTGCAATAAAAGCACCTGCATTACTCAATACATTTGCATTTACACCAATTACGCGGTAAGAAGGTAAACCTGCAGCAGCTTCGATAGTAGCTTTAGCTTTGGCAGTAATTTCTTCTTTTGTCAATTCTTTGCCCGCTTGCAACATGCGTTTCATTGGGTCAAAGTTGATAGAACCTTGCAATTTAGTTACATCAGCGTTTTGCGATTTGAAATAAGCAGTAAGAATAGTAGCCAGTTCAGCTGCAGCACTTACACAAATTCCAAAGTTTAGCTCAACAGATTCAGGAACAATGTGAGCAAGCAAAGTTGCGATAAAATCAGCACTTAAATCAGCTTTGTTTAATTTGAATCCAAGTGAAGTTGCACCTTTACAAAGAACGTCCAATGCTTTTGCGTTAGCATCTTTTGCGTTTACTACATCAATGTCTTGACGTACAAACCACTCATTACCCGGTTTAGTTCCACGAATGTAAGGAAATGCACCCGGAGCCGAATCTTTAGTTTTGAGGTTTGCAATATCCTCTGCACGATAGAAAGGCAACACGTTGAAGCCTTCGTTGGTTTTCCAAACGAGCTTTTTGTTGAAGTCAGCTCCCTTGAGATCAGCTGTAACTTTGTCCATCCACTGCTGTGTGCTAACCGATGGAAATTCAGCTAATAAATTCAATTTTTTTTCTGCCATAATATATATTGATTTTCGTAATTTCTAAGCGGGTGCAAAATTACAACTTTCTATTGAGTTAGAAGAATTTTTTGCTAATGAATTAAAGAAAAATTTCGGTAATTGAAAAACAGCCTTCGTTTTGGTCATTTTAGAATCGGACATCGAAACAATCATCAGATTATTAACCCTTTAATTTCTTTATAAAAATACTTATTCCTATGATAAGAAACAACCAAAACGGAATATTATTTTCATTTATATCTATTTTTAATTTAATTTCACAGCAGAACGCAAATTATTTTTATCTTTACAGCACAAAAATCAAAAACAACTTTAAACTCATTTTTATGGAAACATTGATCAACAACACAGAAACTGAAAACACACAAAACCTTTTAGTAACAGCCGAAATCCAGGCTTATCTGCGCACTGCGAGTAGCTGGGCTACATTTCTGGCTATTCTCGGATTTATTGGATCCTTCCTTATGATATTGATTGGATTGGCATTAGGTTTAGTGGGCGGCACATTATCATCTTTACCTCACAAACCAGACTCAGTAATTGGGTCGGCTATTTTACCATACATGGGCGTTTTCTACATCATCATTGCAGTCATCTATTTTCTGCCATCATTATATTTGTTTCAATTTGCAGAAAAAACGAAAAAAGCAATCGACAATTACAATCAGGAATTACTAAACGCAGGTATGGAGAAACTAAAATCAACTTTCAAAACGTTGGGCATCACGACTATCACTTTCATTGTCATCACAATAGTTGGATATGGAACACTAATCGCCTTTATGCTTCAATCAAAAATTTTATCCTAATCAATTTTCAGAAACACATCAAACTACTCCGAATCTATGGAAATCGGCTTTTTCTGCAACTTAACCAACTATGATAATTTGCAGAAAGTTGTTTCATTACAAAACGCCAAAATAGAATATTTATTCCCTTTTTATTCTTTTCAACCATTTCATCGACAAACGAATAGCATTATTGATAACTTTGAGGAAATAAATACATTTTTATCATTTTTGAAGTTGCAGATAAGAAGAAAAAGCAGTACTTTTGCACAAATTTGGACAATCGAATCGGGAAACAATAAAATTTTACACTACAATATATTTATGCACAAGTACAAGCCCCTTCATTTAGTTTTGGAAGACGGAACCGTTTTCAAAGGTAAATCCTTTGGTTACGAAAAACCGGTAGCCGGAGAAGTTGTTTTTAATACCGCCATGGTCGGGTATCCCGAGAGTTTGACCGATCCATCGTATGCAGGTCAGCTTTTGACGATAACGTTTCCGTTAGTTGGTAATTACGGCGTTCCAAATGATATCATCCAAGATGGACTTTCTACTTATTATGAATCGGAAAAAATTCAAGCTACAGGCCTGATTATTTCCGATTTTTCTTTTGAATACAGCCACTGGAATGCAGGGAAAAGTCTGAGCGAGTGGTTGATAGAAAACAAAGTACCCGGAATTTTTGGAGTTGATACACGTGAGTTGACAAAGTTGGTTCGTGAGAAAGGAACCATGAAAGGTAAGTTTGTTTTTCCTGGTGGCGATGATATTGATTTTATCAATCCTGATGATGAAAACCAGGTAGCAAAAGTGAGCTGCAAAGAAGTAATAACTTACGGAAACGGAAAATACCGCGTTTTACTTGTTGACTGCGGTGTAAAACAGAATATTATACGTTGTCTGTTGAACCGCGACACTACGGTGATTCGTGTGCCATGGGATTATGACTTCAACCACATTGAATTCGACGGATTGTTTATCTCTAATGGTCCCGGTGATCCTGAGTACGCTCAAGATACTGTTCGCCACATTCAAACAGCCATGAAAACCGGAAAACCAATTTTCGGTATTTGTATGGGTAACCAATTGCTTTCGGTAGCTGGAGGAGCCAAAACCTACAAATTAAAATATGGTCACCGTAGCCACAACCAACCGGTACAATTGGTTGGAACGCAACGTGCCTTTATCACTTCTCAAAATCACGGTTTTGCCGTTGATAATAATACATTAAGCTCTGAATGGGAATCGTTATTCGTGAACATGAACGACGGAACAAACGAAGGTATTCGTCATAAAACGAAACCCTGGTTCTCGGCACAGTTTCACCCTGAAGCTGCTTCAGGTCCAACAGATACCGAATTCTTATTCGACGTATTTATCAGAACACTGGAAGGAACTGACAAAACCATTCCTGAACTGATAGAGCAAGAATGTGTAGCAAAACTAAAGAGAACGCACGAAGATAAACAAATCAACAAGGGCGAGATCAAGAAAGTATTGGTTCTTGGTTCGGGTGCTTTGAAGATTGGTGAAGCGGGTGAGTTTGACTACTCAGGCTCACAAGCATTGAAAGCATTGAAAGAAGAAGGCATTGAAACGATACTTATCAATCCTAACATTGCCACTGTACAGACTTCGGAAGGTATTGCCGACAAGGTTTATTTCTTACCTGTTACTCCCGACTTTGTAGAACGTGTTATCGAAAAAGAAAAACCGGACGGAGTATTCCTATCCTTCGGTGGACAAACAGCATTGAACTGTGGTGTAGCTTTATTTAGAGACAAAATCTTTGAAAAATATAATGTACGTGTTCTTGGAACACCTGTACAATCGATTATTGACACTGAAGACCGTGAAATTTTCAACCAAAAATTATCGGAAATCGATGTAAACTATATCAAGAGTGAAGCGGTAAACGATCTTGAAAATGCCATTCGTGCTGCTAATGAACTCGGTTATCCGGTTATTGTCCGTGCGGCTTATGCACTGGGTGGCATGGGTAGCGGTTTCTGCGACAACGACGAAGAGATGGTGGAATTGGTAACCAAAGCGTTTGCTTATTCTTCTCAGGTGTTGGTTGAAAAATCATTAAAAGGATGGAAAGAAATTGAATACGAAGTAGTTCGTGATAAATACGACAACTGTATTACGGTTTGTAATATGGAAAACTTCGATCCACTTGGAATTCACACAGGTGAAAGTATCGTTGTGGCTCCATCACAAACCTTAACCAACCGCGAATATCACAAACTTCGCGAACTGGCTATCCGCATTATCCGCCACATTGGTATTGTAGGTGAATGTAACGTTCAATATGCCTTCGATCCATTCTCAGAAGATTACCGCGTGATTGAGGTAAACGCCCGTTTGAGTCGTTCTTCGGCGTTGGCTTCTAAAGCAACCGGTTATCCGTTGGCTTTTGTTGCAGCAAAACTAGGACTTGGTTATGGATTGCCTGAATTGAAAAACTCGGTAACAAAAGATACTTCGGCATTCTTCGAACCGGCACTCGACTACATTGTTTGTAAAATCCCTCGTTGGGATTTAGGTAAATTCCAGGGCGTTTCGCGTCAGTTGGGATCAAGCATGAAGTCGGTAGGCGAAATCATGTCTATCGGTCGTAACTTTGAAGAAGCTTTCCAAAAAGGTTTGCGTATGATTGGGTTGGGTATGCACGGATTCGTAGCCAACAAAGATTTTTACGCCGACGACGTGGATACAGCTTTGAATCAACCAACCGATAAACGTGTATTCTATCTGGCACAAGCGCTTCACAGCGGATATACTGTTGACAGACTGCACGAATTGACCCGCATTGACCGTTGGTTCTTGTACAAATTACAAGCTATTGTTGACAAAGAACATGAATTGGAAACATTCAATTCGTTGAATGAATTGCCGGATACTGTACTTCGTCGTGCGAAAGAAATGGGCTTCTCGGATTTCCAAATCACTCGTTTGGTAACCAAATGCGATAGCAACGATATTGACGAAAACATAAAACTAACTCGTCTTCACCGTAAAGAACGTGGTATCGTTCCGGTAGTAAAACAAATTGATACGCTTGCCGCCGAATATCCTGCACAAACCAACTATTTGTATCTTACTTACGGCGGAACAGCCAGTGATGTAAAATACCTTGGCGACCACCGCTCGGTAGTGGTGCTTGGCTCGGGAGCATATCGTATCGGCTCGTCGGTTGAGTTCGACTGGTGTGGTGTAAACGCACTGTTGACCATTCGCAAAGAAGGTTTCCGCTCGGTAATGATCAATTACAATCCTGAAACGGTTTCGACCGACTACGATATGTGTGACCGTCTGTACTTCGATGAATTAAGCTTCGAACGTGTGATGGACATTATCGATATGGAAAATCCAATGGGAACAATTGTTTCTACCGGAGGACAAATTCCAAACAACCTTGCATTGAAACTGGCAGGAGCTAACGTAACTATCTTGGGAACGCAAGCTAAAGATATCGACATGGCCGAAGACCGTCACAAGTTCTCGTCAATGCTCGATACCTTGAAGATTGACCAACCACGCTGGAAAGAATTGACAACTTTCGATGATGTGAATGATTTCGTAAAAGGGATCGGATTCCCGGTATTGGTGCGTCCTTCATATGTACTTTCGGGTGCAGCTATGAACGTATGTTACGATTCTACTCAACTTGAAAACTTCCTGAAACTGGCAACTGATGTTTCGAAAAAACACCCGGTTGTAATTTCTGAATTTATCGAACGATGCAAGGAAATTGAAATTGATGCGGTAGCTAAAAATGGAGAAATACTTGTTTATGCTATTTCGGAACACGTGGAATTTGCCGGAGTTCACTCGGGTGATGCCACAACGCAATTCCCTCCACAAAAAATTTATGTAGAAACCATTCGCCGAATCAAGAAAATTGCCAGTGAAATTGCAAAATCATTGAATATCTCAGGACCTTTCAACATTCAGTTCCTGGCGCGTGATAATTATATCAAGGTAATAGAATGTAACTTACGTTCTTCACGTAGTTTCCCATTCGTTTCTAAGGTGTTGAAAATTAACTTTATCGAACTGGCAACCAAGGTAATGCTTGGCTTAGAAGTTGAGAAACCTGAAAAATCGGCTTTTGATCTGGATTATGTAGGTATCAAAGCTTCTCAGTTCTCCTTCTCACGTTTACAACAAGCCGACCCAGTATTGGGAGTAGATATGGCTTCGACCGGTGAGGTAGGTTGTATTGGAGATGATTTCTCGGAAGCGATTCTAAAATCACTACTTTCGGTAGGCTATCGCATTCCAAAAAAACGTATCCTGATTTCTTCCGGAGAAACAAAATCAAAGCTAGAGCTTTCGGACGCTTGTCTTGCTTTACAGAAAAAAGGCTACGAATTGTTTGCCACCCGCGGAACGCAACTTTTCCTTGCTGAAAATGGTGTACACGCAACGGCAGTAAACTGGCCGGACGAAGAAGGTGAACTAAACGTGAAGAATATGATTGCCAATAAAGAATTTGATTTGGTGATTAATATACCAAAAAACACTTCGAAGCGCGAGCTGGCAAACGACTATATCATTCGTCGTGGTGCTATCGACTTCAACATTCCGTTGTTCACCAATGCACGCCTGGCGTCAGCCTTTATCAATGCCTTCTGCACCATGAGTTTTGAAGACATCAAGATCAAGAGTTGGGATGAATATTGATCTTAGATACTAGATTATAGAACAAAGATTTTAGACTAAAGAAACCGCCGGTTACAGAAATGCAATCGGCGGTTTCATGTTTAAAAAAGATTAATCAGACTCATAATTCTAAGATCTTACAAAATAATGTAAAGTTTACTTGTCATTATGTAATAAATACATTACATTTGCAGCATAAATTTAAAACTAATTATTATGTCAAGAAATTATTTATTCCCAGCCCGATTTCAGAAGTTCGGCTGGTTTCTTTTAGTTCCGTTTGGATTAATGTTTTTACTCTTTGCATTTGGACCTGATTCAATCAAAGAGCGATGGCCCATACCTGTCTTTGCTTTGGTAGATCAAGTATTATTTCAAAAAACTAGTTGGTTTAGTTTTACGTCAAATTGTGTATTCGATGAAGTTGCATTAATTGGACTTATCGTATCACTGCTTCTTATCGCCTTTTCGAAGGAAAAAGATGAAGACGAATTTATCTCACAAATTCGTCTGAATTCTTTGGTTTGGGCACTGTTAATCAATTATGGAATTTTAATACTTGCTGAATTATTTGTTTATGGATTTCCATTTCTAAATGTTCTCTATTTTAATTTAATTATGATATTGGTATTATTTGTTATTAAGTTCAGGATAGAGCTTTACAAACTCAAAACAAACGCTGGAAATGAAAAATAATATAAAAGTTGAGAGGGCGATAAAAAATATCACTCAACAACAGCTGGCAGATTCGGTAGGAGTTAGTCGGCAAACAATCAATGCCATGGAATTGGGAAAATATGTGCCATCAACACTATTAGCCTTAAAAATTGCACGCTGCTTTGAAACAAATGTTGAGAAAATTTTCCAATTGGAGGATGGAGAATAAATAGTATTGTTATGTGCAACAGCAAAAAATGAAAAACAGAGATATAATCCTTTTGAAAAAAATATCGACTAGAACAGAATGTATGACATTGAACAAATCAATTAACAACAAAAAAAAACAGAGCATGAAAAAGAGCATTTTAATTTTACTGGCTGGATTTATTTTTCAAATACCTGCATATTCTCAAATAACTAATCATTCCCCGATTGATGACATAGATTATTCTTGCATCTTAGGGCAACAAGGCATTAGTTTCTTTAAAAATAAATTCACATTAAAGAAAGGCGAATACATTGATATAAGCATTGATGTTTATGAAAAAGGTAAATTTATTGAGAATTACAATTTACTAAATAGTGCTCTTAAAGCTTTTGGAGTAGATTTAAGTGCTGACGGGTATTGCGATTATCAAGTGTCAAAAATGGATACAACTATTTATCACCGATTTTATTTTTTCAAACAAAAGAAAATACTAAAAATTCAAATTAATGTGCCAGGAATGAGTGATTCATTTGAGCATAACATCTCAAAAGTAAAGGAAGGTGAAATTTATCAAATACTCGACACGCCTAATAATTTAGAGAAAAAAACTATTCTGGGTTATTACTACGGTATATATAAAAAAAAGACACTTGAATGTCCTTCTGGCTTAACTAAAGAGAAAATGATAAAAACCTATGATATTGTGATTATTATATATGGTGAAAAGAGAAAAGGATGATTGCAAATGCCCATAGCCTTAGTCATTAGAATAATTAAACCGCCGATTGCATTTCTGCAATCGGCGGTCTTGTATTTGAATTCTTTATCAAAAACTTATTTGACTACAGAAGCCAAAGTTCCATTCAACGACATAGCCGACGAATTAAAATTAATAACCGCCTCCATTGCATAATGATCGGAGAGATTCGACGAACGATGTCCTATTTTCTCATAGAATGTTTTCACAGAACGTTCAATTCGATGGATAAATTGATCATTTCTCACCAAAATATAATCGATAACTTTTTTCTTCCCTAAGGCGTTTTTCACCAATGTATTGTCTACCTCATCATAAGTAAACTTGGTATCACCGGTTATTTCTCCATTATTTGCCTCGAGAATATGCAACATTTGCTTATAATTAGCGTGATCATCCATATCAATATTAAAGTCGCCGCAAATAATTTGTGGAATATTCGGATTGAAGTACTGATTCAACAAATGTTCCTTGATTTCGCTACATTGACTTTCTCGCACAAGATGTGAATTATCGGCTTGAAGGTGAGTAGTAAGCAGTTGAAACTTTGCACCATGAAAGTTACCTTCAAACAGCACAGCGCCTTTTCGTGCTATCATATCGAATCCCTTGCTAATGCTAAATTTAATCTTATCCAACTGAGTCAGGGGTATTTTGCTCACCACCCATAGCCCACTACTTGTTCTAAATGGCAGCATACATTTATTGGCAGGTCCATATTGAAAAGGATACGCTTTTGCAAGTCGTTTGGCCAATATATTCCGACATTTACTGCTGAAAGCTTCCTGGAAAACAATGATCTGACAATCGGAATACTGCAACTTGTCTGCAATTACCCGCGCACGATCGGAATTGCGATTAAACAAACTAATATAAGGCAACATGTAGATGTTCCAGCTGAGAATCTTGAGCGATTCTGAGTTTACGACAGAATTTTCTAACAGTTGTTCTTGACTGTTTGCATGAGAAGTAGATAATACCATAAGCAGTAAAATAAAAAATAAAATTTTAATCATATAATTGACTCTTATTTCTATCTGCAAACTAACAACAAAAACGTTACAGCAGTATGAAGAGGATATGTGTATATGATTAAAATTAGTCATCCCATGAATTATAAATAGGACTTCACTCCTATTTATATAACAAAACGGGAAGCAAAATATATTGTATCTTTGTAATAGCAATAAACGAAGTATTACACAAGGTAAAAGTTTAGAAAAGATGAAAGTAGTCGCAATTAACGGAAGTCCTCACAAAACGGGCAACACCTACCATGCATTGAAAATTGTAGGTTCAAAACTAGAAGAGAATGGTATTGAGTTTGAAATTATTCATGTGGGCAATAAAGCCGTGAGAGGCTGCATGGCATGTGGTTCGTGCCGAAGAACGCAGGACGAGAAATGCAGTATTACCACCGACCCGCTCAACGAATGGATACAGACCATTAAAAATGCCGACGGTATTATTCTATCCTCGCCGGTATATTATTCCGGCGTTGCCGGAACTATGAAAAGCTTCCTCGACCGCTTGTTTTATGTTTCACTCAGCAACGGTGGTTTCTTCCGTCATAAAGTAGGTGCAGCCGTGGTGGCAGTTCGTCGGTCTGGTGGTTCGTCAACGTTGGATGCTCTGAATCATTACCTCTCCTATTCCGAAATGATGCTTGCTACTTCGAGCTACTGGAACATCATCCACGGCACTAGTCCGGGCGAAGCTGTTCAGGATGCTGAGGGGGTGCAAATTATGGAAGTGCTCGGCAATAACATGGCATGGCAACTTAAAATGCGCGAGATGACCAAGGACACTCTCCCTGCTCCTGCCAAAGTACAAAAAGTAATGACCAATTTTATCAGATAAAAGGAAATAGCCGATTGCAGCAAAGCAGTCGGCTATTTTTTGTTTCAAACAGGTTTATAGCTAAACGTAAGCGGACGGGGTTTAATTTCGGGATGATCTTTTACCCAGTCGGCAAAGGCTTTGCGCAGCGTTTCCAGAAAAACCGTGCTTTCCTGTGCACCGTTCACAGCCAGTTTTCGGTTGAATATAAAATAGGGCACACCGTGAATCCCCAACGCGTTGGCTTCGGCGATATCGGCTTCAACCTGTGCAAGGTATTGATTCGTTTCGAGTGCATTGTACAGTCCTGTTGTATCCAAACCTACTTCACCGGCCAGTTGCACGAGAGTAGTCAAATCGTCTACATTCAGACCTTCAATGAAATATGCCTCAAATAACCGTTCCTCCATTTCGTTTTGTTTACCCTGTGGATGTGCAAACTTAAGCAACTGTTGTGCCCTGAGTGTATTTGCCACTACAGCTTTATCGAAATGATAGTCGAGTCCAACTGCTTGTCCGGATTGTGTAATGTAGTTCTGACTCTGTTTGACTTGTTCAAGGGACATACCTTTGTGCTCCGACAGGTATTGCTGAATACTAATATCCGGGTTAGTAATCAAGGCGGGATTTAGTTGAAAGCTCTTCCATTCCACCTCTATATGTTCTTTATCGGCAAATTGAGCCAGCGCATTTTCAAACTTCCGCTTACCCAGATAGCAAAACGGACACATCACATCGCTCCATATTTCTATTTTCATTTTCATGCGTTCAAGTGTTTATTTTTTTATAGCTATGAAACAAAAGGGGGTGTAGAAAGTTCAGGAAATCGTCGAAACAGATATGCTCATAGTAATTGCTACAGTCTATCACACTAATTGTAATAGAAACTCCTCCAACTATTTACATTTTACCTTTTTTGTGCTAATAACTCAATTGTGCATTAAATTAGGCAAATAAAATGTATTATATTTGCCTAATTTAATAGTTAATAGGCCAGATATTCCCTTTTGTCAAATAAATAGCTGAACAGATATAACACTTTTCAAGGAATACACAACATCTCTATATATACTTAAAATTATGAATAGAAAAACCTATGGAGCGCTTTTAATTGCCTTTACAGGAGTGAGTATGTTTCTCTTTTACACTTTTTACAACGAGGCTAAAAATACTGCAATCAGGCATACAAACGAAACTCAGTTTGTTCATGCGAAGGTAGCTGCACGCGGAATTGAAGGATATTTTACTAACTGGATTGGAATCTTAGATGCACTTTCAAAAACAGATGATATTAGAAATAACAACACTGACGGAATACGCCTCATGAAACTATTGCATGAGGCTCATCATGATGAAATTATATCCATTACCCGTTTAAACGAAAAGGGAATAATAACCTATTCTCCTTCATACAACAGCATAATCGGAACTGACATATCCAAGCAAAAACATATTCAAGAATTACTTAAATATCATCAAACTATAATAAGCGATGTATTTACGCCAGTTGAGGGTGGAAAGGCCATTGCTCTACACGTACCTATATTTGATGGCAAGAGTTTTAAAGGGTCTATTAGTGTTCTGATTAATTTTGAAACTGTCGCAAAACGTTACCTCACTGAAATTAAAATTGGCAAAACGGGACACGCATGGATGATTAGTCGTGACGGCATTGAACTTTACAGTCCGGAACCAGGATTCATCGGGAAATCGGTAGTAGAGAACCTCAAAGGTTATCCATCCATCACACCAATGCTCAATGAAATGATTAAGGGGCATCAGGGTTATGCAACTTACCAATTTGACCAAGCCAGCGGACATAAAATAAAATTAGCAACCAAACTCGCGGTGTATGTTCCGGTTCATTTGAGAAATACATTTTGGTCTATAGCGGTAGTATCTAACCGAGGTGAAGCGCTTCAAAGTCTTGTTTCGTTAAGAAACAGGCTTGTACTCATCATTCTTGTATTTTTCATCTTCGGACTGGTTTTTATTACTTTTGGCGCAAAAGCATGGTTAATTGTCAAAGAAGAAGATAAACGAAAAAATGCAGAAGCTCTATTGAAAGAAAGTGAAGAGCAGTATCATAAGATCTATGACAATGCACTTGAGGGTATGTATCAAGTATCACTGGAAGGGAGGTGTTTCAAAGCAAACAAGGCACTAGCTAAAATAATGGGGTGTGACTCACCTGAAGCCGTTTTTACTTCTACAAGATTGATAGATGATAAACTCTGGGTGAACCCGTCTAAAAAAAACGAATACCAGACTTTATTTGAAAAACAAGATATTATTGTCGGATTTGAAAGCCAATTTAGAAGATTGGATGGAGAAATGATTTGGGTATCATTAAATACCAAATTATTGCGCGACGAGAATGGAAATAAACTTTATTACGAAGGATTTATTTTAGACATTACTGAGCGAAAGGAAAATGAGCTTACGATTAAGAATAAAATGAAAGAACTTCAATGGCACTATGATATTGCTATAAACCGTGAGCTAAAAATGGTAGAACTAAAAAAAGAAATAAACTGTCTACTTGAAGAGTTGAATAGAGATAAAAAGTATGATTAGTAGAACCTTTAGAAGAATTTACAGCCAATTGTTGGAAAGCAATTGGCTGTTTTAATTTCAGACTTATTGGTAGTGCGAGTTGAGATTATGGTTTATAGTACATGTCGTCTTTCCAATTTGCAATGTTCGAATCGATGTACGCACCAATTCGCCGACATGCTTCATAATCCCGAATGACATGATCATGAAATCGATACTGCCAAACTGGCCGACCTTTGGTTTGTCGCAATGTATTTATGCGCGCAGTGACCGCCGATTTAAAACCGCCAATAAATGATGATATCGATTTAGGTTCACGAAATGCCACGCCATAACCATTACGGGCACCCCGTATTGACGCACAGCTGTGCGTCTCTACAACAACGGCGGCGGGATATTCAATCCGTAAAATTGCATGAATATGATTGGGCATAATCACGAACGCATCACAAAACAATTCCGTTCTGATTTCAAATGATTTATTCCATTCTTCTGCCACAATTTGCCCGTATTCCGATAAATACATTTCTTTATCGATTATATTACCGAACAAACATTCATGATGCACAACATTAATAGTAATAAAATACAGACCTCCACTGCTATAATCCCACGATTGCCAGCGTGCAGAAGGGATACGATATTTATTTTGAAATTTTGCGCCCATAGTGTCTTGGTTTAAAACAGAAAGTAAATGTAAAAATAATTTTTGAAATTATTGAATAATCTAACAATTCACATGTTGTTGCGACAAGGCAATGGGCTATCGTTTTAAAATACATCTTAGAATTTTCTAAAATAAAACAGTACATTTGCGAATGGATAAAGCATTATTAATACAGAATTTATGTGGATTATTATTGACTGAGAAAAAGCAGGAATGTATTGATTTAATTGACAATAATTATCCTTTCACGGATAGTAAAATTCAAAAAAGACAATATTCCCGATATCAAATGTGTCAAGTATTTTTGAGAGATGGATTCATTGACAGATATTCTGGAGAAAAATTATTATTTCCAGGGTTAATAAAAATACTAACAATTGAGTTTCCAGATATATTTAGGTATCATATGAACTGGAAAATGTCAGATACGCATATGATTTATTGGGAGCTATTTCCTACAATTGACCATTTGATACCAATCGCACGCGGTGGACAGAATATTGAACAAAACTTAGTAACTACTTCTATGATGCACAATTCTGCAAAATCAAATTGGACAATAGAAGAAATTGGTTGGACTCTTCATGATAAGCCTGAATTGGACAATTGGGATGGATTAGTAAAATATTTTCTGGATTTAGTTCACAAAAAACCGGAATATGATAAAGACAATTATATAAATAGTTGGAAAAAAGCATTATTAAGAGCTTTAAATGACATATCAAATAAATAAATCCAACCAAATTCGTTTACTAAGCCAAATATTTCTCAACTGTTTACGTAATTTAATAAAATACTGGCTGAACCTCCCTAAAAGAGTCGTTCAGCCGTTTTTTCTTACGCAACCTCCCTTTCTCCAAATTCTCCCTTGCGTACTTGACGCAACTGCCAAATAAAAATAAAACAGCCTTGCGTAGTTTACGCAAGCTCGCCCCGAAATAAATTCATCGTTGCGTAAATTACGCAAGCTCCCTTAAAAATGAAATTGCCCTTGCGTAAATGACGCATCCTTGACTGAAAAAATTTTCAAACTTGCGTAAATGGCGCAAAGCCTTTGTTAATGGGCGATACGGGAATATTGCAATACAGTTTGTAAATAAAAATAGGACTTTCACTAAAAATAATTTTGTTTTTAGCATTAACCTTTCAGAAATTGTTATTATATTTGCGTTAATTATTTATTAATACAAACAAACAAACTTCATTTTCAATGAAAACAAAAATTATCCGTTTGCCACTAAACCATCTATGGAACAGTGAGTATTGTATCTTCGCAGCTCAATTAGTGAGCGTTTTTCAAAAGTTCAACGCCGATGAACTGCATCTCCGTAAGGCATTCGACAAGGTATTGGCTTTGATGCCCGAAATTGGCAAAATTAAAACACAAGAACAGGGCAATGTCATTAGTCAGCAGTTGGCCGACCTGAACGTAGAGCGCAAAACATTGATTAAGGGTACCATGGATCAAGTGAAAACATTCAGCAAACTAAGTATGCCCGGAGCGGCAGAGCATGTGGTAGTAATGAATCGTTATTTCGACAAACATGGTCGTGACCTTGGCGAATCGAACTATAACTCAAACACAGAACGGATTGATGACTACATGACCGATTATGATAGCAATGGAGCTGTTCAAACGGCGGCTAATGCATTACATGTAGTGGTTTTTTTCGACCAATTGCGGGCAGTAAATAAACAATTTGCCGATTTGTATTTGCAACGCTCAGACGAAGATGCATCGGTGGAAACGGTTGATGCCCGTGCCATTCGTACTGAGTTGGATAAAGTATTAACCGAGTTCTACAACGCTTTTGAATTTTGCAGCATGGAATATGATGAATTGGACTATCAAACTCCTGCCAATAAAATAAACGATCTGATTTCGCACTATAAAACTGAGCTCAAAGCCCGCACTACCCGCCGCCAAGCAGGTAAAGAGGTACATACCGAAGCACCTATTGCTGTAGGTTGAGGCACTCTCCCCCTCGTTTAAAAACGAGGGGGCTAATTGATAGTCGTTTTAAACGACAAAAAGAATCATTTACATTCAACAACAGTCATTCTCGTTTCTCAATGAGAATGAAAAAGTGATAAATCATAACTAACCATCCTACATGTCAGCTGAAAACTATAGAATTGAAGACCAACATGCGGTTTACTTTTTGACGCTAACCGTAACCGACTGGATTGATGTGTACTCACGCCCCGAGTACAAAACAATTATACTAGATGGCCTCACATATTGCCGACAAAACAAAGGGTTAAAACTATATGCATGGTGTTTAATGAGCAATCATATGCATTTGGTTTGTCAAACCGTACAGCCCTTTAGAATGAGCGACTTCCTGCGTGACTTTAAACAATACACTGCAAAAAGAACACTCGCAACCATTCAGGAAATACCCGAAAGGAATGGATGTTATACCGTTTTGAATATGCAGGGAAATACGATAACCGCATTACGCAATACCGTTTTTGGCAAGACACCAATCATCCAATCTGCCTCTACAACGATACCATGCTGAACCAACGCATAGAATATACCCATCAAAATCCGGTAAAAAGAATGATTGTTGAAAGAGAAGAGGATTATCTTTTTAGCTCAGCCCGCAATTATGCCGGACTTCCGCCACTGATTGAAATCGATATGATTTGACCCTAGCTAGTATCACTCCCGCAACTCAATGTTTATGCTCTGCAACTTTTCAACGTTTTAAACGTCAGGCAACATGCCCCCTCGTTTGGAAACGAGGGGGAGTGTGGTGAACATCAATAAAATGATTATATTTGCCATCGAATGTAAACATCAATGTATCATTAATAATCATTTAAAACCAGTAAATTAGAATGAGTAAAATAATCAAATTTGGGGAAGATGTTGAAGGATACAACATCCCCGTTTTAAACGAGCGGGAAGTAAGAGCCGCTGCCGGTATGCTTTTTTTACTACTGCTTATATCGCTGTTCCTTATCTTATCAAAAGGAAATTTTCTGCTGATAAAATACAGTATAACCTTGTTTCTAACCGATTTCATTATCCGTGTATTTGTGAGTCCTAGATTTTCGCCCACATTAATTCTGGCCCGCCTGATTGTTAGCAATCAAACGCCTGAATATGTTGGGGCAAAGCAAAAGAAGTTCTCGTGGATTATTGGCTTAGTACTGGCTACTACCATGTTTGTATTAATGGTCATTGTCAATACCTACAGCGTTATAACCGGCATTATCTGCCTTATCTGTCTGATATTTTTGTTCTTCGAATCGGTGTTTGGTATCTGTTTGGGCTGTAAAGTCTATTCGCTTATTTACAAAGAAAAAGCACAATATTGCCCCGGCGAAGTATGCGACATGAAATCGAGACAAGAGATTCAAAAAACATCCGGAGCGCAACTGTTTATCGTATTGGGGTTTGTAGCGTATATATTTCTGATGAGCTATTTTCTGAATACCCGTTTCAGTGTAAAACCTCACGCCTTATTTGGAACAGAAACGATTACGAAATAGACAGGACTATCTTAGTAAAAAATAAATCGGCTGAACATCTTGAATGTTCAGCCGATTTTATATTCGAGTCAGAAAGAAGTGTAAAGAATCATCATTCTTTATCACTTGCCCTGATACACCGTTTTGCCCCAAGACACCGGATAGGTGGCAAAATAGCCATGCGGACTGGTTTTGCTATTGGCGGGCAATACTTGTTTTATGTTGGTGCGAATATTAGCCGGCTGTCCGCCAAACAACGGATTTCTGCCCCAGAACTCATCTTGTGCTTGTTGAATATATTCCATATAATCTTTAGTTACACTACACAATTCGAGGGTTACACGGTCGCCAACTACTAATTTCTCGTCCGGTTTTTCTGACGAAAAATAACTGAACGTTTCGTTAATCATATATTTTCCATTAAAGAATTCGTCGTTAGTAATTTGCCATTCCTGAATACTATCCGAAGTACAAACGTCATTCTTATAATTCCGAATAAGATAGTAGTTTACTTCAGCCGGCGGATCTTGCACCCAGGCTTTCACGGCCCACATATCGGTTTGAAAAATGCGTGACTTTACCACGTCGATACTATCAAGTTGTATCATTGTGCTGATGGGGCATGATGCTGTATAACGCTCTTTCACGCCATCAGCATTCACATCTACATTGTCGATAGTGAGGGTGTAAGTGCGCCCCACTACTCCGGCATAATTAGCAGGTGTAAGGTAAATGCCTTTCTTCACAGCATCCTCGATAAGCGTGATGGTACCTTGCCCATCGCTGAGCGTAACCACAGCCCCCGAAACCATATCGGCCGCAGCGTTAGAAAAATAGTTGGCCGTTTTTTTCAACGTCACACTATGCGCCACTGCGTCGGTAGAAATCGCACCTTCAACAACCAGTTCGGGCGTAGTGCCTTTCAGGTCAATGTTTAGGTCGGTGGTACAGGCAGTAAACAGGGCTGTCGATAGCAGAGCGAGTATATTATATTTTAGTTTCATACAGGTTAGAATTTAAAATTATAGGTAATTGAAGGAACAAAAGTAAACAGATAAGTCATCTGTGCCTTGGTTTTGTAAGCCGTATCGGCATCGTCTACAAAATTGATAGCCCATGCATTTTTATGTCCGTACACGTTGTACACCGAGAAATTCCATTCTCCGGTCCATGCTTTTTTTGAATTGTGCTTTGGTTTCCAGGTAAGCGACACATCCATGCGATGATATTCGGGCATGCGGTACTCGTTGCGTTTGGAATAAACGGGCAGGATGACGTTGCCAACTTCCATACGGGCTATCGGGTAGGTCACCGGCTGTCCGGTGGCATATATAAAATTAGCCCCGAAAGATATGTGCTCGTTCAGATCATAATTCGCAACTATATAGATGGTATGCGGACGGTCATAAGGTGCCAGATAAGTTTCGTTATTGTTTACACCCTGAATGGTTCGTTCGGTACGCGAATAGGTATAACTAACCCAACCGGTGAGTTTACCGATATTCTTCTGTATCTGAAACTCTGCTCCATAAGCCTGTGAATCACCAAACCGAAGTTCGCCGTCCAACTTGCGGTTCAGCAATAACTGCGCATGATCGCGAAAATCGATAGTGTTTTTCATGTCTTTATAAAACAGCTCCACCGACGCTTCCAGGCGGTTGTTCATAAAATTGCGGAAATAACCCACGGCAAATTGATCGCAGGTTTGCGGTTGAATGTTCTTTCCAGCCGTGAACCATAAGTCGAGCGGCGTTCCGGCTGTAGAGTTTGAAGCCATCTGCAAAAACTGATTGGTACGGGCATAATTAGCCTTCACCGACGATTTATCGTCCAGCAAATAGCTCACTCCCACCCTTGGCGAAAGGCGGTAAAAGGTTTTGATCACTTCACCCGATTTATAAACGGTAGAATCAATAGAGTTGTAGTTGTTATCGTAGTTGTACACCGTGCCCGTACCTATGCTCGAAAAGGCGGTTAGGCGCAATCCTGCCTTTACCGACAAACGTTTCGTGACCTGATACTCGTCGGAGATATAAAGTGCATGTTCAAAAGCATTTATAGAGGGTAATATGTACGTATCATAACTGGTTGCTCCTCCGGTAGAAGTTATAGTACCCGGTTTCAGGTTGTGTAAAATAGCATTGTAACCAAACTTCAAGGTATTCTCGGGTGTCATAAAATAAGTAAAGTCGGCCTTCATACTCACATCCTGCATATTGTATTTCCAGTCGAAATTGCTCTCGTTGCCCATGCTCGACCCCAAACCGTAGTTGTATCGGCTGTAAGTAGTGGTGAAGTTACTAAACAAACTTTGCGAGAAAAGGTGATTCCAACGACCTGTAAGCGTAGCATTTCCAAAATTAAAGCCGGCATCGGCATTCTTGAACTTATCCTGTCCGAAATAGCCCGACAGAAAAATGCGGTTATTATCGTCGATACGATGGTTGATTTTGGCATTGAAATCGTAAAAATACAGTTGATTTTTGTTGATTTCCTTATCGGACGATAGCTTGAGAAATAAGTCGGCATAGGTTCGACGAGCCGACACAACAAACGAAGTTTTATCCGAACCGATAGGTCCTTCGAGTGTCAATCTACTTGAGATTAGCCCAATGCCACCACTACCCGAGAACTTCTTTGAATTACCATCCTTCATCTGTATATCCAGTAGCGACGATAAGCGTCCGTCGTAAGTAGCAGGAATATCACCTTTGTAAAGGGTCATATTTTTGATGGCATCGTTATTGAAAACCGAAAAGAAACCCATCATGTGCGAAGCATTATAAATGGTAGCCTCGTCGAGCACTATCAGGTTTTGGTCAATTCCCCCACCCCGTACACTAAAACTGGATGTTCCTTCGCCGGCAGAAACCACTCCTGGAAGCAATTGAACTGCTTTTAGTAAATCTACTTCGCCCATCAACGCGGGCATTTTTCGAATAGTAGCAATAGATACTTGCTGTGCACTCATGCGGTTGAGAGTGATATTTTCATCCCGTCTCTTCGACGTCACCACCACTTCATCAATTTCATTCGCAGCCGTTTTAATTTCAAAATCGAATTTAATGGGTTGATTCAATGCTATTTTCTTTGATATTGATTCATAACCAACATACGTTACTTCTACCGTATAATCTCCCTTTGGCACGCTGATGGAATAAAATCCGTAACTATTCGTTACCGCACCCCTTTTCAACTCTTTAATAAAAACCGTGACACCAATGAGTGCCTCTCCATTTATTTCATCTTTAATGTTGCCGCTCAAACTTATTCTATCTACCGGCATAACGGCGAAAACAGAGCTAAGAAATGAGAGAAAAACAAAAGATAAAATCACTTTTCGTAAATTCATAATTTATAGTTTATGTTGTGAGAAATATTCTCTAATTGGTTCAATTTGCATCCAGAAATAAATAACAGTACAAAAGTAATGTATTCCGTACGTGCACATCTATTAAATCCGTTGAATCGACGAAAAAAGGGGACGAACGTTATAAAAACATAGGTATATAGCTTTTGTAATCCTAAAATTGTGTTGAAAGTTGACTTTATATCGATAAGAAATCCTAATGCATCGAACCTAAAAGCATCTTTTTTCATAACTTTGCCACTCGGACAGAAATATTAAACGGGCATCTACATCTCACACAAATCGGAGCTGAAAAAATGAATTTTTTGAAACTTATCAGAAAAATGAAACTTAATTTTATATCTATATCACTTCTTGCTTTCTTACTGACAGCATGTTCATTGAGCGAAACCAAAAAAGATAATCAAATTGACCCACGGATTAAAAATGAAATACACACACTCAACAAATGGATTGTGGATGGGCTTGTTGAAAACAAAATACAAAATATTTTACCTATTTGCAACGACAAACTGCAGGATAGAAAAGAAGAGATAAAACGATTATTACAGATGATTAAGGGAACGATAAAAAGATCCGACTTTAGAATACTGAATGAGTATTATCAAAAAAACGCAGCCAAGAAAAGTATTGCAACCATACATTCGGGCAATGGAAACATTCATGATTACCAAATTCAGTACGACACCAGAAACAAAGAAACGTATGTGGTTGTGGCTTATTTTGAGGATAGTTTATATCAAAAGAGTTTCACCTTCTTTTATGGAAAGCATAATAACGTTTGGAGGCTAACCAATTTGCAGGCAGGTGCATTGAGAATCATGCACAAGGATGCCGTCGATTGGTATTTGCAGGCAAAATCGGAATACAAAAAGGGTCACCTCATGGATGCAATGTGCCACATTGTATTGGCCACTCAGATATTGAACCCTGTAAATCACATGTGGCAATATCAAAAAGAGAAAGAAATTCAATCCTTCGAACAAAAGGTAACAAAAGAAACCTACAGCAAATATAATTTCCCACATAGGGTTGACTATGTAGAAACAAAACCCGTGATTTACAGAGTGTACTCTCAGGTAATGCCCGAAGGTTGTTTGCCATTGGTTCTCTATACCACTTCTATCGATTTGAAAAATGTGCCCGCATTGGCCGCTGAATGTAAAGCCATGCACGAAAAAATTGGGGATTTATTTAAAGGAATAGACATCAACAACAAAATAATCATCTACAGACCCCAAAAACACATTCCAAACGGAACAGATACGGATAATAAATATGTGTTTATGATGAAGAATAAGGAAAGTGCTAACTGATAAAGAAACATACAAATAGACTAACTGGGGGTCGAGATCGAAAGATTTCGACCCCCAGTTTTTTAATTCTATTTCTTCTTGGTTAAAAATATACAATCGTGCAATATAAACGATTAGAAAACTGATGTAGTTATTCAGTCCACTTTCATAAAGTTTGGTTATAACTAGCTAAAATTCATTTACAAAAAGTCCTTTCGCGAACCTTATCAAATATGGGTTGTTAGTAAACATACAAATTCTAATGTCATAAAAATTCGATATATGTTGACAACAACTAAAAAAACGGTTGACAAAACCGACACAAAGAAACAAACAAATCTATTTAAAGACTTCGATCCTGCCGAAGATAAAATACTCAGAATCATCGATAATGATGGCAAGGTTATAAACAAGGAATTAATGCCTGACCTGGATGATGAAACGATCATCCAAGCTTACAAACACATGCTCTATTTTCGAACTGCCGACCAAATGGCAGTTTCTTATCAGCGCCAAGGGAGGATGTACACTTTTCCGCCATGCATAGGGCACGAAGCTATTCATGCGGCATCAGGAATGATTATGAGAGACCAGGACTGGTTGGTCCCCGCTTTTCGCGAAGTGGGAATAATGCTTTTAAAAGGTGTAACCATGAAAGAGATATTCCTTTATTATATGGGAAATGAAGAAGGTAGCAATTATAAAAAAGCAAATCACGTCCTACCCATTAGCATCTCCATCGGCTCACAGTTTTTACATGCCACCGGTATTGGTTACTCCGTAAAATATCATAAAAAAGATGAACTTGTCTTCACCTCCATAGGCGATGGAGGTACTTCGGAAGGCGATTTCAGCGAAGCACTCAATTTTGCAGGGATATGGAAAGTTCCCGTCATCTATACCATCCAGAATAATCAATATGCCATTTCAGTACCGGTACGCAATCAAACCAATTCGGTCAATCTAGCCATAAAGTCTTACGCGTTCGGCTTGCCCGGAATAAAAGTAGACGGCAATGACTTTTTTGCTATGTATGCCATCTATAAAGAAGCTGCGGAATACGCTAAAGCCGGTAATGGTGCTGTATTAATTGAGGCATTAACGTATAGAAAAGGTGCGCACACCACTTCCGACGATCCTACTAAATATCGCACAAAAGAAGAAGAACTGGAATGGGATAAAACAGACCCGATCATACGATTGAAGAAATACATGGATGAAAAAGGCATCTGGAAAGAGAACGAAGAAGAACTAATTGAAAAATACAAACTGGAGGTTGATAAACAATTTGAAGAAGCCGAAAATATGACTGCTTACAAATTAGAGGATGTTTTTCAACATATGTATGTGGATATGCCCGAAGATTTAAAACGGCAGAAAACAGATTATGAACAATTTCTAACATGGAAGGAAAGCAGAAAATGAGTGTAATGACAATAGTACAAGCCATAAATAATGCATTAGACATTAAGCTTGAAGAAGATAAATCGGTAGTCGTTTTCGGAGAAGATGCCGGAGTGGAAGGTGGTGTTTTCAGAGTAACGGAAGGACTGCAAAAGAAACACGGTGTTGCGAGAGTTTTTGATACACCAATTGCCGAATCGGCCATCGTGGGGACAGGACTTGGAATGGCTTTATCGGGTTTACGACCGGTTGTTGAGCTCCAGTTTGATGGTTTTTCATATCCTGCATTTAATCAGGTTATCTCCAATGTTTCGCGTATGCACAACCGTTCGCGAAGTATGTATAAAGCACCCATGGTAATCCGTTTTCCGTACGGAGGCGGTATAAATGCATTGGAGCATCACTCCGAAAGTCCGGAAGCATTGTACTCGCATATTCCGGGATTAAAAGTGGTGGTGCCCTCTACCCCACATGATGCCAAAGGTTTGATGATAGCTGCCATTGAAAGCGATGATCCCGTTATCTTCATGGAACCAAAACGAATTTACAGAGCCATCAAACAAGAAGTCTCCGACGATAAATTTTCCATTCCGCTAGGCAAAGCAAAAGTACTGACCGAAGGCACCGACGTAACCGTGGTGGCATTTGGTGCCATGATTCGCGAATGCCAAAAGGCAATGGTAATGGCTAAGGAAGTAGGTATTTCGGTTGAATTGATTGATTTGCGAACCATTTATCCAATTGATAAAGAAACAATAGCCACATCGATTAAAAAGACAGGAAGAGTAGTAATTGTAGCAGAGGCGCCCGAATCGTTCAGTGTGGGTGGCGAACTAATGGCCATTGCCAACGAAGAAGCATTCCTATACCTGGAAGCGCCGCCCAAACGCGTAATGGGATTCGATACCATAGTACCATTGGCCAAAGGTGAATCGATGTATATGATAAGTCCTGATAGGATTTTCTATGAAATTGAACGCACTGTCAAATTTTAAATTACAACACCATGAGATATATTTTTAATTTTCCGGATATAGGTGAAGGCCTTGAAGAAGGTACCATCCTCGAATGGCATGTTGTAAAAGGGCAGGCAGTGAAAGCCGGGCAGGCACTTGTGAACATGGAAACCGACAAGATTGTAACCGATATTCCATCTCCCAAAACGGGCACTATCGTTGAGATATTCGGTAGTGTGGGCGAAACAATAAAAGTTGGGAGTCCGTTGGTAGAAATTGAGATTGAAGGTGTATTGGGGGCTGCAGCTGTGGCCGAAACCAAAGTTCCGGAAAAAGCAGAGCCCAAAGAGGGTGATGAAGAAGAAGGTGCCGGAGTTGTAGGCACTATGGAACTGGCGGGTAAAAATGCTTATCTGGCAGCAAGCGACGAGGGTTCTTCGAAACCAAAAGTGGAAGAGAAATCGATTTCAAAAGTATTAGCTACCCCGCTTGCGCGTGCCATGGCAAAGGACTTGAGTATTGATATAAATACCGTTAAAGGTACAGGACCATCCGGCAGGGTGACGAAAGAAGACATTCAAAACCATCAGCCAACAAAACGTGTGGTCGAAGTAAAACAAAAGACCGAACCGTTTACACCCATTCAACCCGCCGAAGCATATACTTACGAACCGCTTTCGCAAATCAGAAAAGCCATTGCCAAAAATATGCTGAATTCCAAACAGAGCACAGCACATATGACGCTTTTCGAAGAGGTAGAAATTAGTGATTTGATGCGAATTCGGGATAAATTCAAGCATAAGTTTGCCGAGAAGGATATCAAACTTACCTATCTTTCTTTCATAGTGAAAGCAACCGTTCATGCGCTTAAAAAGCATCAACAGCTGAACTCACAAATTGATATGGAGAATGACAGAATGATTTTCAAAAACTATTATAATATTGCGATTGCCATTGATACTCCCGAAGGGTTGGTAGTGCCGGTTATCAGAAATGCCGATCAGCTATCGATCATGCAAATTGCTCATGAAATCATGTTGTTGTCTGACAAAGCCAGGGATAGAAAACTCACTATGGACGACATGAAGGATGGAACATTTACGCTTACCAACTATGGTTCTATTGGCGGTATTTTTGCCACTCCGGTAATCAATTATCCGCAGGCCGGAATATTGGGTATTGGTCGGATAGTGAAGAAACCGGTCATAAAAAATGACCAGATTGTAGCCGGAAATGTATTGCCACTATCGCTTTCGGTTGATCATCGGATAGTGGACGGAGGCGAAGCATCCCGGTTTGTAAATAGCATTATGGAGTATCTTTCTGATCCGATGCTTTTGCTGATGGAATAAAATGGATGTCTAATTCACAAATCAAAACAAGAACCATGGAATACGATGTGATAATTATCGGTGCCGGCCCTGCCGGTTATGTTGCTGCCATCAGGGCAGGACAAGTTGGGTTGAAAACCGCCATTGTAGAAAAAAAATACATTGGCGGCATGTGCCTCCAATGGGGTTGTATCCCTACAAAAGCATTACTCGAAAGTGCAAAGTTATTCGACAAAATAAAACATGCCGACGAGTTTGGCATCGACGGCATTTTCGAACATAATCTCACTTTTAATTGGGAGAAAGTAAAAGCACGATCGAAGAAAATATCGGGCAAACTTGGGTCGGGCGTAAGTTATCTGCTCAATAAAAACGGAGTAGACATGATCTCCGGCAATGCAGTGATCGGATCGGATCATTCGGTGACTGTTGACGGAAAGAAAATAAGCGCTAAACATATCATTATTGCCACCGGTTCTAAACCAAAGGCGATGGATAAGAAGTTGGAAAATGCACCCATTGTTGAAGTAGAGAACTTGTTTTCACTCACTGAAATTCCAAAAAACATTGTGGTTACCGGCAATCATATTTCGTCGGTAGAAATAGCGCAGTTCTTCAAGCTCATCGACAAAAAGGTGACGCTCATTGCCAACAGCGATTATTTTATGGTGGGACTGGACGAGCATTTAATCGAGTACGTAACACATAAGCTCAAAACAGAAGAAATTGAGTTGATAGTGGATGCTTATCCCGAGAAATATGAGAACGGCGAACTTTACATAGGCAATTCAAAAATTAAATGCGATTTGCTTGTCAATTGTAATTCGCGAAAAGCCATTATCCCCGAGAGCGAAACTCCGTTGCAGCTTACCGAACGCGGATTTATAAAGACAAACGATAAATTTGAAACAAATATCGACGGTGTGTATGCTATCGGCGATGTGAGTGGTAAAAGTTTTGTGGCACATATAGCTTCGGCACAGGGAATTCACGTTATCAACACCATCAAGGGCATAAAAAAACGCTTCAACACGTCAAATTATCCAATCAACATGTATACCGTTCCGGAAGTTTCTCAAATTGGAATGACCGAGCAAGAACTAAATAGCAAGGAGATTTCGTTTAAAGTTACGGAATTCCCCTTATCGGCGAATGCAAAAGCCATGATAGAGGGGAATACTGAAGGGTATATACGCATGCTTTCCGATAAAAAATATGGAACTGTTCTCGGTGTTCAGATAGTTGCCGCAAATGCTACCGACATGATTTCCGAAGCAAGTGCATTTATGACGCTTGATGGCACTGTTTACGATGTGGCGAACACTATACATGCTCATCCAACCGTTTCGGAGATATTTATGGAAGCTGGCTTTGATGCTTTCGATAAGGCAATTCATAAATAAGCCCGTTCTGATGCTGCAATGACGTCTTTGTATGTTACAATGACATATTTGAGTGCTGAAATGATGTCTTTGCATGTTACAATGGCATATTTTGGTGCTGCAATGGCGTGTCGGAGCTCTGCAGAAGCGTATTTGTAGACTGCAGAGACATCCTTGAATGTTGCAATGACATATTCGAGTACTGCAATGACCTCTTTATACCTTGCAGACTCTCTGCACCTAAATTGGAGGTGCAGATGGAACATTCCGCTTTCGGAAGCACCGAGCCATTCGTTCTATTTCAAAAACGAAGTCAGTTACATATACCGAACCTACATTAATTAACGAAATACTTCAAATGACCGATTATAATCTTCCCGATATTCAATTGCTTGAGGATAAGACCAAGCCATTTCTGATTTGGATTCCCGACAAAACCTATATCGTTTTGGGGGCATCCAATCGGGCGGATGAAGCATTGTTTTTAGAAAGAGTGCTTCTGGATGGCATCACTGTGCTCAAAAGGCCGTCGGGTGGACAAACCGTGATGCTTACGCCCGATAACCTTATTATTTCGGTTGTTTACTCCAATCCCAAAGAGCTACAACCGAAAGATGTGTTTTTGAAAACGAATAGCTTGATTATTGCTGCACTCGAAAAAGCCGGCATACAAAATCTTTCGTTGAGAGGAATTTCCGACATTGCCATCGATGGTAAAAAGATTTTAGGCTCATCCATTTACCGCAACAAAGATAGCTTGCTGTATCACGCCGTACTGAACCTGGCTGAACCAGCATCTACTTTCGAAAAATATCTGAAACACCCTATGAAAGAACCCGATTACCGTCAGGGGCGAAAGCATACCGATTTTGTGACATCGCTCAAAGAAAAAGGATATACGCTGGATTATCATCAATTAACAAGCCTTATAATGCAAAGTATGGAAGAGGCTTCACTTACTCATATATCAACCAATGACCCAACCAACAAATAACAACGACATCAAGCAACTCCTGGACGACAGAGTAATTTTATACAATCGACTCGATTTTATCGACTCCGACCCGATTCAAATTCCACGGCGCTTTTCGCGAAAAGAAGATATCGAAATTGCAGGTTTTCTTACCGCCACCATCTCGTGGGGACAGCGCAAAAGCATCATCAACAATGCTAACCGCTTGATGGACATTATGGACAATGCACCCTATGATTTTTTAATGGAAAATTCATTTTCTTCGAACGGGAATGCAGACAGGGAACGGTTGAAACGCTTTGTTCACCGCACCTTCAACGGCAACGACTGTCTTTTCTTTCTCGAATCGTTGAAAAACGTGTATACCCATCATGGCGGATTAGAGACCGTTTTTACCGACGGTTATCGGACTACTTTCACTGCATTTGGAGCCTTACAGCATTTTCGGAATGTCTTCTTATCACTGCCACATGATACGCATGTTCGTAAACATCTGTCGGATGTATCGGCCAATTCGTCAGCCAAACGTCTTAACATGTTCCTCCGTTGGATGATTAGGAACGATGAGAACGAGGTTGATTTTGGCTTGTGGAAAGATATTCCTACTTCGGCACTTATGCTACCACTCGACGTGCACACCGGTGATGTAGCCAGAGCTTACGGACTGCTCAACCGGAAACAAAACGACTGGAAAGCTGTGGAAGAAATTACAGCTGTGTTGCGCTCTTTCGATGCCGCAGATCCCATCAAATACGATTTTGCACTCTTTGGCATAGGTGTTTTTGAAGGGAAAGAAACAATATAAGTTTAATCAATAATATAAATACGTTCGGATACATTTCGGATAGTCATAAAAATAAAAAAACAGGCTGAACATCATTATAGAAGTTCAGCCTGCTTTTTTAGATTATCCGATTAAAACTAGAATTCAAATTTCAAGGTTGCACCCAATTGCATAGGTTTTCCCTGTTGGAAGAACTCGCTACCCGACGCATTAAAATAGAATGCATTGTATTTGGTATTGAATAAATTCTTCACCCAAAATTCCAATCCAAGTCCACCTTTATTCACAGCCAGTTTGGCGTTTACCTGCGAGTAAAAATCCTGCGCAATGTCATTCGCTTCAGTCCAGTAAATTTTCCCAACACCGATATATTGAACGGTAGCCATCAAATGATCAATAAACGTATTTTTGAAATTATGTTCAAAACCTACACTTGCACTAAGCGTATTTTGCGGAGCATAAGGCACATGATTCCCTTTATAATTTACCTGTGCATACGTAACTTTATGCGTTACCGGATCGGTAATTTTCACTGAGTCGGTGTACGTGGTAAAGCTTGCATTGGCATATCCATAGTTCAAGGCAGCACTGAATCCGGCACCAATATTGGCATCCAACGACACTTCCACTCCTTTACTAACAGCTGCTCCAGCATTTGAAATCTTGCGACCGAACCCTGATGGAACAAACTGCGTAAGTTGCAGATTACTTAAATCGCTATAAAATACAGAAATAGACGTTTTTAAATGATTATCAAACGTCAGACATTGTCCCCCAATTTCATAATTCCAGCTGTATTCCGGTTTGTACGAAATGGCGTCCATCACAGCTTGCTTCTTGGTTGCAGCAGGATTCTGAAGTCCTTTGTCAACCAAATCGGCAAACATTTGAACGTTGTAACCTCCTGCCTTGTACCCGCGCGACACATTGGCATACACAAACTGGCGATTACTCCATTCATATTTCAAAGCAGCTTTAGGCAATAATTCCGAAAAATGGATGGATAAGTTGTTCTTCAGTGTATCGGCAAATAAATAAGTTGTTGGTCCCATTTTTATGTGCATGGCACTGTTCGTATTGTAATCGAGGTCAATTTTTTCGTAATCAACACGCAAACCACCTGTTACCGAAAGTCCATCCACCAAAAAGTTATTGTAAGTAGATTGATGAAAAAGTGCTCCTCCACTGGTTTTTGTATTGTACTGTCCCGGCGTTCTCAAGGTTTGATCGGTAATGGTCATTCCCATTTTAGTGAACGACGGTTGGAGTATGTATTTGATCGCATCACTTTTCAATTCCACCGGTGCATTGTTATCCAACTGTTGAACAAAGCCGGTAGCACCAAAGCTCCATTGATAGTTATTCGTTGAATTCGATTTCAAGATTATCTCTTCGTTAAACGCATTTTGTTTTTGAGCTTGCTCAATAGTGAAAAACGACATGGTAGTGAAGTCATTATCCATTTTCATCTCGTCCTTGAAATACTGGTGAGAAGAAATAGAACTCAATGTCCAGTTTGATGTTTTATATTGCAAAAACAAACTATTGGTAAGCATATTACGCTTATAAGAACCCGGGTCATTGAAGTCCGGTTGCGCTGTAACTCCCGTTGTTCTGCTATAAGCCCCATAAGGGAATGCATCCTGACTAACATAATCGAAATTCGTAGAATATTGCGCTTTGAAACTTGGACTAATATTCCAGTCAAGTTTCACTCTACCACCGGCCGAAGTGCTTGCATCAGCCGATTGGTTAGTGAATTTATTCGTAAAAAAACCGTCATCATGGTTATAGTAGCCACTTATAGCATATCCAAAATTATCGCCTAACTTGCCATAATGCGCCAGTTTTTCGCCTACCAAACCATAGTTTCCCACATTCACTGAGAGTTTTGTTCCCTGATAACTCAAGGGTGAAAGCGTGTAAATATTTACAATTCCACCTTCGGCATTGCGCCCATAAAGCGTTCCCTGCGCACCGCGCAACACTTCAATTTGCTTGATGTCATAGAAGTCAAAATCGAAAGTTGATTTATCGAAATAGGGCACATTATCCACATACAAAGCCATAGATTGCCCACTATTTCGCGATCCTATTCCACGAATGTATGAAGTTGTTGACATGGAAGAACCGTAGTTGGGAATAAAGAAGTTAGGCACTTGGCCACTTAAGTCTCTGATAGAAGTGATTTGTGTTGCTGCAATTTTTCCAGCACTAAGTGTGGTTGAGGAGAGTGGAGTTTGCTGAGGTGAAGTTTCTTTTAGCGAACTCACAATTACTTCTTCCAATTGAACCATTTTGGTTGAATCTGCTTGTTGTTGAGCCATTAATGTGGAGCAAAACACAGCAAATACAATTATAAAAAATTGTTTTCTCATTTTTTTTGTATCTAAATATTGAATAGGTTTGACTTACGCTATTGGAAATAACATAAAAACATACTGCCAAAACGAATGTTTACAGCAGATTATAAGAGTAAAAAGGATTTTATTTTATACAATAAAAAAGGGAGGAGGACGCGAAAACTGAACATACGACAGACTGTCGGACAGTTGGAAGTACGGTTCTAAAAACGGAGAAGCAACTTCGGTTGAACAATAGACGGGTGGAGTAACATCAACCACTACAGGCTGCTCCACAAACATAAAATCTCTTGAACTTACCGAATAGGTAGAAACCTGAACCCGTTCAATGCTTGCAGACTGAACAACAGTTGCATTTATAGATGCAGTATTACTTTCAGTGATAGGGTTCGAAACAAAAAGGCATAGCAAGTACCCTATCACCATGAGAACCTCAGGGATAAAAGTAGCCAACAAACCTGTTTGAAACATGAACATAAGCAGTTACAAGTATTTAGTTACAAGTATTTAGACGCGAATTTATCATCGAAATACTATAACTCTATTCGTTTAAATTTATTGTCAACTATCAATTGTCAACTATCAATTGAAAAAAGAGCCTCTCATGGGACTCGAACCCGCGACCTATTCATTACGAATGAATTGCTCTACCAACTGAGCTAAAGAGGCCAAAACATTTAGTATTTGTATATTTACTAATTCAAAATTGCATACAAATATACATCTTTTTAGGCTTCTGAAATGATATATCAGGCAAAAATGCATATTTATTTTCTTCTGTTTTTCAAATTCAAAATCGTACTTTTGCATTAATTCAATAAACCAACCAACAGATTGGCACAATTAGCACAATAAAAATCATGTCCGACACTTATAAAACCATCATTGCTCCCACCGAAGGAACTTACAAAGAAAAAGGCAGTAAATTTCTGTCGTTTGCCATTCCGGTGAACAGTGCTGACGAAGTGAAAGAAATAGTAAAAAACTACCGAAAAGAATATTACGATTCTCGCCACGTTTGCTACGCATATATGCTAGGTGCTGATCGAAAAGAATTTCGTGCCAATGACGATGGCGAACCATCGGGTACTGCCGGACGACCCATATTGGGACAAATAAATTCCCGCGAGTTGACCAATATTCTCGTCATCGTCGTTCGTTACTTCGGAGGCATTCTGCTTGGAACCGGCGGACTGGTGGTTGCCTACAAAGAAGCCACTACCAATGCACTTGATAAGGCTAAAGTCATTGAAAAAACAATCGACGAAAGCATCTCCATACTTTTTGACTATGTACTCATGAACGAAGTTATGCGCATCATCAAAGACACCAATGCCCAAATATCGAGTCAAAGTTTCGAAAATCGATGCGAGATGCAACTATCCATCCGAAAACAAGATGCCGGTTTATTGTCCGCTAAGCTCGCTAAAATATATGGTTTGCAAATCAAAGAGTAAATCAAAAAAAAAAATCAAAGCGCTGTGCATCGGCATAAAAACAGATTACTTCGCATTTAGTTCAAAAAAAAAATCATAAAACACCATTTATCCAAAAACAAACCGAATTCTCCTGTTTCATTATTGCGAAAAAATCTCTATCTTTGTACACAGAAATGGAAACGAGAAACTTTAAATATTTTTTCGAACAAAGCAACTCACAGACAATAAGTTGTACTGATAAGTTGCCCCTAAGAAATGCGAAAACCAATATAAATCTGTGAAAGGTTTGTGTTGGTTTTTTTTATAACAAGACCAGCCCTGACTTCTAAATTGGAACAAGGAAAAGTAAATCAGTTTATTTCAGCGCTCAAAATATAAGTACAAACTAACTAAAGCCCCTCTTGGGGCTTGGGGTCAAATTATGAAAAACAACAGTTTAGTATCAATTTCCGATTATAGCAAAGAAGAAATTCTGGCCATTCTCGATTCGGCAGCCGACTTTGAAGCCAATCCGAACCGAAAAACCCTGGATGGAAAAGTGATTGCCACCCTGTTTTTCGAACCTTCTACCCGCACGCGATTAAGTTTCGAAACGGCAGTTGTTCGCCTCGGCGGTTCAATTATCGGGTTTTCGGACGCAGCCACCAGCAGTTCATCAAAAGGTGAAACGCTAAACGACACCATACTCATGGTAAGTTGCTATGCTGATGCCATTGTAATGCGTCATCCCCTCGAAGGTGCAGCCCGTTTTGCGTCGGAAGTAGCTCCGGTACCTATTATCAACGCTGGCGATGGTTCTAATCAGCACCCGTCACAGACTTTGCTGGATCTTTATTCTATTCTGAAAACACAAGGTACACTAGAGAACCTTACCATTTGTCTTGTTGGGGATTTAAAGTATGGCCGTACAGTGCATTCGCTGATTATGGCCATGTCGCATTTTCATCCCACTTTCAAATTTATCGCTCCTGATGAGTTGAAAATGCCGGACGAATACAAGGTTTTTTGCGACAAAAACAATATTGCGTATACTGAAGTGAATGAATTGACTGACAATTTCAATGATTCGGATATTTTATATATGACCCGTGTTCAGAAGGAACGTTTTCAGGATTTGATGGAATACGAGCGCGTAAAAAATGTATATACGCTTAAAAATGACATGCTTGCTAATTCTAAACCAAACTTACGCATTCTTCATCCACTACCGCGGGTAACTGAAATTGATCCCGATGTGGACAGCAATGAAAAAGCATATTACTTCCGACAAGCACAAAATGGTTTGTATGTGAGACAGGCGATAGTGAGTAAAGTGTTGAATCAGAAGTAAAAAGATAAGTAATTCGTATTTTATGGAAAAAGAATTAAAGGTTGCAGCACTCCGCAACGGAACAGTAATTGATCACATTCCGGCAGATAAATTATATAAGGTAGTATCTATCTTGCATTTAGACACTTGCGAACATCAAATAACGATTGGAAACAATCTGGATAGTGCCAAAGTAGGCAAAAAAGGAATTATTAAAATCTCGGACAGAGCATTTGAAGAAGATGAGACAAACAAAATAGCGTTGATTGCTCCGAATGCCAAAATCAATATTATCCGTGATTATTTGGTTGTTGAAAAACGACCATTGACGCTTCCCGCTGAAATTAAAGAAATAGTGCAGTGTGCAAATCCTAATTGCATCACGAACAATCAACCTGTTACAACTCGCTTTCACGTTCAACTTCATGATGGCGAGATAATGCTTAAATGTCATTATTGCGAACGGGAAGTACAACGCGACAAAGTAAAGATTAAATAGAGGCAAGAGCTAAGGAGTAAGTGGCAAGTACCCATTCTTTTAAAAAAAATAATGAAAAAAAAGATAGATACAAGCAATAGCAGTGAGGTGGAGATTGGACTGGAACATAATCATGTTTCATGGAAACCGGGAACATTAATATATCCCTTGCCAGCGGTATTAATTTCGTGCGGCAATAATTCAGACAACTATAATCTCCTGACAATTAGTTGGGTGGGAACAATTTGCACCAATCCGCCCATGTGCTATATCTCAGTACGCCCTGAGCGACACTCGTACAATATTATCAAAGAAACCGGTGAATTTGTCATCAATCTCACCAACGAGGATATGGCTTACGCTACCGATTGGTGCGGTGTGAAGAGTGGGAAGGATTTCAATAAATTTGAAGAAATGAAACTTACTCCGGTAAAAGGAGAATTAGTAAATGCACCTATCGTCAAAGAATCACCACTTTGCATTGAGTGCAGAGTAAAAGAAATTATCCCGCTTGGCTCACACGACATGTTCATTGCAGAAGTTGTGAACGTACAAGCTGACACTAAATACATTGATCCAGAAACAGATACGTTCAACCTTGGAGCTGCAAAACTAATTGCCTATTCACACGGCCATTATTATAAACTGGGCGAAGAGATAGGAAAATTTGGATGGACGGTGCAGAAAAAGAAAAAATGAGACACGAAATAGACCTATCAACATGGAAACGCCGCGAGCATTTCGAAGTATTTAAAAACTTCGACGAACCGCTTTTTGGCATCACCGTAAAAGTTGAATGTTCGGCTGCTTATAAAAAAGCAAAGGAATTAGGCTATTCTTTTTCAAACTATTACTTATATTTGTCGTTGAAAGTGGCCAACGAAATTGAAGAATTTCGTTACCGGATTGAAGACGACAAAGTGTATTGCTACGACAGCGTGGGAGCCGGTCCAACCATTTTTCGTGAAGATGAAACATACGGTTGTGGTTACATGGAATATTACGAGGATATTGAGCAATACATGCGCTTAGCCGAGCTGGAAGTAGCCCGCGTAAAAGCAGAACGTGGATTGAAATTTCAACCTTCAGGCGAAAATATCATTCATTATTCAACGCTTCCATGGGCTGATTTCACAGCGGTAAACCATGCCCGACGACTGGATATTGGACGAAGTATTCCAAAAATAACATTTGGAAAACTAACCCGTGAAGGTGAGAAAATGTGGTTGCCAGTAGATATTCATGCAAATCATGCAGTTATGGACGGTTTTCACGTCGGAAAATTCGTTGAACATTTTCAGGAATTACTAAATCAGCAGTAAGCAGTAAGCGGTAAAATCAAAAAAAATAAATAAACTAAATAATAATTTCGTCTATCGCCTAAAGACATCCTACTTTAGACCATAGACCATAGACAAAAAAAGATGAAAAGAGACCAGGTAATTTTTGACATCATTGCACGCGAAAAACAGCGTCAGTTGAAAGGAATTGAATTGATTGCTTCAGAAAACTTTGTAAGCGAACAAGTTATGGAAGCTATGGGTTCCGTACTAACAAATAAATATGCCGAAGGATACCCTGGCAAACGCTATTATGGCGGTTGCGAAGTGGTGGACGAAAGCGAACAAATTGCGATCGACCGCTTGAAAGAAATCTTCGGTGCTGAATGGGCAAACGTACAACCTCACTCAGGAGCACAAGCTAATGCTGCCGTATTTTTGGCATGTATGAACGCTGGTGATAAATTCTTAGGATTGAATCTATCACACGGTGGTCACTTATCACACGGTTCGTTGGTAAACAGCTCGGGTATTCTTTACAAACCATGCGAATACAATGTTGACGAAAAAACAGGACTTGTTGACTACGATCAAATGGAAGAAGTGGCTATCCGCGAACAACCAAAAGTTATTGTTGGTGGTGGTTCGGCTTATTCACGCGAGTGGAACTACAAACGCATGCGCGAAATCGCTGACAAAGTTGGTGCATTGTTGATGATCGATATGGCTCACCCTGCAGGTTTAATTGCTGCCGGATTGTTGGAAAACCCTTTAAAATGGGCTCACATCGTAACTTCGACAACCCATAAAACACTTCGTGGACCTCGTGGTGGTATCATTCTATTAGGAAAAGACTTCCCTAATCCTTGGGGTAAAACAACTCCAAAAGGCGAAATTAAAATGATGTCTGCCCTACTCGACTCAGCTGTTTTCCCGGGAATTCAAGGTGGTCCGCTGGAACACGTAATTGCTGCTAAAGCCGTTTCGTTTGGTGAGTGTCTTCAACCTGAATACAAAGTCTATCAGGCACAAGTGAAGAAAAATGCTGCTGCTTTAGCAAATGCATTGATTGCACGTGGCTTTACAATTATTTCAGGCGGAACTGATAATCACTCTATGTTGGTTGACCTACGTTCTAAATTCCCTGAATTGACTGGTAAAGTAGCCGAAAAAGTTTTGGTCGAAGCTGATATTACCGTGAACAAAAACATGGTTCCTTTCGATAGCCGTTCTGCTTTCCAAACTTCTGGTATCCGTCTTGGAACTCCTGCTATCACTACTCGTGGTGCAAAAGAAGATTTGATGGTGGAAATTGCTGAAATGATTGAAACAGTGCTTTCAAACGTTGACAACGAAGAAGTTATCAAATCGGTAAAAGAAAGAGTGAACAAAACAATGGAAAAATTCCCATTGTTCGCTGACTAAAATTCAAAAGCAAGAAAGTAAGAGGAAAATAAAACGCCTCTTACTTTCTTAGCTCTTACTCCTTTAAATTTATGAATGAACATCTTTTTGAACTTTCCGAACATACTGACACCACTGTCTTTTACGGCGTAAACAATTCCAACATTCAATTGTTGAAGAATTTGCACCCCAACCTACGTTTAATTGCTCGTGGGCATGTTGTAAAAATATCGGGGAGCGAAGATGAAAGCATTCGATTAATTGAAAATTTACAAAGAATAGAACGTTTTTGCCTTGATAACAATGCATTAAGCGAAGAAAATATTATTGAGTTGGTAAAAGGGAATGCCCCCGACGAAATCAAATTCGAACACCTGATTCTTCATGGTGTAAATGGCAAATCCATTATGGCGCGAACTGCCAACCAACAAAAGTTAGTCAAAGATTTTGACACCAACGATTTACTTTTTGCCATTGGACCGGCCGGTTCGGGTAAAACTTATACTGCCATTGCTTTGGCAGTTCGTTCTTTGAAAAAACGCGAAATAAAAAAGATCATCCTCAGTCGTCCGGCTGTAGAAGCGGGCGAAAAGCTCGGTTTTCTTCCCGGCGATATGAAAGAAAAAATTGATCCATATCTACAACCGCTCTATGACGCTTTGCAAGATATGATTACCCCGCTAAAATTAAAAGAATACCTCGAAGATGGCACCATTCAAATTGCCCCACTTGCCTTTATGCGTGGACGAACGCTGAGCGATGCCATCGTTATTCTCGACGAAGCACAAAATACAACTACCATGCAAATTAAAATGTTCCTGACACGCATGGGGTTGAACGCAAAAATGATTGTAACGGGCGACATGACGCAAATTGACTTGCCATACGCCCAAAAATCAGGATTAATTGACGCTTTGGAAGTGCTGAAGAATGTAAAAGGAATAGCCAAAGTAGAATTTGATGTAAAAGACATTGTACGCCACAAACTCGTTCAACGAATAGTGGAAGCATATGAGAAAAGAGCAAAAGAACCACTAGCCCCTAAAGGGGAAAAGGAAAATGAGAAACAAGAGGTTTTGATATTAAAGAAATAATTTTAAATCAAGTATACTTCATTAAATGGACAACATATGAATTTGGGTAAAAGCATACGTATTTATCTCAAAGAAGGAACTGTAACTGGAATCAAATTAGCTGAAGTTGTAAACTTAACTATTCAAGCTTTTTCGTGTCCAAGAAACAAATTACTTGATTTAAATAAGTATTTTTCAAATGAATCAAACCGCCCTGGAATTTATTTTCTCATAGGCATTGATGATAAATCAAATAATGATAAAGTTTATATAGGAGAAGCAGAAAACGTATGGGAGAGGCTAAAGACTCATGATATAAAGAAAGACTTTTGGAATGAAGTAATTTTATTTACAAGCAAAGATGAAAACCTAACAAAATCTCATGTAAAGTACCTTGAAAGTAGACTAATAAGTATCTCGAACAAGTCAAAAAGATATCAATTAGAAAATTCAAATTCACCAAGTCTTACTTCACTTCCATTGCCTGACAAAGATGCAATGGAAGACTTTATACTAAACATAAAACTATTGACAGGAACATTAGGTCATAAATTTCTCGAAACCCCATTATTAACTTCTGATTTAGATTTTAATTCAAATTTTGTTACTCCAAAAGCAGACGAAAATTTCCATATTGAAACAAAAGAGAATATGCTTTTTGAACTTAACGTTAAAGGAGTAAAAGCTAAAGCTATCCAAACTGATGAAGGAGTAGTCGTTTTAGAAGATTCAGAAATTTCTGAAACTGCATCTAGAAATTACGGTTATAAAACATTAAGAGAAAAACTAATCGAAGATAATGTCATTAACAATAATAAATTTACTAAAAACTATTTATTTCAAAGTCCTTCTGCTGCAGCAGCAGTTATAGTTGGATATTCTATTAATGGTCGAAATACATGGAAAAACAATAATGGTAAATCTTTAAAAGAGATAGAAGAAAACGAAATCAAAAATAGTAAATAACAAACTTGACAATATGAACGCATTAACTAACACTGATTTCCATTTTGATGGACAAACAAACGTGTATCACGGTAAAGTACGTGATGTGTACACCGTAAAAAACGATTTACTGGTAATGGTTGCTACCGACCGTATTTCGGCATTCGACGTGGTTTTGCCAAAAGGAATTCCTTACAAAGGACAAATGTTGAACCAAATTGCTGCTAAGTTTTTGGATGCAACGGCTGACATTGTTCCAAACTGGAAGCTGGCTAGCCCGGATCCAATGGTAACAGTAGGTCTGCGCTGCGAAGGATACCCTGTAGAAATGATTGTACGCGGTTATCTTTGCGGAAGTGCATGGAGAACTTACAAAAGTGGCGTACGTGAAATTTGCGGCGTAAAAATACCCGATGGCATGCGAGAAAACCAACGTTTTCCACAGCCTATCATTACCCCTACTACCAAAGCTGAACTTGGTCGTCACGACGAAGACATCACCCGCGAAGAAATTCTAAGCCAGGGGTTGGTATCGGTAGAAGAATATGAGGCTTTGGAAAAATACACCATGGCACTTTTCTTGCGTGGAACTGAAATGGCTGCAGCTCGTGGCTTAATTTTGGTGGATACAAAATATGAATTTGGACGTCGCGACGGAAAAATCTATTTAATAGATGAAATTCATACGCCTGACTCTTCCCGTTATTTTTATGCCGACAGCTATCAGGAACTTTTTGATAAAGGCGAAGCGCAAAAACAACTATCGAAAGAATTTGTACGCGAATGGCTAATGGAAAATGGTTTCCAGGGTAAAGACGGACAACAAGTACCCGAAATGACTCCTGAAATTGTAGCCGGCATTAGCGAACGGTATATCGAATTATTCGAAAATATCAGCGGCGAAGCCTTTGATAAAGCCGATATAGCCGACATCACAGCACGTATTGAAAAAAATGTTTTAGAATATTTGAAAACAGTTTAAAGTATTTTCAACGGACAATTTATTGATTTACAATTGCATCATTCTACGAACAGTGCAATTGTAAATTATAAATACATAAATCGCAACTAAAATAAGGTTTTGCTATTTGGTAGTTACAGAAAAAGCCGTATCTTTGCACCGTCTTAAGAAAAAGGACACACTCTGGAGAGATGGCAGAGTGATCGATTGCAGCGGTCTTGAAAACCGCCGTACTGCAAGGTACCGGGGGTTTGAATCCCTCTCTCTCCGCAAAACACGCTGATAATCAGCAATATACAGACAGTAAGTACTAAAAAAGGAACTAACATACATACGTTAGTTCCTTTTTTTATTAATTTGAATAGCCCAGAAAAGTCTGGTCAATGTAGAAGACCTATATAACTAAGTCGATTCTGTTTATTTTGTTTATTTGCTGCATTAAGGTTTTGTCTGAACGAGCGGTCTGTATATTGTATCTTGATTGCATGTTTAATAGCATCTCAGCTTCCAATCCCAGAACAGCTTCAACGCGTAATGTAAACTCAACACTTACAGAACGCTTTAGATTCAATATTTTGTTTAAAACGGTGTAAGAAACGCCCATTTGTGTAGCTAGTTTGCGTTGAGAGATGTTTATAAATTTAATTTCATCTTTCAATATTTCTCCAGGGTGTGTTGGCGAAAAAGGCATCAAATTATTGGCAAAAACTTTCATAATGCTATATTTATTGTAATGGTATGAAGCTTGTAGATTGTTACACTCCCAAAACAATGGAAGAGTCAATTTGAAGTTTTATGCTTATATCCCTTGCAATTTTCAACGTCGGTTCACTACGCCCTGTCAAATATTCACTTACTCTTGATTGGCTCACATTAAGCATTTCAGACAGTTTCTTCTGAGTAAGCTCCATTTCATACATTCTAAGTTTTAGAACGTCCACCAGCGTAGGTGCGCCAATAGGATAATGAATATCTTCATATTCTTCAACAAGTCCAGAAAGCATATCGAGTTCAATTAGGTTTTTGTCAGTCTTTGGTATATCGTCATCGGTCAATTTTATCAATTCGTCAATGCGCTGCATAACGACATTGTATTCTGCTTCGTTTTTAATTGTTTTCATAATCAATATTTTACATTAAGAATATTCAAAATAATGAGTTGTCTTATAGATAATAACTATTAGACGCTTAAGCTGTGTAATTGAACAGTAACCTAACTATTTATCCGTGTAATTTACTGCTTCCAACTTCTTTCCACTTATAACGCACGTGTACATGTTCATATCCCTTCGATAAACAGAATCTGTTCCGGCAAATTTAATAAAATTATATTGAATCGGACTAACATCTGTGTTGACATCAAACCAAAGTTATATATTTGCATTCAC